>Ga0315294_10006288_pt1 | contig 13023 bp, 10 predicted proteins | sample YL17G13_40_MG_FD_203626 | JGI IMG/M metagenome (GOLD analysis project Ga0315294, IMG submission 203626) | Sediment microbial communities from Yellowstone Lake, YNP, Wyoming, USA - YL17G13_40 | ecosystem: Environmental > Aquatic > Freshwater > Lake > Sediment | place: USA: Wyoming | collected... | reverse complement strand
CGGTAGAAGACGGCGTCACCGCGGTCGAAGGTCTGAATGATCACCGGGGCGAAGCGGCGCGCGATGGCGTCTTTCAGCAGCTCGGCGTTCCGGCGGTCCTGAAACGCGCCTACTTGTACCGCGAAGACCCCGGGTTCAGTTGCAGCGCTTCCCGGCGATCCGAGACCCAGAATCTCCAGGCGCACCAGCGCCGTGGAGGGCATCCCCATCGCCTGCGCCGAGGTAAAGGAGAGGTCGATGATGCGGCCCTCCACAAAGGGGCCGCGGTCATTGATGCGCACCAGAACGTTGCGGCCGTTCTCCAGGTCATGGACCCTCACTTGGGTGTTAAAAGGCAGGGTGCGGTGGGCGGCGGTCATGTCGTACATGTTGTAGATCTCGCCGTTGGCCGTCCGCCGTCCGTGATACGGGTGCCCGTACCAGGAAGCGATGCCGACCTCTCCCTGCGTGACAGGAGCGGCAGGGCGCGTGGGAGCAGGCGTCGTCCGCGGCATCGTCGGGGGTGGCGGCCGACGCGACACCGGAGGAGGCCGATGCCGATGCAGGCAGCCCGGAGAGAGCGCAAGAAGGCCCGCGATCAGCGCCGGTAGGGCAAACCCGCGCAGTCTCTGCCAGCCCGACTTCACGCCAAGGCGCGGAAGCATCAACTTACTGCTCCTTCTTCTCCAAACTCAGGGCCAGCCTTGCCAGGCGCCGCGATGCCTTGCGGAGCAACTTGGCAGTTTCCTGGCGAGTCGCTGGTTTCAATCTCTGCTCCACGTAATTCACCATCTTCTCTACCTGGCGATCCATCGCTCGGCCCGCATCTTCGAATTTCACAGTCACCTCCTGGCTTGCCTGCGCGCTATTGTAGTCATCGAAAAGCCAAGGCACAAACGAAATTCCGAGGGGCGCATGGCCCCTGGGCTATAATGGTTTTTTGGCGCCGGCGCGCAGCCTGCAGAAGAACATGAACCTTCCGCCGAAGCTCTGGTTCCAGTGGGGAAAACTGAAGTCGGCCTTCCGCGGGGCGTTTGGTTCCCGGGAGCAATCCTACGAAACAGCGCACCGCATGTGCCCGAACTGCCGTGGCCTGATTGACCGCGGCGCCTCTGTGTGTCCTCTCTGCGGGACGCGGGTCAAAGCGCCCCGTGCACGCGGCGGTTCTGCGGGCGGGCGCGTCCTCGGCGGGCTGATTCCTCTTCCTTCCACGGCCACTTCGGCCTTGGTAGCGGCGAACATCGCACTTTATGGAGTAGCCTGGTACCTGACCCGGGCCGCCGCCTCCGAACCCGGGGGAGCTTTCAGCGGAGAGATCGATGCTCGCGTTCTGCTGCGCCTGGGCGCCAAGTTCGGTCCCGCAATGGTTGCCGGCCAGTGGTGGCGGCTGGTGACGGCGATGTTCCTGCACGCCGGTCTGCTGCACATCGGCTTAAACCTCTGGTGCCTGTTCGACCTCGGTCCCTCGGTCGAATCGCTCTTCTCGACTGCGAAATTCCTGGCCTTTTATCTCGCCACCGGGATTGCCGGGTTCGTTCTGAGTCTCTGGTGGAGCCCGTTCGGGATTTCGGTGGGGGCTTCCGGCGCCATCCTGGGATTAATCGGTATCCTGATTGGGGCCAGCTTCCACCACGGCCACCTGGGCAAGGAATACCGAAGTCAACTCTGGCGCTGGGTGATTTACATAGGTATTTTCGGATTGCTCTTCCGCGCCGATAACGCCGCGCATCTAGGCGGCTTGGCCTGCGGCGCCTTGCTCGGATACTTCGTGCCGGAAGGCGAGCCGACCACGCGCACCGGCGACAACCTCTGGAACACACTCGCTATCCTTGCCGTGCTCGTTATCGCCGGCTCTTTCGCCCTGATGGCCCTCCAATTGAACCGGCCACTGTAGGCCAGTAGGCAGTAAGCAGAAGGCAGTAGGCAGAAGCCAGTAGGCAGGAAGCGCGACCGGGAGGTTGGGCCCTACTTCTGTGCGTCCACGGGGTCGTACATGGTGGCGGAGGGATTGTGCTCTTTCTCGTAGACACCGATGCGGTCTTCCAGGCGCAGGGTCAGGCCGATGTCGTCCAGGCCCTTCAGGAGGCACTCGCGACGGAAGGGGTCAATCTGGAAGGCAATCTTCAGTCCGGCGGCGTCGGTGACTGTCTGGGTTTCTAAGTCAACTGTCAGCCGATAGCCTTCTGCTTTTTCCACCCGCCGAAACAGTTCATCCACCTGAGCGTCGGGAAGCGTCACCGGCAGGAGGCCGTTCTTGAAGCAGTTGTTGTAGAAGATATCGGCGTAGCTGGGCGCAAGGATAGCGCGGAAGCCGTATTCCACGAGCGCCCAAGGCGCGTGCTCGCGGCTCGAGCCGCAGCCGAAGTTGGCGCGCGTCAGCAAGATTGAGGCACCCTGGTAACGTGGCTGGTTGAGCACGAATTCGGGGTTAGCGACCTCGCCCTCCAGATACCGCCAGTCATAGAAGAGAACCCGCCCGTAGCCCTCACGGGTCACCCACTTGAGGAATTGCTTGGGCACCATCTGGTCGGTGTCAACGTTCACCCGATCGAGCGGGGCTACGAGGCCCGTATGCTTAGTAAAGGGTTGCATGCTTGAACCAGTGACAAGTGATGAGTGACAAGTGACACGCAAGAAGGAATCTCTCGTCACTCGTCAGTCGTCACTGTCCTCAACCTCCCATTCGCGGATATCCACAAAATGCCCCGCGATGGCCGCCGCAGCCGCCATCAGGGGACTGACCAAGTGAGTTCGCGCGCCCTTGCCCTGGCGTCCCTCGAAGTTGCGGTTCGAGGTGCTGGCGCTCCGTTCGCCGCTGGCGAGCACATCGGCGTTCATGCCGATGCACATGCTGCAGCCGGCGTCGCGCCACTCAAATCCCGCCGCGAGAAAGATCTTGTCGAGCCCTTCCCGTTCCGCCTGCGCCTTGATAGTCATGGAGCCGGGGACGACGAGCGCCTGCTTCACCGTGCGGGCCACCTTCTTGCCTGCCACCACTCGCGCGGCCAAGCGCAGATCCTCCCAGCGCGAATTGGTGCAGGAGCCGATGAAAACGCAGTCCACGGGGATATCCACCAGGCGAGTCCCAGGCGTGAGGCCCATGTACTTGAGCGCGCGCTCGGCCGCCTCGCGCTCCACCGGGTTAGCGAAGGAACTGGGCTCAGGCACGCGCCCGGTCACGTCCGCGACCATGCCGGGATTCGTTCCCCAAGTGACCTGGGGAGCAATCTGCGCGGCGTCGAGTTCCAGCACGCAGTCAAAGACTGCGCCTGGATCGCTCTCGACGGATTTCCAGTGTTCGACGGCCGTCTGAAAATCTTTCCCGCGCGGGACGAACGGGCGTCCCTCAAGGTACGCGAAGGTCGTCTGGTCCGGCGCCACCATTCCCGCCCGCGCCCCGCCTTCGATCGACATGTTGCAGACCGTCATCCGGCCTTCCATGGAGAGCGCGCGAATGGCTTCCCCGGCATATTCAATGACGTGGCCGGTACCGCCGGCGATTCCAATCTTGCCGATGATGGCCAAGATCAAGTCCTTCGCCGTGACCCCACGCTGCCGCCGGCCCTCGAGGCGCACCTGCATCGTCCTGGACTTGAATTGAGAGAGGCACTGCGTGGCCAGGACGTGCTCGACCTCGCTGGTGCCGATACCGAAGGCGAGCGCGCCCACGGCCCCGTGCGTCGCGGTGTGGCTGTCGCCACAGACGATGGTCTGCCCGGGCTGGCTGATGCCCAGTTCCGGCCCGATGACGTGCACGATGCCCTGGTGGCGGCTGTGCATGTCGATCAGCAGGATGCCCGCTTCCCGGCAGTTGCGCTCCAGCACCGCGAATTGCGCCGCCGCCACCGCATCCACCAGCGGGAGATGGCGGTCCTTGGTTGGCACCGAGTGGTCCATCACCGCGAAGCAGAGGTCTGGCCGGCGCACGCGACGCCCGGCGGCCTTCAACCCGGCAAACGCCTGCGCGGAAGTCCCTTCGTGAATGAGATGCCGGTCGATGTAAATGACCGCGGGCTGGCCCGACTCCTCACTGACCACATGGGCCTCCCAGATTTTTCCGTACATGGTACGCAGCGGCATTTTCTTCAGTTCACCGATTCAGAATTTCCCGGGCGCCCTGCCAACGGGAGATTATACGCGACCGGACATGACGTTTCAAACCCGCGGTCGGGGCACACTCGGCGGGCCTTTCTCCGCAATTACAGTTTGCCTCCGTACCGCGCGGGAGTAGAATCGCGTTTGCTTATGCCCCATAGGGTCCGGCGCACGTACCCACGACGAGAATTCGTGCAGCGGGTGCTTGGTGCCTGCGGCGCTGTCGCCGGCTTGGGGACGGGAAAGGCGGGCGCGCGCGGGGAGGCTCGGATGAAAGCGCGAAAAATGCTTCACTGGCAGGCGCATCCGGTGGGCAAGATGCCAGGCGGTTACCAGGTGGCGGTGGTTGATGTGAACGGGGATGGCCGGCCAGATATTCTGGCCCTCAGCACGGAAGAAAGCCTCGTCGAATGGTATGAGAACCCGAGCTGGAAGAGTCATCCCATCACGACCCTCACCCGGCAGAACGTCAACCTGGTGCCTTTGTTTGTGCCCATGTATCCCGCGCGGGGCTTGGTCCTGGCCAGCGATTTTGCTCTGGAGGACAGCACGCACGGGGGTAGCCTCTGGTGGACCGCCGCTCCCCTGTTCGCGCCGGCCGCGGATGGAGAGGGAGCGGCGGAGGCCGGGACATCGCCGTCGAGCGCGGAGGAATGGAAACTGACCTTGATTGGCAAGCTTCCGACTTCCCACCGTCTGCGCTGGGCTGACCTCGATGGCGACGGGCGGCTGGAGCTGGTTGCTGCGCCCCTGCTGGGCTATGGCGCGGAACCGCCGGATTACCGGGTTGGCGCGCCGCTCACCTGGTTCGAGCCGCCCGAGGTGCTGCTGCGCGGCCACGCGTCGGCCGCCAGCCTGAAGGACGGTGAGTGGGTCGGGCACCTCATCGATGAGTCGCTCACCGTGGTGCACGGTATCGCGGTCATTGACTGGGACGGTGATGGGCGCGACGAACTTCTGACCGCGAGTTTTGAGGGCGTTCACCTGTTTCACTCCACGGGGCGGGGCAGTGACCTCCGCTGGACCAAGACCCAACTCGCGACGGGCGACCAGGTCTCAAGGCCGCGGCGCGGCGCAAGCGAAGTCGCAGTGGGCCGAAGCGGGAACCGTCGCTTCCTGGCCACGATTGAGCCCTGGCACGGTGAGCAGGTGGTGGTCTACTGCGAAGGGAAGCAAGGCGAACTCTGGAGCCGCCACGTGATTGACGACACCTTCCGCGAGGGTCACGCCCTGGCCTGCGCTGACCTCGATGGTGACGGAAAGGATGAGATTGTGGCCGGATTTCGCGGCTCGGGAACAAGCCTCTACGTTTACTACGCAGCGGACTCGGCGGGCACGAAGTGGGAACGCCAGACCCTGGACACGGAAATGGCCGCCTCCTGTGCGGTGATGGCCGACATGAATGGGGACGGTCGGCCGGACGTCGTCGCGATCGGGGCATCCACCGGAAACGTCAAATGGTACGAGAACCTGGGGTAGGGTTTGTCCCGGAGGCGTGACGAGGTGAGGAAGCTAGGCGCCGTTAAGAGGCCCTGAGGGACCTCATTCCATCTCATCGAACCTGTCGAAGGAGTGCTTGGCCGGCTACTTCGTGGGCGCCCAGTAGCCGCGCTTGGCCCGCACGAGGAGGTTCTTCTCTCTTACCTCCACCTTGATTTCGCGGAACTTGCCATCGGCCGCCGTGTTGCTGGGCACGTACGCCAGCAAGTAGTATTCGCGCCCGTCCGCCAAGGCCTGCCGCATTCCCTGCGCCAGGTCATTGGTGTTACGCACGAACACGCCCCCGGTGGCCGCGGCCAACTCTGCCAACGCGTCCTGGTTCTCGAGAGCCATAGTTTCCTTCTGCTGCTGTATTTCCGGCAGCAGCACAACCATCCTGGTTATCTGAGGCTCGTCACTCGCATCGAAGCCGGCGCCCATGGGCGTATAGAGCCCGCGCGAATCGAGCGTATAGAACGTCACGTCGCGGGCTGTCGCCAGACGAACGATCTCATGCATCTCCGGTCCCATGTAGTCGCCAGGATTCTTCAGCTGTACGCCCTGATCCCGGGAGTAGGCCGCCATGATGCCAAACAGGTCGCGCCCCGGACGGAGGTTGAAGCCGTCGGAAACGAAAACCAGGGTGCGCTTGCCCGGTTGGCGCGCCACCTGCTCCACCAGAGCGCGAAGGTCGCGCAGGAAGCTGCGCAACAGGGCCGTGCGCTCCTGCGCGGCGGCTCCCGCCCACATCTCAATTCTGGCCCACTTCCCCATGCAGACCTGATCGGTGCCGCCCGAGGTTCGGCTGGAGGGAAGCGCTGTGCCGGCGCAAGAACACCTCTGGCAGTAGTCGGCCAGCATCGTCGTCAACTCGCGCTCCTGCTGGGCCAGGTTTGTACTTTCACTTTGCTGGATCGCCCGGGTAAGTCCCTTGCTGTTGATGGCGGCCAGTACCGCGGCAGGGTCACGCGTCAGATTCTGCACGATGAGCGGCTGCCGGCCCAGAGCCACGATGGCATATTGCGAATCGCTGCTTCGTTCTTGCTTGAAGAGGCTTTGGAGTGCAGACCGGACACTGGAAAAGTTCGTGAAGGCTGAGTTCAGCGTGTCCACGCACAGGAGATAAGTGCGACGAGGCGCAGGGTTCGCCTCCACGGGAGGTTTGGGAGAGGGTAGAGCAGATGGCGGCCCCGCCGATGTGGGCTCGGGCTGAAACAGTTGCGCGGCGCCTTCCGCCTCGGTGCTGAAGGCGACCACCCGCTGCGCCACGCCATCTTCCAGGACCTGGAAGTCTCTGGCTCTAAGGCCGGTTACATGGTGACCCTTCTTGTCGGTGACCACCACCGGCACCAGGACCTGCCTAACTTCAACCTTGATGGTCGCCGATGGAACTGCGGTCTGCTGCGCGGAGGCGATTGTTCCCCAGGCGAGGAATAAGATTGTGGCGTGGAACATCCAGAATTGGCGCGCGCTTCGATGCACCCCGGTCACCTTATACAAACTCCAAGGTAACATCCCGGAGGGTTGAGAACAACCGCTCTCTCAGGGTGACTCAGCGGCGGAGGCTGATAGGCTCCGCCAGCGCGCCAGCGGTCAACTCAGACGCGCAACAGATTGCCAAGAATGTCGCAGCCCTGTCAATCGGAATCAAAGGCACGCGCCGACTTCAGACGTTTTGACTGCTCCCAGCTCTTGGGGAGGCTTCGGGGGAGCAAGCGAACGTAGCCAGTCTATTGCGGTTTGGTGGGCGGTGGGCTCTGCGGGTCACGGGCGGCCTCCGCGGAGGCTAAAGCTGCCAGGCGGGCTGCGGCGCGCCGTTGCCGGTATGCCTTAATGGCTCCCAATGCCACCCAGTACGCCAGCACGGCAAAGAGAGTCGACACGAGGATGTTGCCCAGCAGGTACACCGGGACGGCGTGGTAGAACCCCGACCACAGCTTGCCCTTGCGGAAGCTTTCCACAGTAATCCGCAGCCGGGCCGGAACCAGCAGGTTCCCAGCCAGGACGCTGAGGGAGACAAAGAAAGGGTTGAAGAACGGGTTCATAATGAGGGTGCCTAGAGCCGCCGAAGCACGATTCCACCTCACCCAGGTGGCGATCAGGACGGCCAGAATTACTCCCACACCAAAGGTGGGGAAGATGCCCAGGAAGACGCCGAGGCCGACCCCTTTGGCCACCTTATCCGGCTCATCGTTCTGCCGCACCAGGCGCAGATAGATGAACCTTCCCCAGCGGCGCACGCGCTCGCGCCACGGATGCCCCGACGTTTTCGCTCGCTTGCGTTTCATCGCTGAAGGGACGCGGTACCTTCGGAGTGCCGGCGCCCCTTAGTTCACCAACCTCCGCTTGGCGGATGGCCCAGTGGACGGCCTGCACGGGCCTGCAACTCTCAACCGTCCCATCTCCATTGTGGCACGGGAACTTTTGGCAAGGGAAGCCCAGAATTGAAGATTCCCCCATCCGGCTCTGCCCAGGCGCGAGCCGGGGGCGCCGCCCGGGCTCTGCGGGGCAACCCGTCAGCCTACTTCCCCCGCGGCGCTGCCGCCGCTCAAAATCGTTGTCCGGCCAGGCAGCGCTTGATCAAATCCTCCAACGAGGGCCGGGGAATGAAGATGTGAATCCCCAGGCGAATGGAAAGCACCTTCCCTTCACTCACCCAGCGGTAAAAGGTAGCGCGCGAAATGTGTCCTCCCGTGCGGCGGCAGAGGACCCGCCAAGCGGTCTGTGGGGAGAGCATGGGCGGAGCCACGGGGGCGTTCGAGTCTGCTCGAGACGCCGGCGGCGCGGAGCCGGCTGCCCCCTGTTGCAGGACGTCCATTGTGATTACCTCAGGCCTGGCGTGAGAATCAACGCGCCCTGTCACACTTGCCGGCTCCCCTTGAAGGTCTGCGAGCCCTGCCTGCCGCAGGCAAGGCGGTGGCCAATGGTCCGGCGTTCCCGGGGTCGGCAGCGAAGGGCGCGGACGGAACTACGCCGGAGCAGTAATCCTTCTTGCAAACGCCGCGTGACTGCTCTAGGCTACCTCCTCCAGAAACTTCTCGCGGAGCGCTGCCAGCTGGCGGCGGTCACGCGCACGCCAGTCGTCGCCTTCGACGTCGGGGAGATCGAACTTCGCCCGGTCCAGCAGAAGCATTGTAGGCTGACAGGAGAGGAACAATGCCGGTTCGCATTCCTCGAGGTAGTGCAGCAGGCACTTTCCAGGGCTTAGGCGCGTAGCCGGGAAGATGCAGCCCTTCTCGCGGCAGCGGGAGCGCTCGGAGGGTTCTGCTGCCTGGGAGGACGAACCGCAGGCGCCGACTGGTCGGCGAAAAGAGGAGCGGGAAGGCGAGGTCAGCGGAGGTCGATCCCCTGGCGACGCTGCCTGGGAGTTGGGGTCGAACGAGGCCCTTTGTTGCTTGGAGGAACGAAGAAGTCTTTCGCTTTCTAGCATGCGCGCTCCTTTCCCGAGGGAGATTCAGAGCCGCCGGCGGGGCGGTCAGAGAGCCAAAAGGAGGAACGGGGGCGTGGCCGGCCGGGCGTTGTGCGGGTGCGGAGTCCAGGCGGGGAGGGCGAGGCCAGCGCCCTCGCCGGACTGGCGGCGGGGCCGCAGGGTGTTCGCATCGATGGCTAGGTGACTGAGCCGTGCTCTGTTGTTGGCCGGGTGATGATAACCGGCTAAGGAAAGACTGCTGAGAAGCCGATAAGAGGAAGTGGCGGAACGCCAGCCGGTTCGGCCTCTCTCCAAGACGCAAGCGCCGAGCGGCCGGCCGGTGTCGCCGCGCCAGAGCGGGGGAGAAAAAACTGAGGTGGGGTGGCGAGAAAGTTGAGTGTAGCAGGAGTAACCCCCGTTCTGACACCGCCACCCAGGCGTTGACAAATGAGTGAGGGGGCGGGCAGAATGCGCAGTGAGCGGGCTGCCGTGAGCCGAGGGCGAAACTCTGGTGTCGCTTCCTGGCCTGCCGACAGCCTCCGCCGACATTGGAACCCCTCGCCCTGTCGGGGCGAGGCAATCTCTGATGCCGCTTCCGGTTGCCAGCCTTGGCTGGCCGCCGACGGTTCCGGTTGTAAGGGGCTACATTGTAGCCTAGGTTAAGGTCGCCTGTCAAGTGCAAAAATCAGACGAGGATGGACATTATGACCGCTTTGAATCCCGCCAAGATTATCCGCCGGGTCCGGCAGAGGCTCGACTTAAGCCAGGAAGGTCTCTCGCGTCTTCTGAATGCCACCAAGGGCGCTGTGCAGCACTGGGAGCGGGGCCGCAACAACCCTGACTTAGCAAGGGTTCTGGCCCTCCGCCAGCTCTGCCCGCCCTCCGCGGAGCGGAAGGAACTGGACAGCTTGATCCGCCAAGTCCAGGCCCAGGTGGCTCCGCTGACGCCCGGCCAGCCGCCTGCCGCCAAGCCGGGTGGTAAGGGTGCGTGGGCGGCGCTGCTTGTTCCGGGCTACCCCAAGGAAGGCCTTGAGCTGTTGCGCCGGGAGAATCTCCGCTTCCGCCGTCAGGTGACGCGATTGGAGACGACGCTCCAGCGGCGCACGGAGGAGCTGCACATCCTCCAGGATCTTGTCAGGGAACTCGAGCGCGAGAAGGCCCTGTTGCGCGTCGGGGCTGGCGGTAAGGAGCCGCCGCCGAGCGCGCCCGCTCCGGCCTAGTCCGTCAGTTGACGGACCAGTCCGCCAAGGCGGGCAGGCCCACCAAGGCGGGCGAGCCCTAAGCAGCGCTCCGCCCTGGGTCGGCTTTCTCAAGCGCCGCTGGCCCGGAACCAGTCCGTCAACTGACGGACCAGTCCCTCAACTGACGGACCAGTTGCCCTGAGAGTTCGCCTGAAAACGTCAGGGCATGGCTTTCAGGTGTCTGTGAAGTTCCGACCCGGGGTCCTCCTGCCGCCGGTATTGGGAGGCACTGCTTTGCCCTCCCGCGGCAGCCCGTAGGGCACCTCCAAGCTCACGGCCAGATACGAATCGTACCCCCGCGCCACGTTTTCTGCCGCGCCTTCCCCATAATCCAGACGCACAATGTTCGGCGGTAGCAAGCGACTTCCTTGGGGGCGGGATTGTAGCACGCCGCAGGCGCCGGCAGGAGTTCCAGGCCGCACCTGGCTCGACCTATTCGCTACGCCTGCCTGTCACGCCACTGAGTAGCACAGGGCGCATTGGCGTGGAGTATAATCTGGCCAGTTCTTCGCAGGGGGTTCCTGACCATGGCGGATCACCGCGGCCTCGACATCTCGGCACTCGAGAACTGGCTCTGGGAAGCGGCGTGCGTCATTCGCGGGCCGGTGGATGCGCCGAAGTATAAGGATTACATCCTGCCGCTCATCTTCCTGAAGCGCCTGTCCGATGTCTTCGATGACGAACTCACAGAGTTGGGTGCGACAGCCAAGTTCGTCGATAAAGATCATACGCTTGTCCGCTTCTATGTTTCCGTCAACGCAAGGTGGCCGACGATCCAGCAAAAGACCACGGGCCTCGGCGAGTTCTTGACGGATGCGGTTCGCGCGATTGCGCGGGAGAACCCCAAACTCAGCGGCGTCATTGACAGCAAAGATTTCAACGAAACAGCGGCGGGTCAGCGCATCCTTAGCGATGACCAGTTGCGGGCGCTGGTCCAGCTTCTCTCTCGCCATCGTCTGGGCTTGAAGGACGTGGAGCCGGACATCCTGGGCCGGGCCTACGAGTACCTGATCCGGAAATTCGCCGAAGGCCAGGGCCAAAGCGCAGGGGAGTTCTACACACCGCGCGAGGTGGCCATCCTGATGTCCCATATCCTCGACCCCGAGCCGGGCGAGGAAATTTACGACCCGGCGTGCGGCTCTTCGGGACTGCTCATCAAGTGTGCGCTGCGATTCCGGGAGAAGCATGGGGCAGACACGCAGGTTGCACCCTTACGATTTTACGGGCAGGAGATCAATCACGCTACCTTTGCCATGTCGCGCATGAACGTCTTCATCCACGATATGGAGGCCGAAATCCGCCTGGGCGATACAATGAACCGTCCTGCCTTTCTCACCGACGATGGCCGCTTGCGCCAGTTCGATAAGGTGACCGCCAATCCGATGTGGAACCAGGACTTCCCGCTTTCGACCTACGAGCAGGATACCTATGGTCGGTTCAACCTTGGAATTCCGCCCAAGTCGACCGCCGACTGGGGCTGGATTCAGCATATGTACGGTTCGCTCAAAGACGGTGGGAAAATGGCCGTGGTGCTCGATACGGGCGCGGTCGCACGTGGCAGCGGGAACACGGGCAGCAATCGCGAGCGGGACATTCGGAAGCAGTTCGTCGAGCGAGATCAAGTGGAGGCGGTCATCCTGCTACCCGAGAACCTTTTCTACAACACCACCGCGCCGGGTATCATCATGGTTCTTCGTAGGGGCGCATGGCCTTGCGCCCCTACACCGGGCGCAAGGCCTTGCGCCCCTACATCGGATGGGCGGCCGTCCGCCCAAAGAGGGCAGATTCTGCTCATCAACGCCTCGAAAGAGTGCGCCAAGGGAAAGCCCAAGAACTATCTGACCGAGGAGAACATCGCTCGCATTGGCGATGTTTACTTGAACTGGCGCGAAGTCGAAAAGCTCAGCCGGATCGTTCCCGTCGAGGAAGCCGTCCGCAACGACTACAACCTGGGCCCGTCGCGTTACGTTGCCACGGACGGCGCTGAGGAAGTTCTGCCGGTTGAGGAAGCTGTGGTGCTCCTCGCTGAATCCGAAGAGGATCGGCAGGCTGCGGATGGAGAGCTTGACGCCGTGCTCTCCAAGTTGGGCCTGAGAGCAAAGATCGAGGCATAGCTGCAACACACGCATCCGATGGAAAACGTCCCGACTCTAGCCGTCCAACCCGAACCCCGTGAGCAACCATCGGCTCCTGGATTTGACAGCCTGCCCAGTGATTGGCACACGGTCAGCTTAGGCGATCTAGCTGCTGCTGGAAGGGTTCGCCTGCAAAACGGATTTCCCTGCGGGAAGCATAACGATGTGGGAGTGGGTCTGCCGCACTTGCGGCCAATGAACGTTGACGACAACGGCCAAATCGTCCTGGACAAGGTGAAGTACGTCGAAACCGTTGAGGATGTCACCAAATACTTTGTGAAATCGGGAGACGTGATATTTAACAACACAAACAGTGAGGAGCTTGTCGGCAAGACAGCTTACTGGGACCGCGACGGGGGATTCGTTCTATCCAATCACATGACCATTATTAGGGTTTTGAATCCCGAAGCGTTAGATTCTTTCTACCTCGCCCGGCTTTTGCACAAACTATGGTTCGACGGGTTCTACCTTCGCATTTGCAGAAGACACGTAAACCAAGCAAGCATCAGCCTGGAAAGGCTGAAGCAGATCGTTATTCCGGTTCCTCCGATTGTGGAGCAGCGGCGGATTGCGCGGGTGCTCTCGACGATCCAGCGGGCGATTGAGGCGCAGGAGAAGGTGATCGCGGCGGCGCACGAGCTAAAGCGCTCGCTGATGAAGCACCTGTTCACCTACGGCCCCGTCC
>Ga0315294_10006284_pt1 | contig 13026 bp, 22 predicted proteins | sample YL17G13_40_MG_FD_203626 | JGI IMG/M metagenome (GOLD analysis project Ga0315294, IMG submission 203626) | Sediment microbial communities from Yellowstone Lake, YNP, Wyoming, USA - YL17G13_40 | ecosystem: Environmental > Aquatic > Freshwater > Lake > Sediment | place: USA: Wyoming | collected... | reverse complement strand
ATATAAAAACATTCCAGGTGTTGAAACGTTAATAAGTACGTTAGAGTCATTTGGAGACCCAATACAGGCTGTTATTAATTTTATAAACTCTTTTGGTGTCGAAATTAAAAAAATACCAACTGATTTAACAACTGTTTAGTTTTCTTTTTAGTTATTTTTTCATATTTTTAATATATGAAAAAAAATTCAAATAATTTTGTCATGGATACGGATTGGATTTTTCAAGGAGAGATTGATTCAGAACAAAAAAATTATGTTTTATTGAGTTATTTTCAAAAATTGAATAAAGATTTGGAACAAATTAAAATGTATCCAATGTTCACAGAATTGTCATTACATTTAGGTAATCTACAAACTTTACTTAATAGAAATCAAATACTTTATATTGAGAAAAAATTGAAATCAAATGGTGATGAAATTTATTTATCAGATTTGAAAGTCAAAGATATTCCACAAATGACTGTTGAAGAGTTTGCGGAATATCAAAAAATTTTAAGGGATAGTCATACTAAAATATTTGACTACTTTAACATTGCTAAGGCTCTATGGTCTGTCGCTTATGATTCCATAGATATAAGAGTTAAAAGAAACCGTAAAAATTTATATATTAAAAATGGTTTTTTTTATTCTAAAATAAATGACCAATTCTATATTTGGACATACAAGATTAGTAAAATTCAAAAAACAATTAATCAAACAAAAATTACTACAAAACTTTTGTATAAAGGTGATGGTGATGATTTGACAATTACACAAATAATCTCTAAATTTTCTAAAACCTATAAAGATAAAAAAGAAAAAGATTATCCTATTTTTGAAATAATGTGTAATCAGATTTTCCCACTAAACGAAACTATGTTACCACTCTTCAAGAGAAAAGTTTCAACAATTATTAATCAGACAGTAAAGGATAGAAAATTACTTGAAAATGGGGTATAGTAAAAAAATAAAAGTTATTGATGATAACGTTATTAGTTCGTTAGAAAATAACTTTGAAAATTTTAAATTTTTACTTGGTTATGATAGTTTGTTATTTGAGAATATTGATACACAACGAAAATATATAGAATATGAAAAAAGATATACAAAACAATAACTTTATCTTACAAAAATTAAGACAACCTGTTCACATAAGTTATATTGCTGAACAAATTATTAACAAAAGTATTTTTGAAACTCAAGAGATTATCAATGACTTTGTTGAAGAAGGATTGGTAGTTGAAAGTGAATACGGTAAAGGGTATTACATGTTAAAAAAAACAAAATAATGAAGATAAAATTAGAATATGTATGGCTTGATGGTTATGAACCTGAACCAAATTTAAGAAGTAAAGTTAAGGTTATTGAAACTAACATTAAAGACCTAAAAATAACTGATATTCCATTATGGAATTTTGATGGGTCATCAACACAACAAGCTGAAGGAAACAACTCAGATTGTATTTTGAAACCTGTTAAAATTTATAAGAGTAACGGTAACCCATCTACAATTTATGTGATGTGTGAAGTTTTAAATTCGGACAACACACCACACGTTACTAATCACAGAGCGAAGATATTAGAAAATAGTTCTTACAAACCTGATATGTGGTTTGGTTTTGAACAAGAATACTTTTTTAGAGAAGGTAAAAATTCACCTATTTTAGGACATATGTCAAATAATGAACCACAAGGTAAGTTTTATTGTGGTGTTGGTTCTAATGTTGTTGGTAGAAATATTGTTGAAGAACATTTAGATTTATGTTTAGATTATGATATATTCATTACTGGAACAAATGCTGAAGTCGCTCTTGGACAATGGGAGTATCAGGTGTTTTCAAAGGACGTGTTAGATGCTGGTGATGATTTATGGATGACAAGATATTTTTTAAATAAAGTTTCTGAAAAATATGGAGTATATGTTGAGTATCATCCAAAACCTTTGAGAACAGGTGAATGGAATGGTTCGGGATTACACACCAATTTCTCTACCAAAAAGATGAGAGAAGAAGGTGGGGAAGAATACTTCAACGCAATATTCAGAGCATTTGAAATGAGACATGAAAATCACATTGAGGTTTATGGTTCAGAAAATGATTTACGATTGACAGGAAAATTTGAAACGCAAAGTATTAATAAGTTTTCTTGGGGTGTTGCAGATAGAGGTGCGTCAATTAGAGTACCACACTCAACAAAAGAAAATTGGAAAGGTTATTTAGAAGACAGAAGACCGGCATCCAATGCTAATCCATATGATATTATTAGAGTGATATCAGTTACTTTAGATATGACTGATGAGTTATTTAGTTTACACCATAATATGTATTCTAATGTTAGTTTAAAAAATATTGATGAAGTTATAAAAAAATATCAGGCGGTATCATCTGATGATTTACTTGACGAATATAAAAACGACTAAGGTTATGTCTGAAAATAAAGAAATGGTTAATCACCCTCAACATTACGGGGGAGAAAATAATCCTTATGAGGCAATTAAAGTGATTGATGCTTGGGGATTAGATAATGATTTTTATTTGGGTAATGCGGTCAAATATCTGTCAAGGGCGGGTAAAAAAGATGATATTACACAAGATTTAAAAAAAGCCATTTGGTATATTGAAAAGAAAATAGAAAAGTTAGAAAAATGATTATTACATATATTGTTACATCTTTGTTGTCTTGTGTTTTTTTTATAACTATACTTGTCATTGGGAGTAAGATAACGAGTAAATTACCTAATAGTAAGTTTGCTAATTTTTGGAGAAAACACATTATTGATGAAGCCCCTGACGATATAGATTTATAAAAATATGATAGAAAATTATTTAAACAAAATAACCACAGGTGATTGTATTGAGGTGATGAAAGGAATACCTGAAGGGTCTGTGGATTTGATTGTTACATCACCACCATATAATGTCGGAATTCAATATGATACTCATATTGATAATACTAATATGGATGACTATTGGATATGGACTGAAAAATGGCTTACAGAAATTTATAGAACACTTAAAGATGATGGTAGAGTTGCAATAAACATACCTTTGGAAGTAAATGTTCAAGATAGAGGAGGTAGAGTTTTTTTTGTTTCTGAATTTTATCAGGTTATGAAAAAAGTTGGTTTTAAGTTCTTTGGTGTTGTTGACTTGGAAGAGGATAGTCCCCATAGAAGTAAAACAACTGCTTGGGGTTCTTGGATGAGTCCGTCTAGCCCATATATCTATAACCCGAAGGAATGTGTTGTTTTAGCATATAAGAAACACCACATTAAGAAAGTTAAGGGTGAACCACAATGGAAAGGTGAACCTACAGTAACTGAAGAAGGTAAGAACAAAATGGTTTATCAGGAAGAAGACAAACGAGATTTCATGGAATTGGTATTTGGACAGTGGAAATATTTAAATGATTCAAGACCAATGACCAAAGCAACATTCTCAATGGATATTCCAAAAAAGGCAATCAAGATATTGTCATATAAGAATGATATTATTTTGGACCCATTTGCTGGTTCGGGTACTAGTTGTGTGGCGGCGGAAATACTTGATAGACGATGGATAGGTATTGAACTTTCTGAGAATTATGCTGAAATTGCTAGTAAACGAATCCAAGCATTTGTTGATGATAAACGACAACAAAAATTAGAATTTGAAAATGGGGGTCAATGACCTCCATTTTTGTTTTAATTGATATTTATAAATAAAAAACATGAAAAAGTTTATTATATCGGAAGAAGAAAAGAATCACATCAAAAAACTTTATTTGATTGAAAGTGATGAAAAATGTGAGAACGAAATGTATACTGTTTACGATGCAAAAAGTTTAGATGATACATTAACAAGTGAACAAAAAATTACAAAAGAAAAATTAGAATCTATAATTAGAAATAAAAAACCAAATAATTCAATTTCAGTACAACAATTTTGTAACGGTAAATATAAAATATCTTATTATGTTTCACTGGAAAAGGGTGATAAAATTGAATACACTCCGATTATTGACTAATGAAAAAAATACTTTCAGAATCTGGACTAAGAGATATCAATAAATTAGCGGCACGTTACCCAAAGGCGGAAATCTATTTTCACCAAGATTTGGATGGTGTGACAACTGCAATTGCAATGAAAGAATACTTGGAACAACATGGTATTCAAGTTATCGGAGCTCATGTTATCCAATATGGTGATAAAGAATTTACCGTTAAAAAGAATGATGCTAGTGGAGACGTTATGCCTGTATTAGTTGACTTTGCTCACGGTAAACCAATGTTTGTAATACACACTGACCACCATGATAGACAAGCTGGCGCTGAAGATACTAAATCAACATCATTTAGACAATCAAGGTCTAATGTTGAAACTATTTCTCAGGTGGTGTCAACTAAAGAAATATTCCCATCTTCTGACATTTTATTAATTTCAACGGTGGATTCTGCAAATTTTGCATCACAAGACATAACAGTTGATGATGTAATATCATATCTATTTTCTTTAGATAAGAATAAGTCATTACAACAAAATAAAATGGCTCTTGGTTTGGTTGCTAATAAACTTCTTTTAGCTTTTAAAAACAAACCAGGATTTTTAGAGTCGTTGGTGATGAATTCAACTCCTTCTTTAATGAATATACTTCAGAACATTAAGAAGATTATGATTGAGAAGAAATATGCCACAATACCTGAATTGGAGAAAAACAAAAACTTATATATCTCAAGTATGAAAGGTAGTAATAAGGTAAATGTTGAGGATAATATTATTGTTCAGTATGGTGGAGGTAGTATGATGAAACCTGGTTCATATGACAGATATACTCCTTTCAAAAATAATCCTGATGCTGACTTTTTAGTTATTGCTTGGCCTATGGGATTGGTTCAGGCTTCTTGTAATCCATTTAAAAAAGAAAGAGAGTTGAAAGGTGTGAACTTGGGTGATATTGCTCAAGAGGTATTATCAAAATGGGAAACTCAACTAAAAGAAAAACAAATACCTTTATCAACAATCAAATGGATTTCAGAATCAAAAGGTATGACTCAGGAATCCGTTGGTTTTACATTCAAAGATTTTGTTGCGTTATATGGTAACAAGTTTAAATCTATGGATGATGGTAAAGAAATTTTAACACATATTGGTGAAATGATGGAAATACCGTTTACTGAACTTCCTGAAGAACATAAGGAAATGTTAGATGGTATTACTGTGAACGCTTGGGATTTGATTCAAGCTAACAGTGGTGGACACAAATGTATTACAAACATTTCAGGTTTAATGTATTTGGGTAGGTCTAAAAGACCACCAGGTGGTTCATATAAGTACAATCCTGAGAAAGATGATTCACCATATGTTAAATTCACAAAAATGATTCAGAACGAGTTAGTTAAGAAACTTAAAGAAAAGATTACAGGTTCTTAAAATACTACTTTATTACCTTCTTGAATTCCTAATCTGTAACAAGAACCTGCTTCTAATTCAAGAATCAAATCACCGTTCCCACAATAATTTTCACAAGGAGATTTTTTACAAGGTTTGCACGTGTGATGAATTTTGGTTATAGTATTATTTTCAATGAAAATGATGTCCAAATCAATTACACAACTTTTCATCCAAAAACAATGAGGACCGTCATTCATAAAAAATAACATTCCATCAAATGAATTGTTAAATTTTTTATTCATCATCCCATGTTGAATGTCTTTTTTAGTAAAAACAGGTTTGACTTTAAATTCAATGTCTTTTATACTTATTGTCATAAACATAAATATTCATGGAAACAGAATTAATTAAAAGGTATGCAGGTGTTGTAGTAAAATGTGAAGACAAAGTATTACTTTGTAAGAGAGCAAGTACTTCAGAACTACCTGGGTTTTGGTCTTTACCCGCAGGTAAGGTTGGTAAGATAGAAAACGCAATGTTAGGGGCTAAACGAGAATTTTTTGAAGAAACTAATATTTCTATTGATGATAAAGATATTGAACTTGTTGGTTTTATTAATAGAACTAACCGAGACGGCTCTAAAGTTAAAGGATTGATGTATGTTTTCATGATTAAAGTTGATGAAAAAATTTACCCTGATTTGGTTGGAGCACAAGATGGTGACGAACATAGTGAATGTGGATATTTTGCATTAGATGAGTTACCTGAACCTATGGATGAACAATTTAACAAATTATTAAAAAATATTTTAACAAAAATGTGACTTTTTCATAATTGTCATGTATTTATTTCTACAAACCCAGCACCCCTTTCTTACTCGTTGGTAAAAATTTAACCCTGATAATCATAAAAAATTGTCGGGGTTTTTTGATTTTAAAGGATTTTGTGTGTATATTTGTAAAAAAAACAACTATGACTACTATTACTCGTACAATCAAAATTGAACATGAAAAATTCGGAGTATTATTAAACGAAACTTTCATGGATGGCATACAGTTCAAAATATTTTTGAAAATGGTTCACGGTTGTATTGAATTGAAGAACGACTTATCTTTCTTCAACGGGGTTGATTTCCTTGTTTTTATACCAACTAAAATTCTACAAGAATGTATTGTAGTTACTTTTTCAGGTACAGAATATGGGTTGGCTGAACACATGAAAAGTAAGATTGAAGCATTAGTTACTAGATAATTGTTTCCTTATTTAGAAAAATAAGGTGGTGGACCAATCCAAATTGGGCTCAAAATGAAAGGGGAGTAATCCCCTTTTGTTTTTTGAAATATTTATAATAAAAAACTTATGAAAAATATTTTAGTTTCTGAAGAACAGTTAGAAATTCTAATGAAGAATTTAACAGAAGAACATAAACAAGGTTCTTATATGGCTAAACAACAGTTGTTTACCATTGCTACTTTGGCTCATCAAATGTGGCAGATAATGGAGGAAGGTGACCAACTTGAAGATTGGATGGAATCAAAGATTGCTCAATCTGAACAAAGTATTATTTCAGTTGTTAAAAGTTATTTATATGATGAAGTTGTAGATAAGAATGGTGATGTTGATGATAAAGGTATGGACAAATTGAATTTTAAGGATTTAGTTATAGGAAATTAATAAATTATTTTACAATTAGGAACCCTTTATGTATTATTCCATAAAGGGTTTTTTTATGTCAAAAATTTTAGTAACAGGTGGTTTAGGATTTATTGGTTCTCACTTCGTAAATTATATTATGGAGAAGGGTATCCATGATGTCATATTGGTTGATAATATGACTTATGCTTCAAATATTGATAATGTAAAAATCTTACCAAAATTCTTAAAAAAAAATATTAAGGATTTAACATTAGAGGATTTAGAAGATTGTGATTACATCGTAAATTTTGCAGCTGAAACACACGTGGACAATTCAATTAAAGATGGGTTACCATTTTTGGAATCAAATATTATTGGTGTTTATAATTTAGTTGAAATTGCGAAAAAAAATAAAAATTTAAAAAAGTTCATACAGATTTCTACTGATGAAGTTTATGGTGACCTGTATAACAGATTGATTCTTAATCCATCGGCATTTGAAACGGCGAATTTGAATCCAAGTTCATACTACTCAGCATCAAAGGCTTCGGCTGAAATGATTGTCATGGCGGCATCAAGAACATTTGGGTTACCTTATTTGATTACCAGAACTTGTAACAACTACGGTGAAAACCAAAACAAAGAAAAGTTTCTACCAACTGTAATTAATTCTATAAAAAACGACTTAGAAATACCTGTATACGGTGATGGAAGTCAAATTAGAGAGTGGATTCATGTTATTGACAATGTTTACGCTATTTATAATTTGATGATGTCTAATGACGTTAATGAGACTTATAACATTGGTTCAGGTGAGAGGCATTCAAATTTGGGAGTAATTGAGATTATTGGTGAAATCCTAAATAAAAATATCAAATATAAGTTTGTTGAAGACAGATTAGGACATGATAAACGGTATTCAATACACAGTATGAAGTACGAAAAGAAATTCGGAAAAATACCTACTAAAAAATTAAAAGAATGGTTAAAACAAATATTAGAGAGATTTTAGTATTATCAGAATTAAAACTATTGAAATTTCAATACAATATATCACCTGATTTACTTGACCAAATCATTTTTACTGAAATGAGTGATGAACAAAGAAAATGGTCAGCAACAATTGCTACTGAAATACCTAGCTCTTCATCATCTATTGAAGAGGAGACAGCTTGGGATTTGTTTTTAACTGATAGTAAATTGTGTTTAGAAATAGAAGTTCTATTAAATAAATTAAAAATAGAATATGAAATAAATGATGTCTCTAATGTATTTTTTGATAATACAAAGAATTTTGACCCAGTTATGGTTGCCAATATCTATAATTATTTAGATGAGAAATACACGATTGATGACATTTTAGACAGAGTGAATGAGGTTGGATTAGATAATTTAAACGTTTTTGAAAAAGAATTTCTTAAATCATATGGAAAAACCATTTAAAATTGAAAATAAAGTTTTTGTTGATGAGAGAGGTATATTTGCTCCATTGACGATTGACTATTCACAAAGTGAAATTAAAGAACTTAATAAACAATGGATACAAAGTAACATTAGTATAAACCCGAAGAAGTATACCTTAAGAGGATTACACTTTCAATTAGGGGACTCATCACAATCAAAATTAGTTAAGGTAATTAATGGTTCAATATTGGATTTTGTTGTTGACATGAGAAGTAACTCTGAAGATTATAGAAAGGTTTATTTTTTTGAAATGAATCCTGGTGATGAAGTATTTGTTCCTAAAGATTTTGCACATGGGTTTATTACAAAAGAGGATAATACTGTGGTTCAATATTTGGTGGATAATGAATATCGTCCTGATAAAGAAGGATGTGTGTATTGGGGACATTTTGAGAGTGTTGTTATGAAAGTTTTGACTATATGTAAAAACATTGATAATATAACCATTTCTGAAAAAGACAAGGTAAATAAAAACTATGAAGGAATTAATTAATTATCATAAGAGTAATCCTCTCAAGGTGAAACTACCATCAAATAATGATGGTGGTTCATTTATAGATGTTTTTATTTATGACTATTTCAAAGTGAGAGAATCTTTAAGGGTTGCGGATTATGAAGTTTATGTTAAAGTTGATGGTTTAGACAAATTTACTCATTTAACTAAACAAATTATTAAACATTATGTTTTAAAATCTTTAAACACACAATTAAAATTATTTTCACTTGATAGTTGTATTGTTGAATATAAAATAGAATTTAGTTGATATTTATTAATAAAAAAACATGGACAAAGTTTTAATGGAAATAAAGAAAAGAAACATTTTGAGCGAACAGTCAAAATCTGAATGACAACCTCAATTGTATAAGTTATCTGAAAAAACAATTAAAATTTTTACAGATAGAATTAAAGACGAATACACTGCACATTATTTTTACAGAGCAGCATCTAACTGGTGTGATGATAGAAATTATAAGAAAGCAAGTGAATTCTTTCAAAAAGAAGCAAAAAGTGAATTGAAACATTCCGAGAAAATTCAAAATTATATGACGGGATTCAATATCATCCCACAAATACCACAAGCTGAAACAAAACATTCTTTTGAAAATTTAGTTGAGATTGTTTACGGAGCATATGAAATGGAACTGGCGTTAATGAAGGAATATAATAAGAATTCACAAGAGTTATTCGCTGAAGATATTACAAGTTTTGATTTCCTAACTGAATTTAGAGAGATACAAAAAGGTGCGGTTGTTGAGTATAACGATTTAATAAACGCAATAGATTTAATTGATAAAACTAATAAATTTGAAATATTGTATTTTGAACAAACATATTTCTAATTTAAATTTTTAAATATAAAACCCTCATAATGAGGGTTTTTTTGTTTAAAATATATTTATATGATATGGATAATTTAATTAAGAAAATATTACGGGAAGAACTTGGTAAATCGGCATTAAATAAAATGGAAATCAACATGTTTAAACACTTAAATTCCAATAAGAAAAATTTAAGTACTAAAGCTAAAATGATTGATTTTATTAAAACAATGATGCCAATTTTTAGTAGACCTGAAAGTGATGCTTTGTATTATTATGAATTATATACTGCAAACTATAGACCTGAAGGTGATTATGAAAATATAACTAGCGATAATATAGTAAATTTTAAAAATTTTAAACAAAGAAAAATATCTAATATTAACGGGTATATATATGTTGCAGCTAAAATACCATTTAAAGGTAGTAATGTTGAAGGATATTGGGAAACAAATGATATGAACAGATGGATTTATATTGTAAAATCTTATGGTTGGTATCCTATCTTTGCATTCATTGATAACGTATGGTATGAAGTGAATGAGAGTTATTCATCAAGTACTTCAAAGCAAATGCGTAATGTTAGACCTAATCATTATAATTCAGATTTAAATACAGAAACGGTGATTGTTTCTCAAAAAGATATAAGAAAATTGATTGACGGAAAGGTAATTTCGGATGTTGAGTCAGAAAGAATTAATGATTTTTTGGAACACCCAAAATTAGGAGATATTAAAAAACTTACATTAAAAAAAATAAATGATTGGGAAAATGATAAATCTTATAATGTTAAGTTCTCAGTAAATGACATTAAACAGAATGAAAGAAACATTGAAATTAATGTTAATATTATTTCTGTAAAAGATTTAGGTGATAAGAAAAGTTATAAGTTTAATGAATTAGATGAGGTGGCCAAGGAGAAAATTATTAGAGGTTTGAAAAACACAATAGTTAGTACGGCACCTGATTTCTTAAACTCTAAGAATAGTATTATTAATATTCAGTAATTTATGGAATTTAAATCTAATTTTAAAAAATCATTATATTCTTTCATATCATTAACTTTAAATGAATATGATTTGAAGTTTAAAGTTTATGAAGAATCAAAAACTCCATTACTTGTTATTGTTCTTGACGTTTCAAAGATAGATAAAAATAGTAATAATTATGATGAAAATTACCATAATAAAATTTTTCGTAATTACTATCAGTCTAGTAGTATGTCAAGATTTGTGTGGAACTTTTTGTCAAAATATGATGAATTATTAATTGATATTAAAAATTATTTTAATATTGATTTTAGTTTGGATTACGAATTTGTGAACTATGATTATTTAGATAAGATAGAAAATGATATCAACGAAAAACTAAAACAAAGTGAATACTCAAATGTTAACGCTGAATTTAGTAGAGAACCAAACCAACCGATTATATATTTAAAATTGAAAAGTATTGAAAAAGAACGTTCTGATGAACTTAGAAAATCATTAAATGAAATTTTACCTGGATTAATAATTAAAGATAATTACTCTGTTACTATTAATATAAAGAAGTAACTGGTTTTTTAAAATTCAAAATAAAGCACAGTTCCTAAAGACACAAGTTCTGAGATATTTTCTTCAACGTATAAGTCAATTACTTTTTCATCTAAATGTAATATAAACTTACCTTGAGAACCTTCATTAATTTCCCATCCACCTAAAGTGTCATTTAACAATTTGTATAAAATATCCGAAACATGATTAGAGATTGGAGTATTTGTTTCAGTTAAAAAATCGTCAATATAACCTGAATCTCCACCACCATTGAAATAAACTGTATATTCATTTATTTCATTATTTGGTAATGTGTTTATAAATTCGTCCAAATGTTCTAATAAATTACTTGAAATATTATCAAAAGGTAATGAATTAGTTATTTCATTAGATGATAAACTATTCTCATATAATGTGACTTTAACTTTTCGTTCTTTACAATCAATATTCCAAAGTAAACTACCATACTCTTCACACGTTGCGTCAAAATATAAATCAGGTAATGATGAGAGTTCCTCAATTAATTCTGTAATGGAATCATATAAATCAATTCTAGTGTTATCACCATAACCAAAGTCTGGAACATATTCCACATTACAATCCAGTATATTTAAATCAATGGATATTTCACCTGCTCCATGAGATTGGACATAATATGAAAATAGTTGTAATGTTTTTATTTGTTCGGGTGTTAGATTAATTTTTACCATATAAATAAATATATCAGTCAATACTAATATCTAAAGTTCTTAACATCCACATTGGTTTTTCTTTTTTCTCTAAAGCTTCTACCCATTCTTTAGCACTTGGAATGTAATTATAACAATCTTCTTTTACATGTTGTTCTCCGACATATCTGGTGTAAACTATTTTCCCGTCACTATTAGTGAACATAGGACCAAAAATCTTCTCCATTTCAAAGATACCCTCAGAGTGATGTCTAAACATTCTATGCATTGAATGACCATACCAAGATTTAGTTTCATCAAACCAATTATGAATATGAATATATTCTTCCCAAGTCCCACCAAATTTTTTAGCTGAACTTTTTGAGTGAACAATAGGATGTGCCATTATAGATTGTTATTTAATATCAATAGTTCCAATTGACGTATATGTAAATACTACAGATTGGGCTTGTTCTTTTGTCTAACTCATGTTATATTTGTCTATTGATAAGTATTTATAATATATCAAAATGACGTACGCAGAATATCTTAAAAACCACATTGAAAAAGTTTTACCAAAATCTTTAAAATCTTTTGAAGATAAGAACGGATTCACATTACCTGAATTTTCAATAGACGAAATTTTTGCGTTACCAAAATCAAGTTATTTTACCAAGAACATTATTAGATTTGGTAATGTTATGATGACCGTTTCTGTTAAAGAAAAAGATAACAGAATGGGTAGGTTAAAAAAGTTTTTGGAAAGAATTTTAGAAGGTATTTTAGGTTCTTTAGATTATCAATATGAAGCTATCTATATTGATTTTGTAAAAACAAAAAAAGCCGATGAAGAGTTTGATTTACTTCCACAAGTAAGTTACTTATTCAAGGTATACAAACCAAAATGGGTTGAAAATTATTCAGTTGAAGAAACAAAAACTGATGACACCACTTTTTTTGATTTTTATATTCAGGTTGACCCAACTGATTGGGATGATAGAAAAACAAATTTAGAATCTATTAATCAAGGAGAAGACCTTGAAACACTTTTTGAGA
>Ga0315294_10006281_pt1 | contig 13027 bp, 8 predicted proteins | sample YL17G13_40_MG_FD_203626 | JGI IMG/M metagenome (GOLD analysis project Ga0315294, IMG submission 203626) | Sediment microbial communities from Yellowstone Lake, YNP, Wyoming, USA - YL17G13_40 | ecosystem: Environmental > Aquatic > Freshwater > Lake > Sediment | place: USA: Wyoming | collected... | reverse complement strand
CGGACACGACGGGCAGCCAGAACACGTGGATCCTTCAGCTCGGATACGGTAAAAAGATCAGCCCTAAGCTTTCCCTGGGCGCCGGTTTCAAATTCCTCAGCGACAAGATCGTCGACCAGTCGGGGAGCGGCTTCGCTTTTGATCTGGGAACGAACATCAACCCGGTGCCGAAAGTCAATCTCGGCCTGGTTCTCAGGAATGTCGGTCCCACCATGAAATACGACGCGACCGGGTACCCATTACCCACGGAGATCCGGATGGGCGCCGTGTTCGGACCTTTTTACCAGAACAATATTTTCCTCGACCTGTCTGCGGTTTCCGGATCCGGTTTCCTGGCGCATTTCGGCGACGAATACTGGATCAAGGAGATCCTTGCCCTGCGGATCGGATTCAAAGCCGACCACCAGGTGAACAAACTGACTTTCGGCGCCGGCGCCAAGATCAACGGGTTCCACCTCGACTATACGTTCGCCGGTTATAATATCCTCGGCGCCACGCACCGGATCTGGTTGTCCAAGGAATGGGGAGAGCTGATTCCGCTGGGCAACCTGATCCTGTCCGTGATCGACGAGAAGACACAGAAACCGATCCCGGCGTCGATCGTGCTTGACAAACCGATCGGCCGAACCGTTCAGACCGACAGCCTGACCGGCGTCTACAAACTGCGCGACGTTCCGGTCGGAGAGGTCAAGATCAAGGTCAATAAGAATAAATATTATTCCAAGGAAGACGCGGTGCTGGTCGAGGCCGACCTGACCAAGACCCGGACCATCAAACTGACCCGCATACCGCCGGGCACGATAAGCGGTAAGATCCTGAACATAAAAACGCTCAAGCCGGTTGCGGCGAAGATCATCTACAAGGGGGTGTTCAGCGGCGAAACTTACGCGGATACATTGACCGGCGGGATGTACACCATCCCGCGGTTGGAAGCCGGCCGGTATTACCTGAAGGTCGAGCCCTCCTTGACCGGATTCATCGGCCAAGAGGATACCTTGTTGGTCGAACCCGGAGCACTGCTCGTCAAGAATTTCGAGCTGATCAAAAAGGGTGAAGTGATCGTGCTCAAGGGTATTTATTTTGAGACCGGCAAAGCGACTCTGCTGGAGGAATCGTTCCCGACCCTCGACCACGCGGGTAAGATCCTGGTCGACAACCCGACGCTGATCGTGGAGATCGCCGGTCACACGGATAACGTCAAGATCAAAACCCCCGAGTTTCCGAACAACCAAAAATTGTCCCAAGCCCGCGCGAATTCGGTCCGCGATTATCTGATCAAGAAATTTACCGTCAATCCCGACCGGCTGGCCGCCAAGGGTTACGGCGACATCCAACCCGTGGCGTCGAACAAGACGGCCGAAGGCAAGGCTCAAAACCGCCGGGTGGAGTTCAAGGTAATCGGGCAATAATCAGGAACCGCATGGAGGGGTGGAGGAACCGATGATCGGGATCTTGTTTTGCCTATTCTGCCAGTTGGACACGCTCGAAGTAAAATTCGACAACCAGCTTCAGATCCTGCGCATGTTCCCGGAGCAATCCGAGACAGTTATCCAGGACTGGATCCGGACCGGAAGCGCCGGCTTGCCGTATTTGATCCGGACGTTTAGCGATCCGCAGACCGATATGTTCGTCAAGGAAAAGATCGCACTCGCCTTCGGCGGCATCCATGACCACGGGGTCCTTACTTTGCTATATCCCGGACTGAAAAGCGGCAGTTCCGAATTCCGCGCGAACTGCTGCCGGGCGATCGGGGAACTCGCCGACCCATCAAGTTTCGATTTCATCATTCCTCTGATCAAAGATCCCAACGACGCGGTCCGGGCCGAGGCGATTTACGCGCTGGGCAAACTTCGGGATCCGAGGGCGACGCCCTACCTGATCGAGGCGCTCAAGGATTCGGTTTTCATAAACCGGGCCCGGGCGATCGTCGCGCTCGGTGACATCGGGAATAAAAACATGATCCCTTATCTGGCGGCTTACCGGAGCGATCCCAATGCCGCGATCCGGATATCCCTGGCCAAGTCCCTAGGTTTGTTCCAGGACCAGGCGATCCTGCCCGTGCTCGAACCCATGCTCCAGGACGAAGACCCGATCGTGCGGCGCGAAGCTTTTAACGCTCTGACCAGGACGCCCGGCGATGAAAGCACGGAACTGTTCCGAAACAGCCTTACCGACCCGGATCCCCAGGTCCGGGACGCGGCCTGCGCAGCACTGATCAATTACCTGCCGGAGAACGCGGTCCCGCTTACCTATGAATTCCTCAAGGACGGTAACCCCGGCGTGCGCGAAACCGCGGTCCGGACCCTGGCGATCATCAAATACAAGGCCAATCCGGGGTTCGAGGCGATCCTCACCGCCGACCGCCCTTTGGAAATGAAGCATTGGGCGTTAATCAATTTGGTGGAAAATTACGGGATCGCGGCGGTCGTGGACCGCTTGATGCAGATCTTTCCCGATAAATTCCGCGACCGGTTGGAGAAGATCGTCCATGGCGAATACGAGATGGGCATGGGCAAGGATGAACTGTACCTATCTCTAGGCAAACCGACACGCACCCGGTCGACCGGCGGCGAGGTCGAGGAATGGGATTACGACGATCTCGGCAAGGTGTTCGTGTTCCGTTCCGGGATCCTGACCGGGATCGGAAATCCGGAGTGACCGCCGGACGCCATTCGGTTCGCTAGAAATTATAAAACTTTCATTACTATTGACCGGATGTGATTATTAAATGTGCCCGAGCGATAAAATAATTTCAGAGAAAGGAGACGGATTAAACGATGAATTCATGTTTCGCGCTTCTTGCCCTGCTGATGAGCAACCACGCCGATTTTTCCGGATACGCGGAAACGAGGATCTTCTTGACCGGAGCGGATTCGATCAATTTTTTCGGATACAGCCGCGCCTGGCTGGAATTAAAAGCGGACGCGGATTATTACGGCGGGCAGGCCGTGGTCGACTTCAACGCAGCCTACGACACCGCGCATTTTGCCGGGGTCGGATCCGGCATCGACATTGCCCGCCTCGCGGTCTGGCTGGGTCCGGAAAACCTCCGGATCACAGCCGGCAAACAGCGTATCCTATGGGGCGTGGCCCGCGTCTTCCGACCGTTGGATATTATCAATCCGGTCAATTTCTTCGAGCCCGGTTACGAGCGCCCCGGCTATCCCGCGATCCTAGCCAGCTACGCGCCGGGCCGACTGACCGACATCCGTCTTTTCTGTCAACCCCGGTTTTATCCGGCCGGTAACCGCTACGCAGGCCGGGTCGGTACGAATATTCTTAAAAATGATCTGGGATTGAACGCATTTTATCAGCCGGGGGACAGGATATGGATCGCCGGCGCGGATCTGGCCGGCGAGCTGCTGGTCGGCTACTGGGGCGAGGGGACCTACACGCGCGACGATACTTCTGGTTATGGAAAACTCGCGGCCGGCATGGACTATACATTCCCGGGTATGGTCTACGCGATGGCCGAATATTTCCACGACATGAACGGGGAGAGTGACCCGGCCGAATACGATTATCAAAAGCTGATCTCTGGAGACCGGAGCACGCTGGGTCAGAACTACCTTTATCTGTCGCTCGCGCTAGCCCGCGGACTGGCCCTGAACCCGGGTCTGAACGCAGTTTGCAACTTGGACGACCAGACCGGGATCCTCGTCCCCCAGACGGCTTATCAGCCCTGGGACAACGTGGAACTGAATTTCGGAGTCACGGTACCCTTCGGCTCACAGTCCGGTGAATTCCGACGGACTGCGGCCTACGGCCTTATGGTTTTTGTGTGGGGTAAAGTCTTCTTTTAAGGAGGCGCTCGGTGATCGAGACGATTGATTTACAAAAGGATTACAAAGTCGGTAAAATGCTCTACCCGGCCTTGCACGGGATAAACCTGAAGATTCTGGATTGCGAATTCACGGCCCTGGCCGGACCTTCCGGATCGGGCAAGACCACCCTGCTTAACATCATCGGCTGCCTGGATATACCGACCGAAGGCGAGGTTTTATTGAACGGTAAGGCCACGACCCGGCTGACCGCCCGTGAAAAATCCGAACTGCGCAAGAAAGAAATCGGTTTTATCTTTCAGACCTTTAATCTCATCCCGGTCCTCACCGCCTACGAGAACGTCGAGATACCCTTGGCCCTGCTTAATCTGCCGCGTGAGGAAAAGGAAAAAAGGGTCGTTTCGATGCTTAAGGAGGTGGGCCTCGGTGATTATTTAAAGCGCCGGCCCAACGAAATGAGCGGCGGCCAGCAGCAGCGGGTGGCCATTGCCCGGTCCCTGGTAAAAGATCCGAAACTGGTCCTGGCCGACGAACCGACCGCGAACCTCGATTCGGCGACCGCGCGCGAGATTTTGATCCTAATGAAGGACTTGAACGAAAAATTTCAAACTACCTTTGTTTTTTCAACTCACGACCGGCTGGTCATGGAATACGCCCGACGCCTCGTCAATTTACGGGACGGCCGGATCGAAAGCGAGCAGTCGAAATGAAGCTCTTCGTCATGGCCGGCCGCAACGTGTTCCGCCATACCCGGCGTTCGGTGATTACGGCCCTGGCAATATCAGTCGGCTTGATGGCCATGATCGCGATGGACACGCTGATCAACGGCGCCGACAAGCAGGGCGAGAAGAATATCGTCGATTTTGAGACCGGACAGCTGGAAATTTTCGCGAAAGGTTATTACCGCGAGGAAGGGGCATTCCCGCTCGATACAGTCATCAAGCAACCGGATTCGCTTGCCGCAATAATTCGCAAGATACCCGGCGTCAAAACCGCGACCGGTCGGCTTAAGTTCCCGGCCCGTTTGAATAACGGCGAGGACGAGCTGCCGGTCATGGGTATCGGTATCGACCGCGCAAACGAGGGTTCGGTTTTCGCCACGCCCCGCGCGGTCATCGTCGGTAAATTCCTCGCCGCTACGGACGAGATCGTGATCGGCGCCGAACTGGCCGGAGACTTGAAAGTCAAAGTCGACGACGTCCTGACGGTACTGGTCCGCGACCGAAACGGCACCTATAACGCGTTCGATCTAAGCGTCCGCGGGCTGCTCAGCACCGGCCATCCCTTGCTCGACCGGAACGCGGTTTTGATGGATTTGGAGACCGCCCAGCGTCTGATGGCGTTGCTCGGCCAGATCACGGAATTGTGCGTCACGACCGCGGATGATCCGAAACGGATCGCCGCGATAAAGGCGGAGATCTTACATCGGATCGGTCCGGCCTATGAAGTGTACGCCTGGGACGAGTTGAACGCCGCGATCTTCCGGATCATGGGCATGAAGCGTTTATTCCATTTTCTCGTCGCCCTGGCCGTGCTGATCATCGCGGCGATCGGGATCATAAATACCATGCTCATGGCCGTGATGGAACGAGTACCCGAGATCGGCACACTCAAAGCCCTGGGTTTTTCGAACCGCGCGATCGTGATGATGTTTCTTTACGAAGGCGGCCTGATCGGCGCGATTGGCAGTTTTGTCGGGACATCGGTCGGTCTTATTATTTCGATCTACCTATCGACCGTGGGTTTGGATTTTTCCCGCAAATTAGGAAACGCGGATTTCAATATGCCGATGAAAATGGTGTTCCGGGGTGAGATCAATCCCGCGACCGTTCTTTTGGTCTTCGCGTTCGGCGTCGCGATATCGTTGCTGGTCACTTTGATCCCGGTCCGCCGTGCGGCCAAGCTTGAACCGGCGGACGCTCTAAGGCACGTATGAAAGAAATTTTTAAATTCGCCTATCGTAATTTCTTCCGCAACACCCGCCGGTCAATCATATCCGGTATCAGCGTCGCGATCGCGATCGCGGTCATTATTTTCGCCTACAGCTATCTGAAGGGCATTACTTACAGCATCATCGATAACGTGGTCCGACTGGTCAGCGGCCATGTCCGGATAACCACCCGCGAATACGAACGCCGGGAACGGATGCTGCCCCTTTCCGAGGCCCTGGAAGTTTCGCCCGAACTGGTCCAAACGCTGGATCGCGATGGCGTGGTTGCGGTTACATCCCGGATCAAGTTCGGGGTCATGTTGGGCGAGGGCGATATGACGATCCCGGCGCTTGGTTATGGTGTGGAACCGGAAAAGGAGACCGCGATCCTGGGGTTTGATAAACGGATCGTCCAGGGCGAATATATCGCGAACGACGACCAGGCGGTGATCCTGGGCCGGGAACTGGCCCGCCGGCTTGGTAAAAAAGTCGGCGATACGCTGACCATCATTACCCGCACCGCTTACGACTCGCCGACCGGCATGAACCTCTTGGTCAAGGGAATTTACGCCACCGGCCTGGGCGGGATCGACCGATCGATTTTCTATCTGCCCTTGAAAAAAGCCCAGGAGCTTCTCGACCTTGAAAACCGGGCGACGGAGATCGTCATCATTCTCCGGGACCGTGGCCGGGCGCCAGCCCTGGCCGGAGCGATCCGCCGCCAATTCCCCGATCTGTCCGTCACTCCCTATCAGGATAATCTGCTCCTTCGGTCGCTGACCTCCGCCGAATCACTTTTTGTGATTTTTTACTTCATTATCCTCCTGGTCGCCTGTTCCACGATCGCGAACACGATGCTGATGGTCGTGTTCGAACGCCAGCGGGAGATCGGCATGCTCAAGGCGCTGGGCATGGGCAGCGGAACGGTAATTTTCATGCTGATCATCGAATCAGGTTTGATCGGGCTGTCGGGAAGCGTGATCGGATGCTTGATCGGCGCCCTGTTCAGTTACTGGCTTAAATTCCGGGGGATCGACCTGACCATGTTTTCATCCACCGCATCCGCGGAAATACCTTTCGGTCCCATGGTTTATTTTGCCCCGACCCCGGCCATAATCCTGACCGCGTTCCTGCTCGGACTTTTAGCGAGCACGGTGGTGGCTTATTTACCGGTCCGGCGGGTGACAAAACTGGATCCGGCCCGAACCCTGCGAACCATCTGAAGGAGCGATCATGAAAATCATTTTTCTGTTCCTTTTGTTAGTACAATCCGGTCTCGATCAACTGACCGATCCCCTGGCGATAATTGAACGGGTCGATAAGAACACGGTCACGGTCGCGATCCGTTACCGGGCGAAATTGGAAATCAGCGTCGGGGGCGTGGTCCGGGAAAAGGAGTTTATCGGGTATGCCCAGGGCAAGGACCGGAGTTACATGGAATTCACGGCGCCGGCGCGGGACAAGGGGACACGTTTCCTGAAGCTCGAGGACGGCATGTGGATCTACCTGCCTGCGGTCGAGAAAGCGACCAAGATCGCGGGCCACATGCTCCGCCAGAGCATGATGGGCAGCGATTTTTCCTACGACGACCTGATGGAAAATAAGAAACTGAAGGAACTGTACGAAATCCAGCTGACCGGTTCGGACACCGCTTTCGGCAAGGAGTGCTATGTCCTGGACCTGAACGCCAAAACCGAGGAAGTCGCCTACACCCGCCGGAAATTGTGGGTTGATAAAGAATCTTTTATCCCCCGGAAAGTCGAGCTTTACGCCAAAAGCGGCCGGCTCCTGAAAGAGATCGGCATTACGGATTTCCAGCGGATCGGAGACCGCAACTATCCGACCCGAATCAGAATGATCAACAAACTGCGGCAGAGTACCTACAGCGAAATGGTCCTGACGGACATCCAACTCGACGCCGAGATCCCGCCGAAGATATTCACGAAGGCGTATCTCGAGCGCAAGTGATAGCCTGATTCAATTTATCCCGTTAGAGCAAACCACCGATTTTAATCGGTGGTTATTTCCGAATAAAGCAGATGGCGGTTTAATACCGCCGTTGTGCATTCCCGTTAGAGGGCGGAGTTCTCTAACGGGATTTATATTGACTTGACCGGTTATTTCCGTAGAATTTATCATATCTTATGGCGGAACGAAAAACGACCAATATCTGGGAGATCGAAAAGCAAAAAACCACGAAAATTTATTTCGTTCTGGCATTCCTGGCCCTGATCCATTTCGTCGGAATTTACATTATCTGGATCATCATCAAGCTTATCGCCTGGTCCCGTTTGGCACTTTTTTTCCCGGAGCGCGAATTCACCTGGTTCGGCTGGGACACGCTCGGCGTGCTGCTGGTCGCGATCCTCTTGACCGCCATCCACTGGTACATGACCAGCCGGAACGCGGTCGGTCGGATCCTCGGCCTGCTCCGGGCCCGGGCGCCTGACAAGCGGGACCGGTATCATTACATTTTTGAAAATATCGTGGACGAGATCGAATCCGCCGCGGGCGGTGTCCGCGTGGAACGTTATGTTTTGCCGACCGGCGCCATGAATGCCTTTGCCCTGGCCGATCCGGCAGGCCGCAAGGTTATCGGCGTCACCGAAGGCCTGATTTCGCGCCTGGACCGGGCCGAGATCCAATCCGTCGTCGCGCACGAAATGGCGCACATCATGTCCGGCGATTGTCTCCTCATCACCCTGGCCACCGCCCTTTTCGGAATCTACGGAGAAGCCCTGAACCAGGTCACCAAGATCGACCGCGGGATCGACGCGGAAGACGGGCGGCGCCGAAACCCGGCCGCCGGGCTGCTGTTTTCGATACCGATCCTCGTGGTCCTTTTTTTCCTGGAGAATTTAAGCTTATTGTTGAACCTCTTCATCAGCCGGGAACGCGAATTCCGCGCCGACGCGGCCGCGGTCAAATATACCCGCGAACCCCTGAGCCTGGCCCGCGCCCTTTTCAAGATCGGCGGACATTGGCGGGGATCCGGTTTGGAAGGAGACAGCCTGGCCAATATCTTCATCCTCAGCCCGGAGTTGAAACCCCTGGAAGAACGCGATGGTTTCATTGCCAACCTATTTTCCGCCCACCCGCCCCTGACCCGCCGGCTGGAAGTTATCCTGAATGTCGGCCACGCCGATTTTTCGGCGATCACCTGCGGCTCCAGAGAAAAATCGCCGGTCGTACCGGATACCCGGCGGTTGGTTCCGGACCCGCGTTTTCTGGTCGAATTGCCGGCCGGATGGGTCGGTCCCTTTACGATCCGGCAGCTGCAGACCGTGGACGGTCTTATGCCGGATACTAAACTGCGCCTGGATAATACCGAAACGATCATGGCCGCGGCAGATCTGCCGGGACTGGATTACTTTTTCAAGGCCCGGGATAAACCGGTTTGGAAGATCCGGCGGCTATGTCCGCTTTGCCGGCAGTGGCTGATCGTCGAGGATTATGAAGGGCTGGTCATCCTCCGTTGCGCGTTCTGCAACGGGATACTGGTTGAGAACGACAAGCTGCCGCGAATCTTCACCCGCAAGGAAAAACCATACACGGAGTCGATCCGTCGCACGGCCGAGCTGCTCCGCCAGGACCAGAAACGGAAAAAGAAAGGGCTCAAGCTCCTCATCGACGCCGCGCACCCGTTTCCCTGCCCCCGCTGCGGAAAACCGATGGCCCGGAAGTTCTTCAGCTACGCTTACCACGTCGAAGTTGACGAATGCCGGAATTGCGGCGTAACCTGGTTCGATCCGGACGAACTGGAGATCCTTCAGTGTTTGATCGAGAGCGAAGAAAGAAATGAGAAGTAAGAAGTGGGAAGTAAGAAGTGGAAAGGGGACATGAAAAGACAAAATATGATCGGATATGGATTTTTGAAGAAAATTCTTTTTTCCCAAATTGTTTGCCTGGCGATTCTTACCGCGACGCCGTTCTGGGTAAGGGAAGATTTTGAACGCAGCGCGGCCCAACCGCGGGGACCGGCCATTTTCCCGGCCGAATCCGGCGTCCGGAGCGGCGACTGGCAGCGCTGGAGTTATATTCATGAAATGGTCCAGACCGCCCGCTTCGTCGCCGGCATGCAGGTCATGGACACGCTTGATCCCGAGTTCGGCGGGATCATCGAGGGCGAGGACCAGATGACGATCATTGAGACGGACAATACCCAGCAGGCGATCTGGGTATGGTGCCGATATTACGAGATCTTCGGCGACACCGTTTATTTCCCGAACATCCGCAAGGCCTGGACCTATGTCATGAATCACCCGGCTTATCTTGAGGAGAATACGGGCAGCGAGTATTACCGAGTCTGGAACTGCGGCCTGGGTTTATTCTGCGAACCAAAATACCGCGCGGTGTTCGGCGACTCGACCTATGGCTGGTACGCCGACAGCTGCGCCGGATACATGCTCAACCACCCGCTTTCCTTCACGGTCAGCGACCCCTATTACCGGCAGCTTCACCCCAAAACGACCGGCCTGGCCGCGGGCATGCTTTACCAGTACGGGCGCATAGTCAATGACCCGGTGTTCGTGGATACGGCCCTGGCTTACGGTAACCGGGTCAAGGACTGGCTGGAAGCGAATCCGGATTCGAACCTGAACAACGAGATCTGGGCGATGTCGGGCGGGACCTGCGTCTGGGGCCTGTGCCGGTCCATTTTCGACGCGGACACCGCGGCCGGGATCTCCTGGCTCTCGACCTACCTGCCGTACATGAAATATTTTCAGCCGGGCGGGACCTGGAACAACTCGTGGAACATCTGGTACGCCAACGCCTATAATTCTTCCGGCCGCATCACCGGCAACGGTCTTTACCTGAACTACCACCACGCGCTCACGGACAGCCTGCTGGTCCAGGATTACGACGACGACGGCGGCGTGCCGCCGACCCGCGGTTGGACCCAGTATCAGGATCATGCCTGGGTGACCAATTACATGTTCTTCATGGGCTTCGAGGGCCTGCTGGATTCGATCCGGAATTTTGACGCGGGAATAAACGGATTGGCCGGCCGCGGCCGCCGACCTTATTTCCTGGCCGGCGATTCGCTCCATATCCGGGCCGTGGCCGCCAATTACGGGCTGTCTCCAATCAGCAACGTGCAGGTAAGCCTAAGCGGTCCGCTTAACGCCGACACCGTGGTCAGTTTTAGTGTCGGTGAAGAGGATACGATTTGGTTCCCGGTCCCCTGGGTGCCGATCGACTCCGGGAATTTCCTTTTCACGGCCGCGAGCTTTCATCCCGGTGACGAGCGGCCGGCCAACGACACTTTTCAAAACAACATATATATCCGTCCGTTGCGCAACACGCAGGGAGACGTGTATGACACGCTTTCCATCCGCGGGATCAAGGCGCGGGTCTATTTCCAGTTCGCACTCGACACGGGTCAGGTCTGGTTCGATAGCTGCCGGACCGATTCGACCACCGGCGCCTTCACGGTCGGTCTGATCGATTCCCTGTACCGCGCGGTCGTGCGTACGGAAATTCCCTATCCGGATCCGGTCCGGGAACCGGTGCGGGTGACGCCCGATTCCATCAGCGACTTGCATTTTCACCTCGCGCCGGCCGATCTGGCGATCGTCAACCGCGATACCCTAGCCCGCTACGCGAATTATTATAAGGTGCCCCTTGATTCCCTAAACTACACCTATAAACTTTGGATTCCGGCCGGACAAGGGATTTTCCCCTGCGGGCGTGCCGGAGAATTCCGCAATCCCGTCATCATTTGGTACACGGGCCGGAGTAAGGTTGCCAATGTTACGCCGGCCGAACAGGAAAGCCTGGCACTTTTTCTCGACCAGGGAGGTCGGCTCCTTATAACCGGACAGAATATCGGCGAGGAATTATCCGGAACTCCTTTTTACCGCGACCGGCTGCACGCCCGGCTGGTTAGCGATTCGATCGCCGTACTCAAGTGTTTTCCCGATTTCCTGGATTCCCTGGGTCAGGCCTGCGGCAAGATCTTTACGACCGGAACGAGCGGCGCGGCAAACCAGTATTCTCGGGACGTGATCGCTTCGGACAGCTTGAGTCATGAATTTTTATACTACGACACGACGCTAACGAACGCCAGCGGCATCTGGTATCACGACCCGGTCTACGATTCCAAAGTGATCTATCTCGGTTTCGGGCTGGAAGCGGTGCACAAACCCGCATGGACCGGATATGTTTCCCGTAAAAACCTGCTCGACGTATTCCTGCGTTGGTTTGGGATGACCGGGATCACCGAGCGGACGGAAGGGAAGGCGGAATTTATCACATTCGAAGTTTTCCCCAATCCGGCACGAAGCCACCTAAATATTCGATTCATGATTCAGGATATAGGATGCATGAATAAGGATTTATTCTTAAGGATCTACGATATAACGGGCCGGTTGGTTAAATTCTTTATTTTTACTCAATCCCTAAGCCCTAATCCCTCAACCCTGACCTGGCGTTGTGAAGACCAGGCCGGTCGACGCGTTCCGGCCGGGATTTATTTCGTGAGGATGACCTCTGAAGACGGATCGGTGGTAAAAAAAGTAATAATAATAAAATAATTGTATTTGGCTTTGCCGTCCGACCGTACAACTTCCCGATAATCCGCCGGAATTCCTAGAAAATAAAGAAAATGCAACTCTCTCGCCAATACCGCGTAATGCATAGGAATCCATACCCTCTCCCTAAAAAACGGTTCCGATTGGGACCAAAACGGGACCAAGCTGTTTTGCTTTTTGGTCCAGAACATCCTCGGGGCCGGGTATAACCCGGCCCCGTTTTTCTATTTGTTCATCTAATCAAATGGATCAACGAATTGCTTCTTTAATAATAATCCAAATTATTTTAATTGTAATAACCATCTTAACGTTTCTATTATATTCTATGTAGAATGTAGAGATTTGACCCCATTGCGTTCCCCGGCATTAACGCAACCATGGTGTTTAAAAGTAGCACATCTGGGTTTTTAGTAACCAATAATCAATATTTTAGAATTACCCGTGTTTGTCACATAGACAAATTCACCGTTCGGATGGACAGCTACATCTTGAAGCAAACCGTGTGCTTGAATTGTTTCAACCACCGTATTGTCCGAAGCTTGAATTATTGAAATATTATTGCTTTCCCAATTCGCAGTATAAACATATCTGCCATTTGGTAATGAAGCTAAACCCTGTGGCATAAGTCCACAACCAGAGACGAAACCAATAAGCTTATTGTCTGCTGTCCGAATGAATGCAACTCCGCCAGATGTCGTTACATAAAGGTATTCGCCGTTTGGCAAAACGGTAATTTCATATGGAGCGTTATAATTGTTGGGCGATGTATTACCAAGAAAGAC
>Ga0315294_10006280_pt1 | contig 13028 bp, 11 predicted proteins | sample YL17G13_40_MG_FD_203626 | JGI IMG/M metagenome (GOLD analysis project Ga0315294, IMG submission 203626) | Sediment microbial communities from Yellowstone Lake, YNP, Wyoming, USA - YL17G13_40 | ecosystem: Environmental > Aquatic > Freshwater > Lake > Sediment | place: USA: Wyoming | collected... | reverse complement strand
GGGAGGAGGGAGGAAGGGTGGTGGCCCAGGGGACTCCGGAGCAAGTGATCGCCAATCCCAAGAGCTATACCGGAAAATATTTAAAGAGAGTATTATAAGATGGATTTTGGCATATTGATATTATTGATTTTGGTTATGCTGGTAATCGCTTTCGAGCTTTTCCGCGGCCGGTATGCCCGTCCCGATCCGCCGCATTGGGGAGGAGATATATGGAAGCACTGGCGCTGATACTTCTGGTTTTGATCATTCTGGCGAGCATTTCCGTCCATGAGTTTGCCCATGCCCAGACCGCCGATATTTTGGGCGACCCCACTCCCCGATTAGCGGGCAGGTTAACGCTTAATCCCCTGGCCCATCTGGATCCCATCGGTTTTCTGGCGTTGATCCTGATCCATATCGGCTGGGCCAAACCGGTGCCCATCAATCCTTACAATTTTAAAAATCCCAATCAAGGAATGATGCTTACCGGCCTGGCCGGGCCGCTGAGCAATTTTATCCTGGCCTGGGTCCTGGCGGTGCTTTTCAGGACCCTGCCGGTTTCCGGGTATCTGTGGGGTTATCTTATGTCCAATGCCATCTTCGTCAATCTGGCGCTGATGATCTTTAATCTTCTGCCGGTGCCTCCCTTGGACGGCTCCCGCATTTTTACCCAGTTTTTGCCGGTGGAATGGCAGTATAATCTGGAGCGTTACGGCTTCTGGATCTTAATTTTCATCATAATCTTTCCGCCCACCCAGCAGCTGCTTTTTTACGTGATCGAATCCCTCTATCGTTTGCTGGTTTGAATTTTGCCTGAAATTTTACTGCCATAACGGCGATAAAAAGCCGGTATGACAGAAGCAGTTTGCGCCAGCATAAGAACCAATCCGGCGATAAGAAAAGCTCTCCGGCTTAACTACCAGGTGATGTCCAAAGAGGCGGCCAGCCAGCAGGCAGCGGATATGATAATGGAGGTGGCCAGAACTCAGCAGGGGACAGTTCTAACGCCGGGCTGCAATACTCCTCTGCTCATGTACAAGCACCTGTTTTTGACCGGTGCGCAAGAACTGTCTCCCCTATTACGGGGAGAAAAAGGAGATTTCCACTTGGGGATGATCGATGGAGTTGAGTGGCCATTACATCATCCTTATAATTTTCGCTATTATCTGGACCAGCATTTTTTGGGATTCTTCGCTTTCGGACGGCCCCAGTCCATTGAGGACCCGGAAGCCCGGATGGCGCAAATCCATAAAACCTATTCCTTCTACAGAAATGTGTATGTTCCCCATATTAGTCCCGAGGCCACAATTGAGAGAAAATTGGCCCAGATGGATGAGTACAATCACTGGTTGATGCAGCGCACGCCTGCGGATCTTATCATTCTGGGATTGGGGCCCGATGGGCATATTGCCTTCCTGGGGCCGGGTGAAGTGCATAATGAGGTTGAACAGCCGGCGAAGTGGGTCAAGCTCTGGTCGGGCATCCGGGATTGGAAATGGCTTAAGCCTTCGGAAGAGGCCTGTGAATGTGTCAGGGCGGGTTGTGTGGTGGAGCGGGAAGCCCCAGAGTATGCTTTAACCATTACTTTAAATACTATTTTTTCGGCCCGGCAGATTCTGCTTTTGGCCTTTGGACAGGGAAAAGCGGAGGCGGTACGGAGATTATTGTCTGGAGATCCGGAGCCGCAAAGATTCACGGCTCATTATTTAACCAGAATCCGCGATAAGGTAACCGTTCTTATAGACGAGCCCGCGGCAGGGCTCCTGTAGTATTCCCCGCGATCAACTGCACCGGCAGGGTGTGGCGGTAGGCGGCCCGGGAAGGGTTCTCAATGATATCCAGCAATACATTTACCGCACATTTCCCCAGCTGGGCCAGATTTACATCCACGGTGGTCAACTGCGCTTTGGTCAAGTATTGCGGGAAGAAGATATTATCAAAGCCCGTCAAGGAAACATCCCGGGGGATTTTATGGCCCAATTCAATTAATCGTTGATGGGCGGTATAGGCCAGGGCGTCGCTCTGGCAGACAATGGCGGTAGGCGGGTTCTTCAAGTCCATAAATTTATTCACGGCGGAGACGGCGGTTTCCAGTACACAGAAATCTCCCAGGGCTATATATTCCTCTGAAATATTTATCTTGGCTTCAATTAAAGCATAACGGAAGCCATCCAGCCGGTCGGAGACCACCGGGTCGAAGATAGGACCTCCGGTAATGTGCGCGATCTTTCTGTGCCCCAATTTAATGAGGTGTTTGGTGATCTCGTAGATGCCGGCCCGGCCGTCACTCAACACCGTATGCAGTTCTATCCCCGGGATGGGATGCCCGCACAGGACCAAAGGAATATTATGCTGTTTTATCTGGAAAACGTGGTCCTGGGAGATCTTCCCTAAAACCAGAACTCCATCTAATACCTTCTTGCTGAACATGTGGGGGAGGGATTCCTCTTCGTCGCTGAAATATTCCACGATCACATTGAGGCCCTGTTCCTTGGCGGCGGAGAGGATGGAAGTGGTTACCCGGTTGTAATATTCCCCGAAGATGAGTTCGTGGCTGATGCCGGTTACCCCGATGATCTTGCGGGTTTTCTGGTTGAAGCGCCGGCGGATATAACCCAGTTGTTCGCATACTTCCAAGATCCTGGCACGGGTCTTGCGGTTTACCAGTTTGGGATTGTTTAAGGCCTGGGAGACAGTGGCGGTCGAACAACCCACCTCTTTGGCGATTTCTTTGATCCTGATTTTCTTAGCCATTCCGCTCTTTTATCGCCCCCTTTTATGTAAAATTTCAGTAGATTTATAAAATCGTTTATATAAATTTATAGAATTTATTTTTAAAGGAATTCAAATATTTCGCCAGATCACCGCTAAAAAGTGATTATCTAAAATTTAGATAAACTGGCCCCCTGAAATGGGGCTGAAATTTGTCTGATGATTAGTTGTGGGAGGTGATTCGCGGGTAAAAAGGAAAGGCGGAGGGGTGGATTTTTATTGAAATTTTATAAAGGAGGAAAATAAAATGGGTGGACCAGCAGCAGATGTTAGGATCGTAGGCAGAGGGTTTTCGGCACCGCATGTGCAAACTACCAGAAAGTCAGTAACATGGGAAGGATTAGCCATGAGGCAAGTGCTCCCAGGCATCAGCCATCAAACCATCAACGGGGAAACTGTTCCAATTGCTTATAATAATCTTGGCTATCAAATTGATCCGGCCAGAGAATTGACGGTTTCAATTATTAAGGCGGATATCGGAGGGGTGGGAGGGCATGTGGTGGTGCATCCCCATGTGATGCAGGAAGTTCAAAGACAAATATTTGAACAGAGCAAGGGCCTGGTGTCGGCCTTCTTCGTTTCCGGCGCGGGAGATGATATTTCTATCAATCTCGTTCACCAGAGAGGAGTAAACGCCGGGGAGATTCACGCCCTCTGCTATAAGGCATTCGAAGATGCAGTAGATACTGCCAGGAAACTGGGCTTGTATGGCCCTGGACAGGACCTACCTATAGCCGGTAAGGCTCTTTATGAAAAGACCGGAAATGTTCAAGGAGCCGGTCCTTCCTGCGCCGAGCTTAACCTGGATCCTGGTCAGTCCCAAAGCCAGGTAGTTTTTCTTTGGGCAGATAAGACCGATCCCGGTGGATATTCCATTCCTTTTTGGAGAATATTCAATAATGTCAACATGCAGGATAGCGAAATGCTGGCCTATTCCCGAGCTCGTTTTGGATACTGGTTCATGATCCAGGATGTAGAGCTGAAGGATGCAGCCCGCGAGATGGGAAAGACCCCGGAAGAAGTAGCCGAAATGGGATCGGGTCTAATGATGTTCCATTCCGGCGTGGATAACCGAATGATAACCACCGTCCTAAGTGACCGCGACAGATATGCGGTCAAAGCCATTTATGGCACGGATGAGCACGGGAATCCCATGAGAGTAGTGGCCAAGATTTCCACCGATAAGCTTCATAATATTGGCGGGGAATACCTGGGCAAGGATGATCCGGTGGGGCTTATCTTGGCCCAAAAAGATTATCCTGCACCGGGAGAAACCATAAGGGCAGGATGGACTGAACCCTTCCTGGTAGCCGGTAATTGCCGGGGAAGCCATTATTCGGTCATGATGCCCAGCACCATCTTTGGGGGCACCAATTATTCTTCCAATCCGGTAGTTACCTCAGCCACGGTAAGTATTTACAGCAAAACTGGTTATATTGGCGGAATGGCTGATAATTTTGCCGGACCAGCTTGGGACGTGGTAAGGCAGCAAGCCGTTGAACATGATCTGTGGTTCCATCGGGCCCATGGTCCCTTCCAGCCCAAGATCCTTCCTAAAGGCGCGCTGGAATACCAAAGGGGCTTCATGGAAGCTTTAGCTATCGCCAACCGGGCGCGCAGATATCGCGATCTGACCACAGCTTCTCTGGACGCAGTTGCCAAGGAATTGTCAGCGGTAACCCAGGGAGTGAGGGCCGCAGGAATAGCGGCAGCGCAGGAAACTGGACCGGTTGTAGACTAAGTTCCAAGAAGATTTAAAGAGAAGCCCCCCGGCCTGCCGGGGGGCTTTTTCTTTTATTATTATAATGTTTAGAAGGATAGGGCGGGCAGTATGTAGGTGGGATAAAGGCCGTTTCTTCTCATAAAATCATCCAATTGCGTGCCGGGAGTGATAAGGCCCTGCAGGCCGGAAAGCACCAGCAAGCTGTCGAGCCCCTCATTGTTGGCGCCCAGGACATCATGGACCAGGGAATCGCCGATGGCCAGAATTTCTTCCCTGGGAATCCCCCCTAATTTTTCATAAGCCAGCTTATACATGTGGGGGAAGGGTTTGCCGATTTTAACGGGGAGATAGCCGGTGCGCTCTCTGAAAGTATCTCCGATCACTCCCGGCCCCTCCACCAGTTCATTTTCATTTAAAGGAACATGGCGGTCGGTATTGGCCAGCAGGGCGGGTTTGTTCCGCCGTAAAGCCAGCGTCACCGCGGCTTCAAATTGTTCCTGATTTTCCGAGGTAATGTAGTAACCCAGTACCGAGGCCTCGGCTTCCTGCCAGTCACGGCTCAATATCCCGCCGGCATTTTTTACGTATTCAGCGGTGCCCTCGTCGCCAACGCAGATGACGGGTTTCCCCGTAAGATCCCTTTCCGCAAAAACCGGCGCCAGGGCCAGGCCGGAAGTGACCACCTGGTCTTCCCGGGCCTTAAATCCCTGGGCAGTTAACCTTTCCGTGATATGACGGGGAAGCTGATCGGCCGTATTGGAAAAGAAGATTACCTTTTTATGGCTCTGCAGGTAATCGATCACCGGAATAGCCTGGCGATAAGCTCCCTTTTCATGCCTCAGTACTCCATAGACATCCACCAGAAAAGCGCGGTAACGGCCAACGATCTGCCCCAGAGGGACGTTATTGAAAGCGGTCATACATCTTTTTATCGCTCAATGCCCCTGAAAATTTCAGGATTTCAGTGAAATTTTTCAAAAAGCGACACGAAAAATAAAGGAGAAGGGGGAATATATGCCATTAGAAAGATTGTTCGGGTTGGGTGTCAAAGGAACTAGATTTTCCAGGATGTGTTTGAGCGGGGTGGATGGTGGGGGTGGAGGTGGTCCAGTCAGCCGCTTCAATAAGATGACCATCTATGACCTGAAAGGTCAATTGAGGGGACAGCGAGTTTTGGTTAGGGTGGATTTTAATGTAACTGATCCAAAAACCGGAGAGATAAAGAGCGATACCCGCATCAAAGCGGCGCTTCCCACTATTAAATTTTTAAGAGAACAGGGAGCGATAGTTATCCTGGCATCACACAATGAACGACCCAAAGACCTTATCAAGAAGCTGATGGCGGAGGGACTGGAACAGGATATAGCCAGGAAGGAGACATTTCAACGCTTAAGCTTGAGGAAAGCAGCCAAACGATTAGGGGAATTGCTGGAGAATGAGGTCCTGTTCTTGACCAGCCCTGAACCAACTGATCCCATTAATCCCAGTATTTTACCCATCATCGAGGCCTTAAATCCCGGCAGGGTCGTTCTCCTCGAAAACACCCGTTTTTATGAGGGAGATGAAAAGGGGGATGAAAATCTGGCCCGCAAGATCGTGGATTCGACCGGAGCCCAGATCTATGTGAATGACGCCTTTGCGGCGGCACACCGCGATCACGCTTCAGTAACTGGTATAGCTAGAATCATTCAGGAACGGGGTGGGTTGGTGGTAGCGGGGCACCTGTTGCAGCAGGAAATAGAATTTTTGGGCAAGACGCTTATTGAGAATCCCGCACGCCCCTATGTGGCTTTCATGGGCGGGGCCAAGGTAGGGGACAAGATCAAAGCCATTGAAAGACTCTTGGATACCGTTGATGCTCTGGTAATCGGCGGCGCTATGGTTTATCCTTTCCTGCGCATTATGGGTTTGGAGCCCGCAACCGTTGATCCCCTGGGAAGGAGCGATGAAGAAACCATTCCTGATATAGAAGCGGCGCAAAGGATTTTAGGCGGACCGCATGGAAAAAAGATATTATTGCCGTTAGGATTTGTTAAGGAAGGCAATAAGATAAAAGATGTGCATCCTGAATTATTTGAGGCGGACTTAAACCGGAATTTATTAAGGAGGCTCGGCGGCGATCCCAAAACGATTGTCTGGAACGGACCTTTTGGCCAATTTGAAGTTCCTCCTTATGACGCGGGAACCCGAAAACTTTTAGAATGGATCACCTTTTGGGCTAAGAGGGGAGCGGTGGCGATAACCGGTGGTGGCGATACCGAGAAAATGATCAAAGTGGCCAGGAAAGCTGGAGTGGAAGTTGAATTTTCTCATATATCAACCGGCGGCGGGGCCATGCTGGAACTGCTGGAAGGCAGGGAACTTCCCGGAATTGCGGTTTTAAACGACAGGTGATAAGATAAGGGAGTAATGAAAATTACTCCGGTCTATCTCTGCATTTTGGACGGTTTTGCCGTCGGCGAGCAGTCCCAAAAGAATGCTATCTTTGATGCCATCCAACAGGGTAAAGCTCCATTTATCGCCGATCTATTCGCCAAACATCCCTTCTCGCGCCTGGAATGCTCCGGATTAGCGGTAGGCCTTCCCGAGGGCACCATGGGCAACTCAGAGGTCAATCATTTGAACATGGGGGCGGGGCGGGTGGTCTACCAATCTATCGAACGAATCAATGTCGCCATTGAGGACGGCAGTTTCTTTAAGAACGAAGCCCTACTAAAAGCAGTCCATAATAGTAAACAGAGCGGTTCCTCCCTCCACCTGATGGGTATTCTCCAGGGGCATGGGGGTACCGTCCACGGAAGTATCAAACATCTCTTCGCTTTATTGGAACTCGCAAAAAAATCGGAATTAAACACTGTATATATTCATCTCTTCACTGACGGCCGTGATACCAATCCCAAAGCCGCCGGCGAGATTTATCTCAAGATGCTGGAGGATAAGATTAGGGACCTGGGACTAGGGACTAGGATTAGGATAGCGACGATCATGGGGCGGGAGGTAGCCATGGACCGGGATACCGCCTGGGATAAGACTTTAATCGCGATGAGAGCGCTGGTCAACGGGGTCGGCGAGTACAAGGCCGCGACCGCGCGCGAGGCCATCGAGCAGTCTTATAAACGCGGGGAGACCGACGAGTTTATCAGGCCCACGATTATCAGCGGTTATACCGGCATGGGGCCGGCCGATTCGGTCATTTACTTCAATTTCCGGCAGGACCGCACCATCCAGTTGACGACCGCCTTCTGCGAAACTGACAAGAAGTTTTTCAACTATAAAAAGGGAACCAAGCCCATTGACGATAAGGTCTTCAATGAGATCCAGGAACTAAAAAAACGGATCAAGAATTTGGTCTTTGTGGCGATGACTGAATATTATCCTAGTCTCCACGCCCTGACCGCTTTTCCCGAAAAGGAGATCCCGGAGACGGTGGGGGAGATGGTATCCAGGGCGGGATTAAAACAGCTGCGTCTGGCAGGTCCGGAGAAATTCGCCCATGTGACCGGCTGGTTCTCGGGCAGAAGGATGGAACCCTTTCCCGGGGAAGACCGGCATCTGGCCCAGGACCTTACCCTTAAAGCGCGGACCGAGGAGGGCAAGCATTACGACTGGGTGCCCGAGATGACCGCTTATCTGGAGACTGATTATTCCTTAAAAGCCATAGCCGAGAGTAAGTATTCCCTGATCGTCCACAACTTTCAGAACGGCGACATGGTGGGGCATACGGGGAATCTTAAGGCCGCCACCGAAGCCATTGCAGATGTATCATCCTGCCTGGCTAAGCTCGTCCCGGCGTTTACCTCCCAGGGCGGGGTTTTTATCATCACCGCCGATCACGGCAATGCGGATGAGATGTTCATAGGGAAAGAGGCCAGCACCCAGCATTCACTCAATCCGGTGCCTTTCTGGGTCTTAGGGAAAGAGGTTAAATTAAGAGAGAAGGGGATCGTGCCGGATATTGGGGTTTCAGTCCTTAAGCTTATGGGGCTGCCTGTTCCCTCGGCGATGACTGCGAAATCATTGATAGCCTAAAACACGTTCCCCCGGCCGCTTTTTACTCCTGGGGATTTTCCGGCGGGAGCAGGTATTTTAAGCTTCGCTTATGCAGTTCCATTCTGGCAACCGAAAAGTAGATCGGGTCTTTCAAGGATACCGACCTGGGAATAATGTGTCCCTGGTGATCTACCGGCAAATCCGCATAAGGAACGGAATCCAGCTTATCTTGCCAGTAGGTTACCATCCGCCCAAATTGCCCTTCGTATATCAATTGCATGGCTTTATCGGCAAGAATTTTAGCCAAATTGATGTCTTGAGGGATGGGTGCCTTGCTGCGTTCACCGTATCCGACCATCATCGGGACGAATTTAATTTTTATTTCAGCCTGAATTCTAGCCAATTCTTGAGGCAGTCTTCTTTGAATTCGGTTCACGATTTCCTTGGCCAAATTTATATCTGAGAACTTAGGATTTCCATGTTCATCAAATTTAACTTCTCTTTCGTCGGGGGCGGCTATATCTTCCAATATTCCACGCACGGGATTTCCTGCCTCATTGCGCTCTATGATCTTTATGGGTAACTTATCGATAAGCCCTTCGGCCACGTTGACTACTCCGTATCTGGCGCCAACCTGACCTCTCTGAATGATAAGATCGACCAGCTGTTCTACCAGAGCATCGAGATCGATAGTAAGCCGGTTTTCATCTTGCCGGGGACACAGGTTCTTTAAACATTCTATCAGGTCTTCAGGACTGCCGAGGGTCTTACCTTCGACGCGGATGATTTTTGTGATGTTTTCTAATTTTTCCCGAAGGATGGGATAGGTTTGGCTTTGCTCTGCCAGTTCCAGAACGCCGGTAATTGAAAATTCCTCACGGATGAAGGTGCGGGTGGCTTCCACCGCTGAGGATATTTGAAGAGTGTTGTCCCCGGATTTTCTTCCCATGATCTGAGAAACGAACCAGCCGTTTCGGGACCCTCCATCTATGGTCATTCCCCAGATCGTATCACAGGCATGATTAATAAAAGACGCCTGGCCGTAAGTTCTCGTGAGGGGGAGGTCTCCATCGATGGTTTTGGGAATGCCAACATTGGGTATGCCTAATTCATTCAGGCGCCTGGCGGTACTTTGTGTATCATCGCCGCCCATGGCAATGAGCGCTTTAATTCTCCAGGCCTTTATATTCTCCCTTATTTGCTCTCTTTGTTTTGCGTTGGGATTGGTGCGTTCGGTTCCGATCATTACGCCCCCTTCGCGCTGCTTGCCCCAAACGTTTTGCGGGCTTAAAAAGATCGCATTTCCGTTCATTAGTCCGTCACAGCCGTCTTCAAACGCCAGAATAAAAGTACTTTCTTTTCTCATCATAAGCAATTGGCGGATACCGGCGTTGGCTCCCGGTGCCGGTCCGCCCGCATGGAATACGCCGATGATCATTGGATCCTCGCCTGGTTTGATCATCCCTTTGGCCGCCATATAAACCTTTAAGCTTCCATATTTATCAACAATCCTGAAAAGATTTATCCTTTGGGGAAGAAGAGGGGGGGTCATTCCTCCGGAATATACTCCGAAATTTCCGTCGGCACCGATACGGCCTCTTATGGTTCGATTTTGCGGATCATAATAGTCACGTCTAACCGGATCAAATCTATATCTTTCGGATACCCTTTCCATTTCACTCTCTCCTCTTGAATTTAATAGTGCCGAAAATATATCGCTATTATTTCAGAAGGATTTCAGTTTATTTATTTGAAGAGGGAAGTCAGTTTATTGAGTGCAAACTTTTTTTAAGGACTGCTAAGGCTGCTTCCTGCAGGCCTTCGGGGTAGGTGGGGTGGGCTTGGAAAGTTTCCGCCAGTTTCTCTACAGTTAGTCCCTGTTTGATCGCCAGGGTGGCCGATCCGATAAGATCGGTAGCCTCCGGGCCCAGGATATGTATTCCCAGAAGTTTCCCCGATCCATCGCTTATGACCTTGATGAAACCTTCGGTCTCTCCCATGGCTGCGGCAATACCCAAAGCGGCAAAAGGGAACTTCCCTACTTTAATGTTTTGATGTTTTTCCAGGGCTTCTTTCTCTGTCAATCCCACACTGCCGATCTCGGGATGGGTGTAAATCCCATAAGGAATAAAGTCATAGCTGAAAGTCCTATTGCCGCCCAGAGCATTTTCCGCGGCGATCACTCCCTGTTCATAGGCCACATGAGCGAACATCTTTTTACTGACTAGATCACCGACCGCATAAACATTCGGAATATTGGTTTCCATCTTTTCGTTGACCCAAACGCTTCTGCCCTCCATCTTCAATTTCAGGCTTTCCAAACCGGCAGTATTAGGTGTGCGTCCCACGCAGATCAGAGTTTTTCCGCAAGATTGAGAGGCCTCAAAACGGGCTCCGGTCACGATTTCCACATTTTTTCTCTTCAAAATCCGCTTAATAGCGATAATGACTTCTTCATCAATTCCGGGAAGTATCTCCGGCAGGGCTTCGTAGACCTTAACCTTGGTTCCCAGAGTGCTGAAGATCACCGCGAAATGCAACCCGATAACCCCTCCGCCCACAATATCCAGTTGGTCGGGGAGGGGATGGTATTCGAGCAGGTCATCGCTGGTTAAGAATTTTTCCTTATCAAAGCTTATTCCCGGTAAAGAAGCTGGAGAAGAGCCGGTTGCCAGAATGGTCGCCTGCGAGTAAACCTCTCGGCTCCCAATCTGGATCTTGCCGGGCTCGAGGACCTTTCCTTCTCCACGGATAACCTCGATCTTATTCTTCTCCAACAAAAACTCCACGCCCTTGACCAGTTTATTTATGATTTCATTCTTGCGATCGACCACTTTCTTGAAATCAATTATAACTTTCCCGGCAGAAATGCCAAAGCTCTCCGCTTTTTGCATCTTTTCGTAGAGGTTGGCGCAGGCGATAAGGGCTTTGGTGGGGATGCAGCCGCGGTTTAAGCAGGTGCCGCCCAGCTTATCTTTTTCAATAAGGGCTACTTTGGCGCCCAATTGCGCCGCCCGGATGGCGGCTACATATCCGCCCGGCCCGCCGCCTAGAATAACTACATCATATTTCTCTGACATATTTCTCCTCATAATAAGGTCTCACCCTGAATTTTACCCCCAGTTCCTCTGCGATTTTACGGGCCTTTTTAATGTCGATCAGCTGGGGCAAATCCACCACGCTGGCTTCCACTTCAGGAATGTATTTTTTGGATTCCTTTATGAATTCGATCACTGCTGGATACGCCCGGGCCCCGAAGAAAGAGTTGCAGATTAGACTGTAAACCTCATTGGATTCGGCGTTTAAGGAAATGGATATTATATCGATCAAACCTTTGAGTTCCGGCAGGATGTTTCTCTGATAAAAGAGGTTGGCGTGGCCATTAGTATCTATCCTGATTTTAAAGTCTTGAGGTCTTGAGGTCTTGAGGTCTCGGGCCACCTCTTTTACAACTTCCAACCGAATCAAAGGTTCCCCGTAGCCGCAGAAGACGATTTCTTTGTATTGCTTGGGATCACCGATAACTCTCATGATTTCCTCGACCGAGGGTTCGTAATCCAGCCAGAGTTTATACTGACCGTGGAACTCCCGCGCCTTGTAACGGATGCAAAAAACGCAGGCATTGGTACAGCGGTTGGTGATATTCAAATATAAAGAATTATCCAATTTATAGGCGATATCCTGCTTCATGGTTTTTAATTATAACATGAAATTTACAGGGTATCTCAGCGATAAATAACCAGTATGTCCACCTTTATCAAAGCTTTGCCGGTTGATGAGCGGGCGCCCGCTTATGTAAACCATCAGGCCTTTATCAGGGGTAGAAATTTTGCCAAAGGTGAAGCCGAATCGGCTTTAACCCGTTTGGCCGGGGTTCATCCCGAACTGTCCCGGCAATTATTTAAATCTTTAAGGGCTTTGGAGGGGTCAGGGACCGTAATCAGAAGGATCGATAATCTGGATCAATTGCTGGGTCTTCCCACCGGGGTCATCAGACGAACGGTTGCCGACCGGGACCTGCTCAGGAAGTGCGTATCATCCCGCAAGAGATTGGATTTCAAAAGGGCCAAGCTGGATAAAATTCTTACTTATATTGATGTCACCCTTCAATTTGAAGAAATCCAGATAATAAAAGAAAGCTATAAGGCCTTATTTGAGTTTGATCGGGAGCAGTTGAGTCAGGATCCGCATCTGGCCCTGGTAGTGCTTTATGATTGCCTGCTGGATGTAAGCGACGTGATGGTTTTAGCGGGGGGTGATAAGGGCGTAGGGAAGCTGGAAAGGGATCCGACCGAGTACGGCTGGGGCCGGGCGCAGATCATCATGGTGAAGGAATTTTTAAAGGATATTCTGGGCCATTTCCCGTGGGATAGGTTTTCTGATCTCCAGAAGATAATCTCTAATCCGCATCATGCGGAAAAGCAGGGCATTGTGGAGCTTTTGGAGGCCGGCAACAACGGTGCCGCTGAACCCAAGTTCGACAAGCTCCTCAGGGAAATTGAGACCCGGCTGGAAAATATAGAAGCTGGAGAAGCTCGCCGGGCGAAAAAAACCAGATTCAGAA
>Ga0315294_10006279_pt1 | contig 13028 bp, 10 predicted proteins | sample YL17G13_40_MG_FD_203626 | JGI IMG/M metagenome (GOLD analysis project Ga0315294, IMG submission 203626) | Sediment microbial communities from Yellowstone Lake, YNP, Wyoming, USA - YL17G13_40 | ecosystem: Environmental > Aquatic > Freshwater > Lake > Sediment | place: USA: Wyoming | collected... | reverse complement strand
TGCGGAACTCTTGAGGTGACGTTTGTCAAAATTAGACTGCCTGAAAACACAATGCCGCACAGCAATTGACCGATGAATCCCGTTAGAAAGGTCCCGATTTATCGGGATTCTAACGGGATGAAGGTTTGGGTCAACTTGTCGAATTTCTAACGGGGCCCGTCCAGGCCCTTGATGCCGTGAATAGTCATATTAGGGTTCGGACAGCCATCACGGGCCTTTCGAATCTGCTCGGCCTTTAAAAAACTAACCTGACCATCAGCGAATAGATAATTTCGGCTGCCATTCCAGCTCCACCATCCCTTGCACCACCATTTATCCTCCCGCTCTATACGCAAATGATTACACTCCCATTCCCCAATAAGTATCTTTGCATACGGCCTTGCCACATCTGAGCTTCGTTGCGGTATGGACGGCACAGGAGTATCCCATTGCTCTGTATGCTTTTCCGTGGTGGTCATAGTGTCTATCTGCTCGGGGCTATGGTAGAAGGCCATTGAGTAGGCATAACTTGTGGACTCGTATATTTGCTTGGCTACTTGGTCTTGCGGACAGAATAAAACCGAGGGATTATTTACATCGATATTTCCACCGAGATATGGTTCTACGAATTTTCTCCAGCCACGTCCCGTCCACAACCAGATTTTTTTGCCTGTGGCCGGGTCCGTGTAAAGTGGGTCATTGGCGTCACTGGGATAGGTATTGTCGTAGGCATTGAGATAGAGATTCATGGCGAGATAGATTTGCTTGAGGTTATGCGCACACTTAACCCGCATCGCTGCGGATTTAGCCTTCATAAGTGACGGCGTAAGTATGGATAGCAAAAGAGCGATGATTGCTATTACGACAAGCAACTCCACAAGTGTAAAACCAAACTTAATTGAATATCCAATATCGAATATTGAATATCGAGTTTTGAAAGTTAAAGTTGGTTTTGGATTCATAAACTGAAACTACGAACAATGAACTATGAACAATGAATAACGAACTATGAACTATGAACTATTCGACCGTAACGCTTTTTGCAAGGTTACGAGGTTTGTCAACATCGTGCCCGCGAAGCACAGCAGCGTGATAGGCCAATAGTTGCAGCGGAACAACTGTCAGCATCGGCTGCATAATCTCGGAAGCATCGGGAATGGTGATTAAATGGTCGGTCCGTCCTAAGACGGATTTAATATTCTCATCGCCCTCGGTAGCAACCACGATAATTTTGCCGCCGCGGGCCCGCACTTCAGCGATATTGCCCATAATCTTGTCGTATTGTGGCCCGACTGTCGCGATGAAAACCGCCGGCATCCCGTCAGCAACCAGAGCAATCGGCCCGTGTTTCATCTCCGCAGCAGGCAGCCCCTCAGCGTGAATATAGCTTATCTCCTTGAGTTTCAACGCCCCCTCAAGAGCAACCGGGTAATTAAAACCTCTGCCTAAGAAAAGCCAGTTGTTCTGCTCGATATTTGCTGCCGCGATTTCTCTGATGTGGTCGGATTGTTTCAATATTCGGCCTATTTTATCCGGTATGCCGGATAGTTCCTCGATGTACACATCCGCCTGGTCGCCGCTGATATGTATTCGCCTGCCTAGCTCTATCGCAAGCATTGTCAGCACCGCCACCTGTGCCGTAAATGCTTTCGTGCTGGCAACTCCGATTTCCGGCCCCACATGCAGATATATCCCCGCATCGGTGGCCCTGGCAATTGAAGAGCCGACAACGTTAACGATGCCAAGCACTGTGGCTCCTCGCTCCTTTGCCTGCTCTACTGCCGCAAGAGTATCTGCCGTTTCCCCCGACTGGCTTATCGCTATAACAACGGTGTCATCTTCAATGATTGGGTTGCGATAACGAAATTCGCTGGCGTATTCGGTCTCCGTCGGAATCCGTGCCAACTGCTCAAAAAGGAATTCGCCGACCAAACTGGCGTGGAACGCGGTCCCGCAGGCGGTGACAATAAGCCGCTTGGTATGGGTTAATTCACGCAAGTATGAAGCGATACCACCGAGCTTAATTTTATGGTTCTTACGGTCAAGCCGGCCGCCCATACAGATACTCAAGGCCCTGGGCTGCTCAAAAATCTCTTTAAGCATATGGTGCTGGAACCCGCCCAGCTCGATTTGCTCCAGCGAAAATTCAATCTGCTCGAGGTCTTTGGTGACAGTAACATTGTCGATTGTCTTGGTACCAAATCCCTCCGCCGTGACGGTAACCATCTCATCTTCACAAAGGTATATTGCCGAAGTTGTATGCTCCACGATTGCAGCCGCATCCGATGCCAGGATATATTCGCCGTCCCCGACCCCTAAAATCAAGGGGCTGCCTTTCTTGGCACCGATGAGCATCCCGGGAAAGTCCGAGCAAACAATCGCAAGTCCATAAGTGCCGTGCAGCTCACGAAGCGCCCGCTGAACCGCCCACTCAAATCTGTTCTGGCCCGCCTGTTTTAGCTCTTCGTCGCTCCTGTCATAGAAATACCCTATCAAATTCGCTATTACTTCAGTATCGGTTTCGCTGATAAAGCGGGCCCCTTCCGTTTGCAGCCACGTTTTCAGAGTGCCGTAATTTTCGATAATGCCGTTATGAACAACAGCGATTTTGCCGGTATAATCCAGATGCGGATGTGCATTGACCGTGTTCGGCTGACCATGTGTAGCCCATCGCGTATGGCCGATGCCGAGGTTATCCTCACCGTTCGGCTCGTCTAAAATCTCTTCCAGAGCGCTGATTCTCCCGCTGGTCTTTTTGATTTTTATCCCGCCGCTGCCCAATAATGCCACACCAGCCGAATCATAGCCCCGGTATTCCAGTCGCTTTAACCCCTCTATAAGAATCGGTTGTGCAACCTTTTTACCTAAATATGCTACTATGCCGCACATTCACATATTCCTCTTTTATTCCTTCATCTCCGTCAAATAAATCGGCAAAAAATGCAGCCGACGTAAGTAAACCCTATGGCAAATTAGCTTTCACACAATCCTGCTGAAAGGGTGTTCATTTTAGAAAAACCTATCTCAATTAACAAATCAATTCTGCTTAATTGCTCTATCAGATAATCTCATTTGACCTACCGCCTCCGATTTAGTTAAATTCGATTTATGATAGCCGTTATCGACTACAGCGTGGGGAATGTCAGGAGCGTGTGCAACGCATTTGGCCACATTGGCTGCGAGGTAACGCTTACCTGTGAACCCGGAACCATTGAATCCGCATCAGGCCTTGTTTTGCCCGGGGTCGCCGCCTTTGGCTATGCTATCGGCGCATTGGGCCATCTCGCCCAGCTGATAAAAGAGCTTGCACTGACCGGCAAACCGCTTCTCGGTATATGCGTCGGTTATCAGATGCTTTTCGACCAAAGCAGCGAGTATGGCCGGCACAACGGCCTCGGACTAATCCGCGGCGACGTCGTTTCTATACCAGCCGGCCGGACAATTCCACACATGGGCTGGAACCTGGTGAAACTGCCACAGGATATGGACTTATTTGCCGGGTTGGGAGAAGAAAGACATTTCTACTTCGCTCACTCTTTCTACGCAAAGGTCACCGACACCCAGACTAAAGTCGCCTATGCCGACTATGGCTTCGCACTTTCTGTGTCCGTCCAGAAGGCAAATATATACGGCGTGCAATTTCATCCCGAAAAAAGCAGCAAAGCCGGTTTGAAACTGCTCCAGAACTTCTACGAGATTTGTAAACAGCGGGCGCAAAAATGCTAACAAAAAGAATCATTCCCTGCCTCGATGTCAAAGATAACCGCGTGGTTAAGGGAGTCAAATTCCTGAATCTCTCTGACGCAGGTGACCCCGTGGAACTCGGCGCAAGGTATAGCGACGAAGGTGCTGATGAACTGGTGTTTCTCGATATTACCGCTACCATTCGCTCCCGCAAAACAATTGTGGACCTTGTCAAAAAAGTTGCTGAAAATGTCTTTATCCCCTTTACTGTAGGCGGCGGCATACGAACACTCGAACACATCGACACCCTTTTAAGAAGTGGTGCAGACAAGGTTTCGATAAACACTGCTGCTGTTCAAAATCCGGACCTGATTACTCAGGCCGCCCACCGATTTGGAAGCCAGTGCGTAGTCCTTGCCATCGACGCCCGCCGCTCGAGAGACTATCCCCCTAAATGGCAGGTCTGCGTAAAAGCCGGCTCTGAACCGACCGATATCGACGTCGTCGAATGGGCTGCCAAAGGCGAGCGCCTCGGCGCCGGTGAAATACTGCTGACCAGTATGGATGCCGATGGCACCAGAACCGGCTACGACAACCAGCTCAATAAAGCCGTTGCCGATGCTGTCAATATCCCGGTAATCGCTTCCGGCGGAGCAGGAACACTCGAACACCTCTACGATGCTATTATTGAAGGCCACGCAGACGCAGTGCTTATGGCTTCAATCACTCACTTCGGAAATTACACTATAAAACAAATCAAAGAATACCTCGCCAACCGCGGCTTACCTATGAATCTCTAACACCTATGCCTGCAAACCCCCTCACAGACGAACCCCCACAGAAATTAAAAAGTGAAAAGTAAAAACGCAAAAAGAACGGTGTTCCCTGCCTTTAATCTTGCATTTTTATCTTTGAATCCTTAATTCCCCCTCTTATCTCCATTCGTTGGGGTAGTGGATAGATTCGGGCCGAATATGAAAGTTTCTGCACAGTCCTTCTACCAGCGACTCTATCCTTCTGACCTGGCAGTCGGTTGGAGGAGCGGCCAGGGCGGAGCCCTGGACGGAATCAGACCCGCCTTTGGCGGGTTTGCCGTCAGCTATAACGCAGATGCGTATAGTCTGACCGCTGCCGTACCAGTTCCTGCCCGGAATGATTGACCATTGTTTTTGCCATTTTTCGGTCGGCTGTATTTGGCCGTCCCCGCCGCCGAGGCCGTTACAAACAACAAAATGACAGTTAATGTCATCGGGGCCGGACAGGCCATTAAGCGAAGCCAACTGCTCTACGTTGCCGGCTCTGGTGCCGCTATAGTAAATCTCAATAGAACTCCAGCGGTCGGGAGATTGACCCGTTCGAGAATGAATAGCTTTCTCGACAGGGTCAAGACGATAGTAGCTGGACAGACAAAATGGACCAGCGGATGGAGGATTGTTGCCGAGGGCCATTAAGATTATGGCTCCCGCCGTCATCGAAACTAACAGTGCCGCCAAAACCTTCGCTACCCTCGTCTGATTTTGCACAGTCCCAACTCCACAAGTAACCTAAACGCACACATAGAGCTGCCCACGCAGGACACAACTTTTTATAATAATAAACATCGGCAACAACCACTGGATTACTACAAATTTTGCAAAGAATTTTATAATTTCTCCTCGCCGGTTCCCAACGCAGCAAACCGTCCAGAAAAGTGGGGAAAATTCTTCGACCTCTCTGCAACATTGCAAGGTTCGATAAGCTCCAAAAGAAAACACTTCACAAGTAGCTTGTTATAAACTATGTTTGACTTATGGGACGGGAGTTTGTATGCTTCCTTCGGCAAATTAAACGTTGAACACGTAAGCGGTTGTAAAAATGGAAATCATCAAATTTATCTCAAATAAAAGCGAGGTGCGAAAATGGCATCGGAATATCGGCCCTTATCTTCCGAAGAAATTGCCAGGCTGACCAGCCAGGGTTGTAGTTCCACCGACTGGTCAAAGGTCCAGGTTGCCGGAGGCTTCAACGCAGAAAAAGTAAAATCGACTCACTTTTCCGGGGACGTAAAGCTGGGTGCGTTCGAAAAGCAGGTGTCCTTTTTCGGCGGCGTTAAAAAACCAACCGGTATCAGCAATGCAACAATCCATAACTGCACAATCGGCGATAACGTATATATCGACCAAATCAGAAGTTACGTCTCTACCTACATTATCGAAGATGACGTCTTAATCGAAAACGTTGACCTGCTTGCCGTTGAGGGCAAAAGCTCATTTGGTAACGGCACGATAGTTGCCGTCGTCAATGAGGCCGGCGGCAGAGAAATACCGATTTATGACCATTTATCTGCTCATACCGCTTATATAATAGCTTTCTATCGTCACCGTCCCAAAGTAATCGAAACCCTGCAGAAAATGATTGCCGACTACACCGCCTCCGTTACATCCTCTGTGGGCCTGGTTGCAAAAGGTGCCAAGCTCATCAACTGCCGAATTATAAAAAACGTTAAAATTGGTCCTGCAGCAGTAATCGAGGGAGTCAACCGCCTGGAGAATGGCTCGGTCAATAGCTGTCCGGAGGACCCCGTCTATATCGGGCCGGGTGTCTTTGCAGAAGACTTTATCGCCTGCAGCGGCTCGGATATCACCGATGGTACGATAATAGGCAAATGCTTTGTAGGCCAGGGCACCGTCCTCTCCAAGCAGTATTCGGCGGAGAACTCGGTGTTCTTCGCCAACTGCGGCGGCTTTCACGGAGAGGCCTGCGCAGTATTTGCCGGACCTTATACCGTGACCCATCATAAATCCACACTGCTGATTGCCGGCCTGTTTTCATTCTTAAATGCCGGCAGTGGGACCAATCAAAGCAACCACATGTACAAGCTCGGCCCGGTCCATCAGGGTGTGGTCGAACGCGGCTCCAAAACCGCCAGCGACTCCTATATGCTCTGGCCGGCTAAAGTCGGACCATTCACCGTCGTGATGGGCAGGCATTATAGAAACTCAGACACATCAGATTTGCCTTTTTCTTACCTGATTGAGCACGAGGACGAAAGCATTCTCGTCCCAGGCGTCAATTTACGCAGCGTTGGGACTGTTCGAGACGCCCGAAAATGGCCAAAACGCGACAGGCGAAAAGACCCCAGGAAACTGGACTACATAAACTTCAAACTCTTAAGCCCCTATACAATTCAGAAAATGCTCAATGGCTGTCAGGTTCTAAAAAACCTTAAAGCTACATCCGGCGAAAACACCGAATACTTCACATACCACAATGTCAGGATTAAGAGTGAGTCTCTGGAAAGGGGTATCAGGTTATACCAAATCGGCATCGACAAATTCCTGGGCAATTGCCTGATTAAGCGATTGGAAAATAAACAGTTCAAAACCACAAGTGACCTTCGAGAGACGCTATCGCCGGAAACTAATATAGGACCCGGCAAATGGGTGGACCTCGCCGGCCTGCTCGCGCCGCAGCATTGTGTGGAAAAGATGCTAAGTGACATCGAAAACGGTACGATTACTACGCTGGACCAGGTGGCGCAAGCCTTTCAGTCTATGCATGATAGATACGGCTCATACGAGTGGGCCTGGGCGGCAGATGTTTTGCAGCAGCACCTGGTTAAGACAATCGACAAAATAACGGCTCAAGATATTATCGAGCTGACAAGAAGATGGAAAGCAGCTGTCGTGGAACTCGACCGTATGCTTTATGCTGACACAAAAAAGGAATTTGCCGCTACCGCTCAAATCGGATTTGGCCTTGATGGTGACAGGCAAACAAGACAAGCCGACTTTGAGCAGGTCAGAGGCACATTTGAAAAAAATAGTTTTGTTTCAGAAATCGAAGACCACATAACTAAAAAAACAGCACTCGCAGATGAGCTTATCAGCCGAATGGAAAAACTGCGTTGATGCAAACCGTATCTAAAGGAGAAATTTATGAGAGTAATAATTCAGCCAGACTACGAATTAGTGTCCGGATGGGCAGCCGGTTATGTCGCAAAAAGGATAAATGAATTCGCCCCGGGCACAGCCAAACCTTTTGTGCTCGGCCTCCCCACCGGCTCTTCGCCACGGGGTATGTACAAAGAGTTAATAAAACTAAATAAAACAGGCAAGGTTTCATTCAAAAATGTTGTCACCTTTAATATGGATGAATATGTCAACCTTCTCGAAGAGCATCCCGAAAGCTACCATTCATTTATGTGGAAGAACTTTTTCAGCCACATAGATATTCCAAAGGATAATGTCAACATCCTCAACGGCAACGCCCCGGACCTTGAAGCTGAGTGTGCAACCTATGAAGAAAAAATTAAAAAAGCGGGCGGCGTTAACCTCTTTGTCGGCGGCATAGGGCCTGACGGGCATATAGCGTTCAATGAGCCGGGGTCATCGTTGGCCTCGAGGACACGAGTTATGACACTGACTTACGACACTATCCTGGCGAACTCTCGATTTTTTGATGGTGACATTAATAAGGTCCCGAAGACCGCTCTGACGGTGGGCGTGGGGACTGTTATGGATGCTCGTGAAGTGTTAATTATTGTCAACGGCTATAAAAAGGCACGTGCACTGCGGCACGCCATCGAAGAAGGCGTGAATCATATATGGACAGTCAGCGCCCTGCAACTGCACCCGAACGGCATTATCGTCTGTGATGAAGAATCTACTGTGGAGCTGAAAGTCGGCACAGTAAAATATTTCAAGGACATAGAATCTGCAAATCTCGACCCGGCTACCTTGTTAAAATAGATTGGCTAACCTACAAATTGTTCAGTGAGTGCGCAAAATAAAAACGGGAAATTCACTCCTGCGAATTTCCCGTTTTTTATTCCGGCCGTGTATTCAATTCAGCGCAACTTACTTGCGTTCCGGCGGAGCAGGGAAAATAGGCGGCTTCTCGGTTTTCGGTTCTTTGCCGGGCGGGTAAACAATTCTGGCGCTCGTCTGGAGCGACTGAATATACAGCCTGGCAAAGTCACTCTGCTTTCTTTGCTTCAACTGGCTTGTTATCTGGTCCTTGACCTGCTCAAAGAGAATAACGCTGGCAGCCTTGCGGTCGGTAACTTTTATTATGTGGTATCCATACGAGGTTTCCACAATGTCGCTGACCTGATTTACGTCCATTGCAAAGGCGGCTTTTTCAAAGGCCGGCTCCATCTTGCCTCGAGGGAAGAAAAGCAGGTCGCCGCCGCTGGCTGCTGAAGGACAGTCTGAATTAGTCTTGGCTAACTGGGCAAAGTCAGCACCGGCCTTGACCTGTTCAAGCAATCCCGTAATCTTTGCCTTCGCCTTGGCTTTCGCCTGGTTCGGGTCTGGAGCATTAGGGTCTGGTGCTATGAGAATGTGACTGGCCCTGACCTGTTCAGGTGTTTCGAACTGCTTCAGATTTTCAGAATAATAATTTTTGGCATCTCCCTCCGTAACAGTTGGCTTGCCGCCCGGCTGCATTTCTAAAAGCTTCTGATAAGATAATCCTCTTCGTATCTGCTCTTTTACTTCGTCATAATTTTGACCGTACTCCGCTATCTTTTTCTTGAAATCTTCCAGCGATAAGGATGGCCTCTGTAAGGACGCTATTTCCTTGAGCCGGTTGGTTACTTCTTCTTCAGTAACCACGATATTGGCGTCTTTGACCCTTTCGTCCAGCAACTGTCCCACAATAATCGCGTCTATCGCCTGTTGTCTGAGTAGTTTTCTGTATTGCTCAATAATTTCGGGCGACCGTTTTGGAGCTCGTTCGGCCATCGCGGCAAGCTGCATGTCAACTAATTTATTGACCTCACCTTCGGTAATATTGACTCCATTGACAGTAACGACAACACTGTTAGGATCTGTTTTGACAGGGATATTCGGCTCAGGCCGGACCGCCTCAACACCAACTTTGTTCGGCTCAGGCTGGACCGCCTCAACACCACCTTCGACAGGGACTGGTTCGGGTGGGGTCTTGCGTCGGCAGGATAAGCTCACAGCAGCGCAGAATATTGCAACCAGAACCAAGATTCTTAAAATAACAAAATGACCTCTCATAATTGTGTCCTTTCACACGTTCGCAACGTAAAAAACATTTATAGTAGTGAAATCGAAACATCTATTATCTCGCCAAAAGGGTAGATTTGTCAAACTCTCTTTCAAATTTTCTTGCCTATTTTGTAGCATTGCACGAAGGGGTAAATTTTGCAATACACTGACAAAATGATAGAATAACCTCATTAAATCGTTGATTTGACCCCGCTAAAGGCGGAAACTATAAACAATGAACACAAGACTCAAAGCTCAAAACTGTGGAGGAAATCGCTCTATGACCGGCAGAGAGCGCATCCTGCGAGCGATTAATTATCAGCCGATAGACCGCGTCCCTGTGGATTTTGGCGGAACGAATGTTACCGGCGCCCACGTCAGTGTAATCGCAAAATTGCGCCAGGCACTTGGCCTGGATAAACCGGGCACGCCGGTAAAAGTTATTGACCTCCACCAGATGCTTGGAGAGGTCGCTGCGGATTTGCGACAGGCGCTCGGCATCGATGTTGTCGGTCTCCCCAGGCCGAAAAACTTCTTTGGCTTCGAGAACTCTGACTGGAAACCCTGGCAGACATTTGACGGCACAAATGTGCTGGTCCCGGGCAAGTTCAATACGCAGCCAGAACCCGATGGAGACATCTTAATGTATCCGCAGGATGACAGGACGGCAAGGCCCTCGGGCCGTATGCCTAAAGGTGGGTTCTATTTTGACTCGATTATCCGTCAGAAGCCCATCGATGAAGCCAGGTTAAATCCGGCGGATAACCTCGAAGAGTTTGTGCTGCTTGGCGATGAGGATTTAAAATTCTACCAGCAGCGGGCAAAAGAGCTTTATGAAAACACGGACCTTGCGATTGCATCGTCATTGCGAGGAACGGCTTTCGGCGACATAGCCCACGTGCCGGCACCGGCGTTAAAAGACCCCAAAGGAATCCGCGACATCGAAGAATGGTATATAAGCACTGTCACGCGAAAAGAATATATAAAAGAGGTATTTGCAGGCCAGGCCGAAATCGCTCTCAAAAACCTTAAGCTATTTTACCAGGCGGTAGGCGACAGGGTCCACGTTGTCTATCTGGATGGGGCCGACCTTGCGGCCCAGAATACGCTATTTTGCAGCCCGCAGACCTACAAGGAGCTGTATCTTCCGTTCAGTAAAAATCTCAACGACTGGATTCACACTAATACCAAATGGAAGACGATGAAGCACTGCTGCGGCGCCTGCGAGCCGTTGATTGATGGCTTCATCGAAGCCGGCTTCGACATTCTAAACCCTGTTCAGACCTCTGCTAAAGGTATGGACCCGCAGCATCTGGTGGATAAATTCGGCGGCAAAATTGTCTTCTGGGGCGGCGGCGTCGATACACAAGAGATACTGCCGTTCGGCACGCCGGACGAAGTCCGCCGGCAGATTACCCGGCGCGTGCGGATATTCAGCCAAAAAGGTGGTTTTGTCTTCAATACGATTCACAATATCCAGTGCAACACCCCCATCGAAAACGTCCTGGCAATGTTTGAAGCGTTGGGCCGCTCCGTGACCCGTCGTTCGTGACCCGTGGCTCGTGGTTCGTGTTTCGTCCTCAACGAACTACGAACTCATAACAATGAACCCCGCCTACGGCGGGCCTTCCAGCCAGTGCGAGGCCAAAATTGCAAGGTCAATAAGGTCAACTTTTTTGTCGTGGTTTGAATCCCCGGCAGGTTCTGTCCGCAGGAATGGATACGTCTGATTCTCGCCGATACCCCAGATTTCAATAAAATCCCAGCCGGCATCCGTAAATGTGCTCATTGTTTTCATTTCGGCAGTGGTCTTAGGTGTCCCGCCAGCGCTATTATCCTGGCCGGAAGTTTGGACATCCCAGAACGAAGCCGTTATCTTGCCGGAATAATCGTATCCCACCATTCCGCCGACTTGTGTTTCTCCTGAAACGCTGCCTGTCGAGTAGCAGTCGGTTATCGTGCCCAATGAATTGCCCCCAACCAAGCCGCCGACAGTATCCAATCCTGAAATGTTGCCTCTAGAATAGCAGTTGGTTATCGTACCAGCAAAATTTTCTGCCACCAGCCCGGCGACTCCCCCCTGGCCACTGACCGAGCCGGTCGAATAGCAGTTGGTTATCGCACCAGCTCCATTGTATCCCACCAGACCACCGTTACCCCCGCTTCCTGTAATGCTACCTGTTGAGTAGCAATTGATTATCGTACCCCAGTTGCCTCCTACAAGCCCACTGACTTGACCCCCTGAAACGTCACAAGTTGAGTAACAATCGCTTATTACACCGTAGTTCTCTCCGACGAGTCCACCAACATAACCATCTCCCGAAATGCTGCCTGTGGAATAGCAGTTGGTTATCTTGCCGCCCCAATTTATTGCGACCAGCCCACCGACCCGCCAGATAGTTCCGACGTCGACATTAGCATTTTCCATCCCCAGATTCTTTATTTGGGCATAGTAGCCTACATATCTAAACAGGCCAATACCATCTCTGACGCCAGAAGTCCAGGTAAAATTCCATATTCTATTGTCGTTGCCATCAAAGATGCCGGTAAAAGGTTTATTGTTCGGGTCATCCCAATCTGTCCATCTTCCAATAATATTGAACTGTGTGCCGGTATATTCAGCGAGGTTGACATCGTTGACGAGGATAAAGTGTTTGTCCCAGTCTTCTTCATAATTGCCGATGTCGTTTAGGTCTTCTGCTGTTGCGATTCTGTATGGGTCGTTTGGCTCGCCTGTCCCGCCGCTGTATGTTCCACCTGTAGCGGCGCCTACCAATAAAGCCACCATTGCCAATACGAGAATGGTTCGACTTTGCTCACCATCCCGAGCTTGTCGAGGGATTGAACAGTTTTTCATATTCCACCTCCTTAAAAAGTCGGCAATGATTAATTGGTTACTATAATCTTAACCTGTTTCCCTCCCATAAGTCAAGCGAAAATGCTCGAAAATTGGCAAGCTTTATGCTATTTTAGCTGAAGGTGTGAAATGGATTTTCCAGAGGCAATAACTGTCAGCGGTCATACGATAACGATTGTGCCGCGTTACGCTGAGACCGACAAAGGCGGGGTGGTGCACCACAGCGTTTATCCGGTCTGGTTTGAGATGGGCCGCACGGAACTCCTGCGAGCTAACGGCTTAGCGTACAAAGACCTCGAAGCAGCCGGCATTTTCTTCGTCGTTGCCGAGCTGCACATAAAATATCGCCGCCCTGCCGAGTATGATGAAGAGCTGCGGTTGGAGACAACCTGCACCGGCGTTACCGCCGGTAAAGTCGAGCATACGTATAAGCTCACTCGCTGCCGCGATGGAGTGCTGTTGGCTGAAGGCACCAGTATCCTTGCCTGCGTCAACGCCAAGGGCAAAGT
>Ga0315294_10006278_pt1 | contig 13029 bp, 17 predicted proteins | sample YL17G13_40_MG_FD_203626 | JGI IMG/M metagenome (GOLD analysis project Ga0315294, IMG submission 203626) | Sediment microbial communities from Yellowstone Lake, YNP, Wyoming, USA - YL17G13_40 | ecosystem: Environmental > Aquatic > Freshwater > Lake > Sediment | place: USA: Wyoming | collected... | reverse complement strand
TGAGATATGTCTAAAGAAATTCCTCCAAAATTTTTTATTTCTTTTTCGTTCAACGGAGAAAAGACGTTTTCAATATAAATAATATTCTTATATTTTGAATAGTTATAAAGTAAGGGAAATTCACTCAAGCTATGAAGAGAAAAAGTTTTAGTGTGGAAATTTTTAATCAAGTAATCTAATTCTTCTACTTTCATATCGCTTCGCAAATGACAAAATGGGATGCTTTTTATACTCGTTTTTTCAATTAAATTATAAAATTTCTTTCTCTCTTTTTCCTTAAGACAAGTAGGGAAAATAGCAATTTCTTTTAATTTCAATTCTTTAACCTCTTTTAGCTGAGTCTTCCAATCAGATCCCAAAGTAGTTGTGATTGAAAGGAGAATTTTTCTTTTATTCACTATTTTCATTTTAATTAAGGTTGTAAAATATCTTCTGTTCTGCCGTCAATAGAGATAATAACCTCTTTTACAGTTGGAAACTGCTTTAGCGTTTCTCTGATTTGAGCGCTAATTGCAGCCACTCGGCAAGAACCTCCAACTTGGAACTCTAATTGTTCATTAAAATCTACTTTAGCTATTTCATTATCTATAGTTAAGCTTTGGATTATAACTCCGGGATTAATACTGGTTCCAAAACCTTCAGATTTTTCTTTCGCTGTCGGGCCCTTTAATAATTCTTCCAAGGCTGCTCTGGCAACTGCTTGAGTTTTAATTATTTCTCTTTCAACCGGAAAAACTTTATTGCAGGAATATTCAGGATCTAACCTGTCATTATTAAAATAGGCCTTTACTTTGATTATATTCTCCGGAGAAAAAACCTTTTTAAAATAAACAGGGAATCTTAGCTCATCGGAATTTTCCGGCAAATCAGAAGGGTTATCTTTTTCCAAGACTAATACGCCCTGTTCAGTAGCTGGAAAAGAAAAATCAAGTTCGGCACTAAAGGGAACGAAATTTTCAGTCATCCAATCGTTTTGAGCTTGAGCAATCGTTGACCCTAATAGTTTTCCATTCTCATCAAAAATTTTAACAGGAAAAGAGGCTTCAAAATACCAATTACCCCTTGCCTCACCTTCAATTATAAGAGGACTTTCTATCTCTTGATTCGGCCGCGGAGCAGTTACTTTTATCAAATTAATTTTATCTAATATATTACCAATATCTTCAGTAAATATTATCCCATCGGGCGTCTTGCACTTTCTTGGAAAAGTTTCTTCTATATAGTAGCCGGATTTTAGGCATTCATTAAAATCTTTAACTATTGGGGCATGATTGATAATGCGGTCTGGCCACATTATAACCAACAAAATGATTAGAGCAATAATAAGTAAAATAAATACGTATATTATTTTTTTATTCATAAAAATTTTGTTAATCTTTGTTATTTAACGAATTTAACGAATTTTAGTTCCAGGTGATACTTCTTTATCAACTATTAAAAGCACAAGGCCTTTTTCATCTTCAGCAGCTAAAAGCATACCTTTGCTTTCTAACTCAAATAAAACTTTGGGTTCTAAATTCCAGACCATTATTATCTCTTTATCAATTAAATCTTCCGGTCTATAGCATTTTCCAATACCGGCGATAATCTGCCTTTTTTCTTCTCCACCGTCTACCTCAAGCTTTATCAGTTTTTCAGAACCAGTAACTCTTTCCGCTTTAATTATTTTCACTACTCTTAGGTCAATTTTTTCAAAATCTTCAAAGTTTATCATACCCCGTTAGAAGTCTGTCGGTTCTGAATTTTATTTTTGATTACAGAGCAGACAAACTTTTTATTTTATTACCCCGTCAATATTATAAATAAAAGACTTCTAACGGGGCATATTTTGTTATTTTATCAAAAAAAACAGGGAGAGGCGATAATTCGGAAACTCTCCCTATGACTTCTTTAAGATGACTTATTTTGCGTTGTTTGCTTACTGCTTTTTCAACTTCTTTTCTTTTCATGTCTAGTGACCTTACTTTGAGCCATATCTCTGCCTGTCTTTTATTCAAAAGCCAAATCATTAATGCAAAAGGACATCTCTCGCAACATGCCGTTATTCTTTCTGACATATTTACCGGGGGTGAATGACAATCGGGACAGATCAGAGAAGCATTATCAACGCCATAAAGATGCCAAGTAGCTTTTTCTGGGTAATCTAAGTGAGATTTTCTGAGAAACTCATCAGTATTCAATTTTAAAACCTCTGATTATATTATATCAAAAAACCCCGAACAAAAATAGATTTTTTGGACGGGGCGAGTCGTCTTGTCAGTAATCAGTTTGCGGAAAAATTATTAATTAGAAAATAATTTACTGCTTGTTTTATCTGTCTTGGTAAATTTTTCCGGCTAAATAATTTTTAATTATTTTTTCGCTGGGAAAATACAAGGGGAAAGGTAATTCAATTAAATCAAACCAGTTCCATTCAGTGATTTCATCCGGTTCCATTACTCTTGGTTCTCCCTCAAATTCTTTAGATAAAAAACCGATGGTCACAAAATGAGCGTCAGAAACAATGTCATTAGAAACGCTGATAACCTCAAGATTTTTGATTTTAATTCCAGTTTCTTCTAAAACTTCTCTGATCGCCCCTTCTTTTAAGTTCTCTTGAAAGTGGAGTTTACCGCCAGGCATTGTCCAACTTCCCTCTCCATGCAAAAGACTGGAAGCTTTTTTCGGATCCTCGTGTCGATGACCTAAAAGAACTTTCTTTCCTTTTAAAATCATAACACCGAATCCTGCGCCCGGTTTTTTATCCGCATTGTTTTTCATTATTTTTTAAACCCGGGAGGACAACTTCGAATTTTTTTCAAAAAGGGTAAGTTAGTATCCCAAACTTTAATTAGTATATTAAAAACCATTTTTTATTATTTTTTTCTTTGTTAATTTTTCGCCGGAGGCGTTCGAAGTTGCTCTACCGGGTAAATTTAGAGGCTTCTTCTAACCAATATCCAAAATCGCAGTCTTCGCTGTGAGGAGGCGGAGCGTCTTTTCTCAATAGCAGGACCGCGTCTCTAAAGAGTAATAAAACGTCAGAAGGATTAGTGTCTATTTCCTGGATTTCTTTTCTAAAAGGAAGTCTATCATGAAAACCATTTTTTTTATCCACTACATAAAAAGCTAAATAACCTTTATGTGGAGTTTGGAAGCCGTTTTTTTCTAGTAAAAAAGTATAGACATCCATTTGCAGTTGGAAACGGTCATAAACATTCGGAACGCTGCTGCCTGTGGATTTATAATCAAGCGGAGCCAGTTTTCCGTCCGGAAACTCCAAGACATCATCAACTGCTCCAAAAAGAGTGGCGTTTAAATCAATATCATGATAACGTATTCCGACAAAGTTGCTTCTCCACTGGTTTAACATATATTGGTTGGGAAAGAGCTTAGCTTCAATATTTTGTTCTATTAACAGGGGATGAGGTTCTCCTTTAGCCCTATAGCTGTCGAATTCCTGTTTTAAAAGTTGATCTACCGCCATATTTAAAGCATAAGGAAAAGGTTGCGGCCTTTTTATGCCCTTTCTTTTGTCCAGCCAGAAGCAATGGGGACATTCCAGGAATAAATTAAGGGAATTAGGCGAAAGCTGGATAGGTTTTTCGTTATTGTTATTCATCTAATTTTATTAAGTTATTTCATTTTCATTATACCTCAATTGTAAAAAACCAAAAACAGAATTTAAGGCCTTAAATTCTGTTTTTTAATCCATTAATTATTCTATATTATTCGTTCAAAGGAACTGGTTCTGGAGGAAAAGCAGCTTTAAATTCCGTGCGAGCTGTTTCCATTGCGGTTTTAAAATCATCAATTGCTTTTTCAATAGCTTCTTTTCTGGTATTAATGAGAGTTTTCATCATGTCCTGAAGTTTTTCCATTTCTTTTCGATCGGTTTCAAACTTTTCTTTAGCTGCATTTACTTCGGCACGAAAATTAGTTCTGATAGTCGCGGGGTCAACGCCGGCGTCACAGTCTGTTTCTGCTTTTTGAAAAGCCGCTCGGATAGAATTTCGAAAAGTATTGCGCAAAGTATCAGCTGCCGATTTTCTGTCAATTTTTGCTTGTTCAACACCTTGCCGAAAATCATCAATTGCTTTGTCAATTGCTGCCCGGCGGCTAGCAATAGCCGCAGTAACCGCTTGTTTGAAAGCTAAGAACGCTTGTTTTTGTTCGTCAGTTTCAGCTTTTTCTTCTAATTTATCAAAATGTTCCTCTCGATTTTCGTCCCACTTTTCCCTTTTTTCAGCGAGTTTTTCATCTCTTGCTTCCCAACGTTCAGCAATTCTGTTGGTTATTTCAACTCTTTTTGTTTCGAGCTTTGTTTCGCGGTCAGTAATTCTTTGGTCATACTTTGAAGTGAGATTTGAAATTGAATTGCAAAACCCTTTTGCTTTTTGGTTGTCGTTTGCGTTTTGGGCGAAAATCCAAAGCGGAACTAAAACTCCGGCTATCGTCAATCCTAAAAATCCGGTTTTTAATATTTTTTTAAAATTCACTCTCATTGATAGTTTGACCAAAGTCACTAATCTCCTGACTATCTAAACTTATAAGCGCAGTGTCTTTTTCCTCCTCCTTAATTAAAAGTTCTTCATCTGATATTTCTACCATTGTTGCTGCAACTAAATCATCGACCTTGCCGGTAGCTGTGGGCGGCTTTATCTCCATTACTTGCGATGGGCCAGGCGGGGGCGGTAAAGGTTTTGGGAAGAAAGCAAACACCATTAAGATCAATACCGCGATAACTATTATGAAAATTACTACAGTTTTCATTGTCATTAAGATAGTAAGCTTGGTTATTTATTTTTAATAACTCGACCTTTACCCCCACACCACAATAAGGATATGCGAACTCGCTTTGCGAGTTCGCCCGTCGCTAAACTTTAGTTTAGCGAAAATCCTTGTTTGGTGTGGAGGTTTATCCCTGTTAAATAATTCCGCTCTTGCGAAATTGCCACATTGCGGTATTTAACAGGGTGATTTATATTTCCTATACTTTATTTATTAAAATCTTTTTAATATACGGTAGTTCCTTTAAATTCTTTGCCAGCTAAAATATTTTTTAGATTTTGAAAATCTTTTCCACTGGCAATGATTACCGGGATTTTTTCTTTTCTGGCTAATTTTGCCGCAATAGGGTCAACTGGCGCATGCATACCCGGGCTCCATTTATTTGGGATTAATTTAAAATAATCTTTCCAGCTCATTTTTTTGATTGGCTTTGCGCTCCTATTTTTATCCGGATTAGAAGTATATACATAATCGGGCTTTCCCAAAAGTATCACTGGTTTAATTTTGAAATCAACTGCGATTTGAGTAGTGACAAAATCTGTTGACCATCCTGGCTTCCAGCCACAGCCTATAATTATCGGATATCTTCCAAAACTTCTTATTTTAAAACGTTGGTCAAATAAAACAGGATAGGCTTCATTTTTGAAAATTGATTTTAATAAAAGCGCGTTAAGTTTTGTTGATTGGATCCCCAGCCAGTCCCTATTTTCAGCTGAAGCTTTGTTAATTTCAAAAGCTGCTTTTTGGTATTTTCTGGCTGTATGGCCTCCTCCGGCCACAATAATAAACCCTGAGCCATTTTTAACCTCTTTTTTAATGAAAAGAGAAAATCTTTTTAAAAGCTTTACGTCAATTTCCTTAGGACAGATTACCGAGCCTCCGAAAGAGATAACAAAAATTTTCTTCATATTACTTCATTCTATCAAAAAATCGCCCTTTGGACGATTTTTTACTAAATACGATTTTTTATTAATTATCTTTAAATCCCTTTCCGATGATGTAGAATTCCTTACTTCTTTTGATTACTGCCTTTGGCCTGAACCTTTTTGTAAATTTAAAACTTTTTTCCACTTCCTTGAAAAAATCATTAGTAAGCTCTCCCTCAAAAATTTTGCAGATAAAATTTCCGCCAGGCGCTAAAACTTTTTTTGCAATATCAAAAGCTTTTTGGCAAAGTTCTAAAGACTTACCCGTGTCAACAGATTCTATTCCGGAAGTTGATGGTGCCAAATCAGAAATCACCGCCTGATATTTTTGGTTTAATTCTTTTGTCTCTGATTTTTCAAAATCCACAACATCTTTTTTGATAAATATAATATTTTCTTTTAAGGGTATTTTAATATCTTTTATGTCAACACCAACAACTTTGCCCTGACTTCCTATTTTACTTGCAACATAAAGGAGCCAGGAACCAGGCGCGCATCCTAAATCCAAAACCTTGTCTCCATTTTTAAAAAGATGGTACTTTTCATCTATTTCTTTAAGCTTATAGACTGATCTTGCCGGATAGCCCTCTTCTTTGGCTTTCCTGGTGAAAAATTCGTTAATTTTGTTTTTCCGATACATATTTTCAATATTGATTATAATTGATTATACCAAACAAAAACCCGAGAAAAAAACCATGCTCCGTACCGAACTTCGTTCTGGTGCGGGGTCTTGGGCAGAAATAAAAACCGCCTTGTTGGCGATTTTTGTCAGGATTGTCTATAAAATGATGTTAGAACGTTTTTAAAACAAAAAACGTATTTACCGATGTTTTTTTAAGAATCGTCTGCGTCTTGTTCTATTTCTGCCGTAATTTTTATTCTTTTTATTTCTCATAATCTATTTAGTCAAATTTATACTTTCTTTTTATTCCAAGATAAAGAAGTAAGCCACAAAATAAACGGCCTCCTAAGTTTATCTATAGACCAATCATCACCCTTAAAAAGCGAGGCTTTTTCTATTCTGAAACGAGAAAGCAAAGGAATAGTAGCTCTCAAGTTTTTGGGAGACAATCTATTATGCTCCCCTAAAAACTGCTCTTTTTTTAAGTGTAGGTTTATAAGTTTTTTAACCTTTTTGAATCTTGGAATCATATTTTGTAAATAAAAAGCAACTCCTAATAACGGTGAGTCGCAAATAGTATTATTGAGTATTTTCCTTAATGATAATCTGGTGACTATTTGTAGTTCAAAACTCTCAGAGCCTCTGTTTTCATCATACACCCCTTCTTTTTAAAAAGCAAGTCCCCACACCAAATGAGCATAAATTATATTCATTATGTGAAGCAGAATGCTCGTTATGGTGTGGGGGCAAGCCCGAGAGAAAAACCGCAGAACTGGAAACTTTGTTCAGTCCACGGCTTCGCCCCGCAGTGAGCTACGCTCTACTGCTGGGGCTTCGCTCTCGGGCGAGACGGCTTGCACTGAGCTCGTTCGAAGTGCTCCCCCCTGAGCGAGCGAAGCGAGTCGAATGGGCTCCCCAGTTCAAAGCTTATTATAATTCTGGAGAATAGGGATTATATGGATATGTTGAAGGAAAAATTAATGGAAATTAAGCAATCTTGCAGAAATTTTAAAATAAATCCAAAATTTCTATTATCGGTCTAAAATTATCTCCCATAAATACAAGGTCAAATTTTTTCATAAATTCATTCAATTCACTATTATCGCTACTATACTTTGAATCATAAATTGCAATTCTTATAACGTTATCCTTTCCCTCAACCATCGAAACATCATCAAGGCTGTCTCCTATTAAAATCGTTTTGGGTCTTACTACTTTTATTTTTTTAATTTCTCTGTGACCTCTCTCTCTTTTATTAAGTGAATGAATTAAAGTATCCTTTTTCCAACCAATTATCTCTTTGTTAGAAATCAATAATTCTGTAGAAAGCACCATTGTCGGATGAATCTTCTCCCGTCGGCACCATGACTCTATTACATTTTTAATGCTAGCTGAGATAATTATCATAGGAATATTTTTCTTTTGGCAAATGTTAAAAAACTCTCTTACAAAAGGTCTTGTTTGCAATAAACGAGATGCCTCCTCAATTCTTGACGCCTTCAAACCCTTAAATAAATCAAGATTCCATCCCCACCATTCGATAGCTTGGGTCACGGAAAGCTTTTGTTTGAGTTCAAAAGCCCTATACTTTTTATACTTTTCGATAGATTCCAATTGTTTTTTTCTTGGTACAAATTGTTCTATTGCATCCCAAACGGTTATTCTTCGTCCCTTTCCATCCTTTCCCCTGACTAATGTTCTATCGAAATCCAAAATAATATGTATGTTTCTCCTACCCTGTCTTTGAAAAGATGTAATTTTTTTAATAACAGCCTTTTTATTTTTAACTAAAAATTTATTAAAATTTAAAGGTTTATTTTTCATGCTTTCATTCTACCAAAAAACCCCATTAAAAAGCAAAGTTTTCTAACGGGGCAGGCCGCTAAGATTAACTACAAACTAATAACTAAAAACTAAGAACTAATTTGACGCTTTTAGCCATCTGTATTTTTTGAATTGGTCTTTTCGGAAGCTATATTTAAACCCTTCTTTTTTTAAAATTTTTTCTATTTTTTCTTTTTGGAAAGAGTCAAATTCCATATAAATCACCCCTCTTTTATTTAGATGTTTTTTAACTTCTTTTAAAAATTTTTTTATCCAAAACATTCCATCTTTTCCGGAAAAAAGAGCCGCTTGCGGCTCTTTTTGCAAAACTTCTTTTTGAACTTCGTTTATTCTTTCTAAAGCAATATATGGAGGATTGGCGAAAATAATATCATATTTATTATTTTTAATTTTTTCGAAAAGATTTGATTTAAAAATTTGGTATTTTTCTTTTGATATTTTATTCAGTTTTAAATTAATCTTAACTTGTTTGATTGCTTTATCCAAGATATCAACGAAATCAACTCTCGCATTTTGAATATTTTTTAAAATAGCTATTCCTATACAACCCGTTCCAGCAAAAATATCCAATACTCTTAATTCATAATTCTTAATTCGTAATTCATTCAAAGCTTTCCTTACCCAGAATTCGGTTTCAATCCGCGGCTTGAAAACTTTTTTTGATAAATCAATTTTACAATTTAAGAACTTGATAATTTTTCTCATTATTATTTAAGGCCTAATCTTCTTTGTCTTGAATTTTCAATTATATCCTCAGCCATTTTTTTACCGGTTTTAGTCAAAGAAAAATAAGTTTTCGGATTGCCAGTTATGAGCTTTTTCTTCCTGAGTAATCTCAGCGGTCGGTCTAGTTTTCTAGAATCCGGCCATTTCTTATATTTTGAGAAACTAAAGACTTTGGGAAAGAAAGTGAAGCACTCATTTATTAATTCTTCAAAAGTACATTTTTCTTTTTTTTCTGATGCTGAATAAATAGAAAAAAGAATTAAATTATTAATTGATTTATTCAGGTAAAATTCTTCTTCAAAAAATTTCTTTGTCATATTATTAAAAATTACTCTTGATATGTGAAAATGTCACCGTGGCCTGGGTAAATTTTCATTCCTGTTTTGAATAATTTTTTTAATTTTATAATAGAAAGTTCTAAATCGGCCGGAGAACCACCCGGAAGATCTGTTCGACCAAAGCCGTCTTTGAAGATAGTATCACCAGTGAAGATAAATCCATCTCCCAATAGAGAGATACTTCCTTTTGTATGGCCCGGAGTATGAATGACTTTTAGATAAGTTTCACCAATTTTTATTTTTCCTTCTTCTGTCAGGAATTCGTCAGGTTCAAACTTTAAGAATTTTTTCTCATCTTCATGGATCAATATTTTCGCCACTTTTTCTTTTTTTATTTCTTGAGCCGATAAGGTATGATCCAAATGGAAATGGGTAAGAATAATATATTTTAAAATAGCACCATTTTTATCTACTTCCTCAATAATCTTTTGAGTTTCTCCGCCGGGATCAATAACTGCCGCCTCAATGCCGTCAATCAAAACATAGCAATTCGTTGAAAAGGGGCTAATAACTAATTGTCTGATTTTCATAAAATTATTGTTTTTAGTTCAAGAAGTATATCTTCAGGAACAGGAATTTTCTCTCCTATGGGACTAATAGTCGGATAGCGCCAGGCGGTGATAATTTTAATTCTTTTCCCAGTTTTTTGGTACATCAGCCAGATTTCGGTCGGATGTTTTTTCGTTCCAGCTGACTGCATAATAGCAATGGTTTTTGGGGCTATCCCTTCTTCTATTCTTTTTGGATTTAAAAGCAAACGTTTTAGTTTATTCTCGCTCAATCCATAAAATCTCATTTTTTCTTTACTGTGCTTTGTCCAAAAAATTCTCTCGCTATTTTTTGGTTCTTTAAAGAAATACAAATTTTTCTTTGTAATCTTTTTACTAAACAAGGCCATCTTTTTTTTGGTTTTTCTGGAACTCTTTTTGAATCTCAAAGATTACTTCTTTCACTTTTTCGGGATTAGGAATTTGTCTAAAAGTAAATTTTCCGAGTTCGGCAGCTGTTTCAATTGTTAAATCTCCGAAATCAAACAAAGCCGGCAAAAACCCTTTAATTTCAATAGTAATATTTTGAATTTTGTCGTAAGTAATACTAGATTCCTTTCGGTTAAACAAACCCTCTGATTCGGTGCTGATTATTCTTTCATTGGTTAAAATCCAGCAATCTAAATAATAATCCACAACTACCAAAAAAATAGTTTGCCAAAGAATTGGAAGAAAAAGAGAAAGGAAAAACAAAAACAAATAACTTAGATTTATCATTGAAGTCTCTGGGATAATTTTTATTATCCAGTTTGGCAAGGAAGGCGAAGAAGTGAAAAAAATAAATATCATCGGCAGAATTATTAATAAGAAAAAAAATAGTCCAAAAACAATCTGGATAATTAGGATAATGCGATGGCGGCGATAAATCGAATTAATTTTTTCGTCGGCTCTTAAAATTATCATTTTTTCATTAGGCTTAAAAATAACAATATAAGGTTTATTCCGATCAACAAAAACGCTCCTATAGTAAAGAAGTTTAAAATTTTTTGAGCCGTTTTGTCTTCTGGGAACCCAAACCTTTTGAGATTATAGAAAATTTGAATCTCTATTAAAGACGTGAACAAAATAACTATAAATGATGCCAATAATAATAGAAATGGTATCATTATACTTATTATAGTTCATTGACGCCTCCTTTTGAATGCCCCGTCTCTTGAAGCGGGGTACAAAGGAATAATAATAGAAGGCGTCAATGAGGATTCCACAAGGAGGCTACTCCTTTGGTCTTTGGGCGGTTGGGATTGAAAAGCCCAGCTCAAAGAACGTTATTTACTTTCGTTTTTAAAAAAGACCGCTTTGATATCTTTTATTTCATTTTGGGGCTTGACAACAATTTAAAAATCCTTAAACTCAAATAGTATGCCCGGTAGAGGAATTATGAATCGGTCGCTTCGCTTCCTGTAATTACTTCGTAATTAAACGAAAAGTTCTCGCTGGGCTAACCGAGAATTTTGAAAAAAAATTAATTCGAAATTCTCCTACCAGGTATGGTAAGGGATAAGAAATTTTATCTAACTAAAGAAGGAATTGAAAGGATAAAAAAAGAGTACGAAGATCTCAGACGCGTCAAAACCCTGAAAACCGAAGGCGAGATGCCCAAGATCTTACATTCAGAAGATTTAAATCCTGAGTATTTGTCATTGCAGGAAGATTTAGGGTTTCTTGATTTTCGACTTGCCGAGCTGAAAAATATCTTAGAAAATTTCGAGCTGATCCAAACTCCTATAAAGAGCCAAAGAGATACCGTTGGGTTGGGAGCAACCGTCACTTTAAAAGAGTCAGACGGTCAGATAAATGAGTTTATGATTGTGGATTCTTTAGAAGCGAATCCTAATGAGGGAAAAATTTCGTCCGAATCACCGGTTGGAAAAGCTCTTTTCGGAAAGAAAATTGGTGAAGAAGTGGTGATTACCTCCCCAATAAAAGTGGTCTATAAAATTAAAAAAGTCAAGTATCACTTATCATAAAATATTTAAAAATATCTAACCTTATTATACTCGACTAAATCCAATTGGTTGAGTATATTTTTTAATGAAACCCCGTTAAAAGTCTAAGGCATAAAATTTTTCAGAAAAATTTTATGCAAGGCACTAAACGGGGGAAAACCGAATATAAAAGTCTGTTTGAAATTAGCTATGTGTTATATAACAACAGACTTCTAACGGGGTGAAAGAAGTAATCAATTTTCTAATTGCAGTTTCTAAATTAAAAGAAACGCCGCGAACTGGCTGGGTTTTAATGAAGGTCAAAAATCCTGAAACAATTGCTGAACACACCCTTAGATTAACAATACTTTCATGGTTACTGGCTAAAAAAGCAAATTTGAACATAAAAAGAGCAATTAAAATTGCTCTTTTTCATGATCTTTGTGAAGTTTATGCTGGGGACGTCACCCCGTTTTTTTATTATACTCAACCAACGAAAAATGACGAAGAGAGAAAGAAATTATTAATGAAGTGGGTTAGGCTTTCGAAAAAAGAAAAAGAAAAAAAAGGAAGGATGAAATTTGAAAAAGAAAAAAAAGCGCTTTTAAAGTTAATACAATTTCTAGATCCAAGTTTAAAAAAAGAAATTTTTGCTTGTTGGTTAGATTTTGAAAGAATGATTACAAAAGAAGGAAGATTTGTTAAACAAGTTGATAGGATAGAAACTTTGCTTCAATCTATAGAATACTTTGGGTCAAAAGAAGAAAGAGGAGGAAGTAGTTGGTGGGAAGGCACAGAGGAAACGGTTGAAGATCCCCTACTTTTAGATTTTCTAAAAGTGATTCAGAAAAAATTTTACGGGAAGCCTCTAAAAAATCATAGGAAATATAAAGATTTAGAAAATATTTTAGATTTTGTTATTGAAATTGGAAAACTAAAAGAAATGTCCAGGCTTTATTGGAAACTAAGAAAAGTAAAAAAACCAGAAACAGTAGCCAGTCACATGTTTGACTTAGCCTTAATGGCTTTTATTTTCAATAAAGAAAAAAGCTTAAATACAGAAAAGTTATTAAAAATGGCGCTTTGTCATGAGATGTCGGCTGTTTATACCGGAGACACAACTCCTTATGATAAGATTATGCCTAAAAATAAGAAAGAAAAAGAAAAAGTTTTAAAGAGATGGCCACGTATCATCAAAGAAAAAAAGCAGAAAATATTCCTTTCGGATTATAAAGAAGAAAAAGAAGCAATGGAAAAATTGACCAAAAAATTAGATCCTCAACTCAAGAATGAAATGATTCAGTTATGGAGGGAATATAGAACAAAAAC
>Ga0315294_10006277_pt1 | contig 13029 bp, 7 predicted proteins | sample YL17G13_40_MG_FD_203626 | JGI IMG/M metagenome (GOLD analysis project Ga0315294, IMG submission 203626) | Sediment microbial communities from Yellowstone Lake, YNP, Wyoming, USA - YL17G13_40 | ecosystem: Environmental > Aquatic > Freshwater > Lake > Sediment | place: USA: Wyoming | collected... | reverse complement strand
GGCCCCGACGGTGGTTTCCCAGACAGGCGGGGTGACATCTCGAAGCATCGCACCGAGAACTTTCGTGTTGCCGTCGACATGCGGCGGCTTTGCGCTGTCCCGGCATCTTACGCCAAACCAGTAAGTGTCCCCGTTCTTAAGACCCGTGAAGACGTAAGGGTCATTATCCGGCCTCACGACCGGAGGCTGATCCCAGGGACTGTCGTCCTCGTCCTTGTAGACAAGATATTCGACCGGAGTATCTTGAAAGTCGATCGCTTCTCCCCAGTAGACCGTGACCTCGGAGTCGCCGGGAACGACGCTCACTATGCCGACTGTGTCAGTCCAGACAGGATAGGTATTGCCTCCACCGGGAGCCACAGGGCCGTTACTGTTACACGCAAGCCCGGTAAGAAGGAGAGGGAGAATGATCGGTAAGAGAACGCTGATGACTTTCATAGTAACCTCCAGGGTGCCGCCCACTACCAAGTCCGGGAGGTTGTGGGTGTGCTCCCATCCTTGAATTTTCCATCAGACTATTCTGATTATATCATAAATCACCTGCAAAATCGAGGGCAAGTTTGCAGGCCACCAGAGATTGAAACTGTTCACCCCAGCAATCGAATAAGAAATGAATCAGTTTCACCCTGTGCGGCATGAATGTCTTCAACCGATGACGGATCGAAGTCGATTGATCCGGTGAAATCCCCTGTTATGTACAGGGAACCATCCTCGTCGCAGGCAATACCCTTCGCGGAAACGGACCCGTTCCCGCCCAGGGTTACGACCTGAATGAAATTGCAGTTTGGATCAAGTTGCAGAATGAACAAATCTTGCGAACCCGAAGCCGTAATTTGATGAACGCCGGCGCCGGGATCGAAATCGACCGTGCCGCTGAAACCGCCGACCACAATAATATCGTCAATGTCGTTGACCGCCAGATCGATCGCACTGTCCACATCGGACCCTCCCCATGACACTGCCAATTTGATTGATCCGTCAGGGAATACTTTTATGAGATAGCAGTCGGAATCTCCATTGGACACAAGGGATGCCGGTCCAAAAGTTCCGGCGCCTTTGAAGTTACCCGTGACAAATGCGCAGTCAGCGCTGTCGAATGCTACTGAACCTGTTGAAACTTCTGTCGCCCCTGTTCCCCATTTCACATACGCGATGAAATCATGCGGAATATTGTTCCAGATGCCCAGAAATCCAAAACGCTCCTCGTGCGAATCGGGCGTATATTCATCTATTACTCCTGCCCCATCACCTAAAAGACACTTATATCCTGACTTCGAAACGGCACACCCGGAGGCGAATTCAAAGCCATAGGAATAATTATGATCACCGCCAATTTTTCCGCTTCCCAGGCTGTCGCCGAAAGACGAGTAACCCGCCAGATTGGCGAAAGTGTTCGCGTAATCGACCCCTCCCCCATAGAAATTAAATACATTGACTGAGCTGAAAGCAAACCACACATTGCCGAGTGGGTCGATCACAACCGACCGTCCCCAGTACTCATCAATCGTTCGCCAATACGCTGCTTCGATCCTGACACCGACCTCACTTTTCGCCCATTCGAAATTCCCCGAATTATCGAGCTTGCTGATCCACCAGCCCGGTTCAGCGGTCATAGGTCCATAATAAGCCGGATCCAGAAGATGGACAGCGGTTCCGGGATCCAAATCCGTGTATCCCATCCATGATCCGCAAAGATATGTCCCCTGACTGTCAGCTGCGACTGAATTCACTTCAAACGCGTCGGGGTTCCAATCGTAGGTAAGCGGAGGCGGTCCCCAGTTTTGCACCCATTGAAATGAACCTTGAAGATCGTACTTTGAAAGATATGCCCCGGTTGTGGTCAGTTCTGCCGAACCCGCACCGGGATCGAAATCAATCGTGCCATCGGTTTTTCCAGTCACATAAACACTCCCCGCTTTGTCTAAGGCAACATCGGAGGCTTTGACCGATCCCGTTCCTCCCCAGGTGCGCGCCCACCACTCATGGACCTTGGGCGTTGCCGAAAGAACCACATCGTTCGCATCGACATTCCGGGGACCCGCGCTGTCGCGGCATCTCACACCGAACCAATACTGCACGTCGTTTTGAAGTACGCTGAACGTATAGGGATCGTTGGTGTCCCTTACGACAGGTTCCTGATCCCATGGATTGCTGTCTTTGTCCTCGTAAACGAGATACTCGACAGGCGGACTTTTGGCGTCTGTCGCCGTGCCCCAGTAGACAGTCACTTCATTGCCCCACGGAACGAGGGTGACGACCCCGACGGCTCCGTCCCAGACAGGCGGGATGACATCTCGAAGCATCGCACCGAGAACTTTCGTGTTGCCATCGACATGCGGCGGCTTTGCGCTGTCCCGACATCTTACGCCAAACCGGTAAGTGACTCCGCCTGCAAGATTTGTGAAGACGTAAGGGCCATTATCCGGACACACGACCGGAGGCTGATCCCAGGGACTGTCGTCCTCGTCCTTGTAGACAAGATATTCGACCGGAGAATCTTGAAGGTCGATCGCTTCTCCCCAGTAGACCGTGACCTCGGAGTCGCCGGATACAACGCTCACGATCCCTGCCGCTTCAATCCAGGCCGGCGGAGCATCGCCTCCCCCAGGTGCAATCGGACCGTTACTGTTACACGCAAGCCCGGTAAGAAGGAGAGGGAGAATGATCAGTGAGAGAACGCTGATGACTTTCATAGCAACCTCCCGGGTGCCGCCCACAACCTAGTCTGCGAGGTTGTGGCTGATCCCCCGATCCTTGAATTTTCCATCAGACTCATTTAATTATATCATAAATCACCTGCACGCTCGAAGACTCGCTCAGCCTGAGCCCGGCACCCCGGATTCTCGGATCGCCCTCCCTTACGGTCAGGCCCCTGAACGTTAATGCATATGGGTGTTATCTCGAAACGCCCTCCCTTACGGTCAGGCCCCCGAACGTCAACGCATATGGTGTTATCTCGGGTTGGGGCCGGTCACGGTGGGATTCTCGGGGTACGAAGTCCACTCCGTGAATGATCCCTCGTAAATCACCACCCTGGAAAAGCCGAGATGCCATTTCAGCAGCAGGAACAGGCCGGTCGCTTCCCGACCGGTCCCGCACGAGCATACGACGGCCTTGTCGCTCTTGACTCCTTTTCCGTTCAGGATAGCCGTGATCTCCTCGTCGGTCTTGAGCAGTCTGGGGTTGTCGTGATGCATAAAGTCCAGCCACGGGAGATTCACCGCGCCCGGGATGTGACCGGGTCTGATCCACGGCCCCTGCCCCTCGTACAGAGCCTTCGGACGCGCGTCCAGCAGAATCACGTCCTCCCGGTCCTTCATCGCCTTGAACTCCACGTATCTCACGAAGAACTCACGATGGACGTGGACGGAAAAGTCCGACTCCTCATACCTCGGGAACTCCTTGGACAGCCTTCCGCCGTCGGCTTTCCATTGTTCGATGCCGCCGTCCAGGACCAGCACGTTGCCGTGGCCGAACCGGGCAAGCGAATAGGCCATCATGGTCTGTTCCAGGCCGTCTCCCCAGCCCCGGAACGCGCCCTTGCCGGAATAGACAACCAACGGCACTTCCGAGCGCAAGCCCATTCGACGGGCGAGCATCTGGAAGACCTCAGGCTGGATGTACTCCCCCGGGAGCCCTTTCAGCGGGAGGCGAAGCAACCGTTCGTTCATGTATCGCGCGCCGGGGATATGTTCCTGGATGTAATCGTGTATGTCGGGCTGCGCGTCGAGGATCACCAGATTCTCGTCACCCAAATGATCCATCAGCCACTCGGTCGAGACCCATTTGACCGGACCCTTTCCGTACGGATACTGCCTGGACATCGAATCTCCTCCCTATTGCCGTTTGATGGGTGACGATTGTACCACGGAAACCGGCTGTCCGGACCATACTGTTGTGCTACAATACGCGCTACCGACAGGCAGAAGCTTCGATTTGCCATGCCTCCGACTCGACGATCACTTTTTCACCTGGGAGACATAGCCGAACTCAAGCAGATCGGCCAGGAGCGCGAAGGCGCCGCCGAGCTTGCGGACGTCCGCCGCTGGGTCAAGATCGCCAAGAAGACGCGGACCCTCGCCGTGCACGCCGAGGAATGGGACGCGGTGCAGGGATATTTCGAGGAGAACGGGGTCGAGGATGACGATCTGCATCTGTGGAGAAGCTACCGCACACTGATCACACAGCGCAAAATGGGAATCTACAACGATTTCCTGACGCAAACCGACATTCTCGCCCAGGACTATTACTATAATTTCTTCTCCTCATCGCTTCTGGAGGGCACGTTGAAGCGCTATGCCGCGGATGCGCTGCCGCTGACGTTTTTGGGACGCAGCGAGGACTACTACTACACATATACGCACGCGCACGAGCATCCCATCGCCCTTGTGTCCATCCCGCGGAAGGGCGTCACGTCGGCCTGGAACTGGCTCGCGCTTCCGCACGAGATCGGGCACAACATTTTCGACAATGTCATCGGCTACGAGCGCGAGCTGGGCCGGAAAGTGCGATCGGTCCTGTCGGCGGAGCGATTCAAGATACCCGGCGGACGCCTTCCGTATCATCTGGCCAAGACCGCCCTGATGGAGATTATCTGGACCTTCTGGCTCGACGAAGCGATGGCGGACATAATCGGAACGCTGTTCGCGGGACCGGCGTATGTGATGGCCCGGCAGGAGGATTCGTGCGACATCGCGGCCGACCTCGGGGGCGCACACATAACCCTCTGGGACGTCAAGGGCATGGAGATGATGAAACACCCGGTCTGCCATTTCCGGGTGTGCATCTGCACGGAGGTGCTCAGGCGGATCGGTTTTGCGGGGGACGCAGCGGAGCTGGACCTTCGCTGGCAGGGCATCCATCCCAGGGTGACCGAGTACGTATGGTTCGACCCGGCCGCCGGGTACAAGGAGCTGTTCCGGATTTCGCGGAAGGAGCTCACGCGCGCGATGAACCTGCTTCTGGACGTCGCGCTCGACCGGAACATCCGGGTACTCAACAATCACTCGCTCGTCGAGCTGATCCGTTACACTCCCGAGGAGCACTCGCTTGTGCTGCAGCTGGAGCGGGAGCTCACGCACAGGAATCCGCGGTTTCCCAGGGCTGCGCGACCGCGGATGATCCTGGCCGCGAGTCGGTTTGCGTTCGAGCGCGACCCCGAGAACGCCGACCTGATTCACGAGAACGCGGTAAAGGGCATCCTTGCTCTCGCCGCCAACGCCCGTCCGCCGAGGAAGAAGCCAGCAGGGCATCCGTCCGGTCACAAGAAGAAGACGCATAAGAAGTAATGCGGGCACGGGGTTTCCCGCAGGGGCACGGCATGCCGTGCCCCTACCGGGTACCGTATGAACGGCAGGCTGGAAAGCCTGCCCCACATCGGGCGAGTCCATTCTGCACTCGCAAGCAGAAAGTAGCCCGGCATCTCTCTTGCCGGGCATTGGATATATTAACAAAGTAAGAGCGGGCACAGTCCGCCGCGGCGGATCGAAGACTCGTTCAGCCTGAGCCCGGCACCCATGGATTTCTGAAACGCCCTCCCTCACGGTCAGGCCCCTGAACATCAATGCATTGGGCATTTCGCACTGGGGACAGGCACGGATTTCGCCGGGGAGACACAGAGAGAGTGAAGCGACCAGCGGGCGAAATCCGAGCCAGTCCCCGCTCGGCTATCCAAGCAGTTGGGTAATCAGGCTGCAGTATTGATCCACTCTCGAATCCCCGGTGCCCTCCACAAACGAGTCCGCGAGTTTGTGGAGGTGTCCAACCGTCTCTTCCTCATTATGAGACCTCCACAAGCTCCGAAGACTCCGCTTGTGGAGGGCACCCGCATAAAGCGGGGGCACGGCATGCCGTGCCCCTACAACAGCTCATTGACCAGGCTGCAATACTGGTTCACTCTCGAATCCCAGGTTTCGGAATTGACGCGGTTGGACCTTGCGAGGCGCTTTTCCGGCGTATCCTCGGACACGGCGCGGCGTATTGCGTCAAGATACTCTCCCGGCTTGTCGGTGAGGTCGACAGTGTCCTTGAACGACTCAAGCTCGGGCAGCGGGGTCGCGACGACCGGCACTCCTGAGGCGAGATACTCGTAGATTTTCACCGGGTTCACGTGCACGGTCAGAGGGGTGCGATCGAAGGGTATGTGGGCGCAGGCGAAATGCCCCAGGTAGTCGGGCAGAACGCCGTACGGCTTCTTCCCGAGCGCATGGAAATTGTCGAGCTTCCGAAGGCCGCTCAGGTCGCGGGTTGTGGGGCCTATGAAAACCCAGTCGAACTCGGACCCCTCTCTCACGACCGACTCGATCAGGGGCCAGTCGAGCCAGTCCGCGAGATATCCGTAGAATCCGACAATGGGCTTTTTCAGGGAGGCGATGTCGATGGGCTTCTCCGCGGGTCTCAGAGCCTTTCTGAAATGATCGATTTCCGCCGCGTTCCTGATCAGCTGGGTTCTCTTTGCGAGCGGGGATTTCGAATCGAAGAGCGATTGGGATGTGGTCACGACCGCGTCGACCCGCTGGATGAGCTCCCTTTCCTGCGCCTGGACAGCCTCCCTCCTGAGCCTGGCCTGCCTGAACTCGCTGATCTCGTCTGCGCAATCGTAGATGGAGATGTCCTCGCCGAGTTTTCCCAGCCAGCCCAGGCCCAGGACATTGCACACGATCAGCGCGACCGGCCCATCCCCCCGGCGGTACCGTCCTCCGAGGGCGGCCCGGTACCAGAAATGGTTCCACTGATTGATCGGCCTCGAATGGTATCCGAACGGGAGCCCCGCGGGGGGCACAAAATGCGCGATGCCGGTGTCCCGATCCCTGACCGGCCCCTTCATCCACGACCACAAGTTGCTCAGCGGTTTTTCGGGCGAGATGAAGACCGTGACGATATTCCCCGGCTCGTCGAAATAGAAAAGCCGGCCGCTTTCGGCAGCGAGCCGGGCCGCGATCTGCTGAACGCGCTGACGTATGCCGTACAGCGCGGGCGCGTCGGCGATAATCACAGTCAGGTTCTCAGGTAGCTTGCGAGAGTTCACGTCAGCTCAGCCGGAAAATAGACCTACTTCTCGAAAATCATCTCCGCAATTCGCCAGCCCTCACCCACCGCTTCGAGACCTCCGGCCGAATCGATCACGCCCTCTTTGGTGAGCTGGGCTATGTGTGCCGAGAAGCTGAGCATGCCTTCGGACGTGCCGGCCTGGATGACGTTCGGAATCTGCTCAAGCTTGTTCTCGCGAATGAGGTGGCGCACGGCATCGTTGGGGATAAGCACCTCGCACACGGGAACCCTTCGCTTCCCGTCTTTCGTGGGGAGCAGAATCTGGCTCACGACACCCATGAGGACGAGGGAAAGCTGGGTGCGGATGGTGAAACGTGCATTGGGCTCGAAAGCATCGACTATCCGGGAGATGCTTCCTGCGGCGCCGGACGTGTGGAGGGTGCTGAAGACGAGATGGCCTGTCTCGGCCGCCCTGAGGGCCAGCTCGATGGTCTCGACATCGCGCATCTCGCCCACCAGGAGAACATCCGGGTCCTCTCTCAGACCCTCCCTGAGTGCGTCGGCAAAAGAGGAAGTGTGCCGGCCCACTTCCCGCTGCGCGACAAGGCTGGTGAGGGACTTGTGAACGTACTCCACCGGATCCTCAATGGTGATAATGTGCGACCTGCGCTGCGAGTTGATGAGATGTATGAGAGCGGCAGCGGTGGTCGATTTGCCGCAACCTGTAGGGCCGCAGAGTATGACAAGGCCTCTGGGGAGAGAGGCGAATCGCCGGATTATGGTCGGGAGGCCAAGATCCTGGAATGTAGGCGGCTTGGACGGGATTCGCCTGAGGCTGATGGCCAGTCCGCCGGCATGTTTGAACGCGGCCAGCCTGAGACGCATTCCGGGATACTCCACGCCCGCGTCAACCGCCCCGGTCTTCTCCAGCTCCTCGATTTTGTCGGAGCCAAGGAAGCCCTCCAGCAGGATTTGAATGGTCTCCCTGTCAAGCACACCGAGATCGGTCTGCGCCGACAGACCGGACACGATCCTCAGCGACGGGGGCTCGCCCTCCTGAAAGTGAAGGTCGCTCGCGTTGCCCTGCTCCATGCGCGAGGCGAGCTCTTTCATCAGCCGCCCCGCGGCTTGTTCGTTTTCGAGCCTCGAAGGCATGCTTCTCTTGTCATTAAAATCCCCCGGTTTTTGCCCGGGGGTTGATTTAAGACTGGGTCAACTGAACGCGCTACTCGGTTGCATGTTCAAGCCAGCCACGAATGCTGTTGTAATTGTGGGTGAGGTCGCGGTAGCGGACTTCGGGCGCAGGCTGCTCGCACGCCTCGGGGAGACGCATTCCGCTCCGATCGTACTCTTCGTGCCAGCCCCGTCTCAACGGATTCACCCAATCGGGAAGCTCGCGATATCCTTCCATCCCCTCGCCGCCGTTCTCATACCACATTTCGAAGGGCACCCACTCGGGATGCTCCCACACGAGGTCTTCCCAGTTCGGGAGAATGCGACTGGTTACGCCGGTAACGGCCTGCTGCTCGGTGGACACAATGAGGTCTCGCTCCGACTCGAACATAGGCCAGTTGTTGACGCCGCGGACATCCGAGGACCCGTTCCACACAAGGTCGCCAGTCTTGCCGTCATACAGGTAATAGCTCACCCTGATGGTCACACGTCGCTGCGGGTCGAGAAGCCCGATGAACGGAGGGATAAAGGTCCGCCAGTTCGCGTCCACTTCCTTCGTGAGGTTGAAGTCGGTGATGAAGCCGCGGATGACGCAGTCGGCGCCGAGGGTTTCCGCAACCGCCATGATATCATCCCTGACCATGAAGTAGTTCGTGGCGGCACCGGATGTACCCAGTTCCTGTCTGGCAAGCCCCGGCACAACCCCAGTGTAGAAATCCATGGCTCGCTGAGGCATGTTAGTGAAGTAAAGGCTGTTGTTAATAGCTTCCTGGCCCATGCTTGAGACAGACTGCACGCCCCTGACCTGAGACATTGTGACCGCCTCTGCGTCCCCGGGCGGGATCACAAGGTAGCCCCTCGACATGAACTCGGCGGCAAGGTTGGAGACAATTCGTTCGGAGCCGCCGGTCTCGGCGAGATTGGTTCCGCCGCCGCCGGGCATAACGGTCGTGTTATCTACGAACGGCAGAATGGCGATAGTCCGGACCTTCCCCAGGAACTCGATGGCATCCTGGTCAAGGGCCTGCTCGTCCATGTGGCGCCATATGTCCCAGGGTCGCTCGATCCAGCTTGGCTCAGACGGCGCTTCCGCCCCTTCCGGGCCCTCTTCGCCCATAGACGGGCACACGCCGGTGCACGGAGCTGCTCCGCCACACGGGGCCTGCGCAGCCATAGCGGATTCAGGGCAGCCGGCCGCTTCGACCCCGGACTCCTCGGCCGTGGCCTCAGCTGGGGCATCGGCGGATGTATTTGCGGCAGCCACAGCTCCTTCATCACCGGACTCTTCCGCATCAGCGCGAACAACCATTGGAAGAGCCATGATAACCAGGAGCGTCAACGCGAGAAGGAATACTGTGTATCTCATCGGATCCGATCTCCTCTGACTTGGTATCCCCGAGCTCGTCACCGGGGTCATTTCTTCTTGGTCTCTATTTTCAGATTACTGTACACGTCGAAAGTGAATGAATCGCTGCGGCCGCCCTGGTCCTTGACGACAACCCTGAACAGGTAGATGAAGCGGTCGCTTATCGAGTTTAGCCCCAGGTACGCGCCGGTATCCGGATCGGTATTGTAATCGATCCAATCGCTCACCGAAAGCGGGAAGAAGCACGGATACAGCGTCAGCTTCAGCTCCGTCACGCCCTGGGGGGATCTGCCGGACAGGTACGTACCGAACACGGGGCTCTCATGGAAAATCTCGGTAATCGGAAGACTCTCGGTGTCGCTGCCGCCGGGCAGCGAACCTGCGAATTCCGTGTACTGCTTGTCAACCCTCTCGAGGAATATCGTGATATCGAATCCCTGGTTCGCGTTGAAGCTCTGCACGTCTATCGTCAGAGCGATCGTTCGATCCGGAATCTTGAGCTGCGGAATGCCGAGCGTCTGCTCAATCGTGAGAGTCACGTCGAAATCGGCCGTGACCTCCCAGCAGGTAATGAGGGGCCACTTGTCCTCCGGAGTAATCTGGCACCCCATCACAAGCGGGATCAGGAGGAGGACCAGGGCGAATCTGATCAGTTGATATTTCACTTTGACACCTCGACGTCTGCTGCTAGTAGATTCAATCCCCCCCGCTTGCGTCAATACCTGGCCCCGCTCACGGGCAGCGGCACCTCGATTTCCTTATCTGTCCAGATCTCCGGCACATTCCGGTTGGGCTTGATGATGTGAGGCGTGAACACGAATATCAGCTCGCTGCGGGTATTGATGACCTCACGGTTGCGGAACAGGTGTCCGAGCAAGGGAAGCTCGCTAAGGAACGGGAACCGATCGTAGTTCACTCGCTTCTCATTCCTGATGAAACCGCCGATAATGAACGGCTCGCCGTCCCTGACCCTCACCGTCGTGGTGAAGTTCTGGTTCACAGTGCGCGGACCGATATCGGTGAGCTCCATCAGGTTGGAGTTCGTCGGAGTCAGGTACATCGTCACCGAACCATCCGGGTTCGCATGTGGCCGGAAGTTCAGAGTGAGGCCGACAGACTGGGTGGCCACACGCTGGGTCACACGGCCAAGATCGCTGACCTGGTAGGTAGAACGGTAGGGTATGGACTCACCGATGAACAGGGTGCCGGTCTGGTTGTTGGCGACCGTCAGAGATGAGCGGTTCTCAAGCTCCGCATAACCCTCCTGGACAAGGTAGTTAATTACGTAGTTGATGCTGTATGCATTCGCCCCGGGACCCAGGTTCAGACGCTCGAAGCCCTGCGGGAACGGACCGGAATTGCGATCCGCCGAGCCCTTCTCGTTGAAGTAGAGGTTGGTCTGACCTGTGCCGGTCCCTATGTTGAACTGGAATCCCAGGTTCTTGTTGTCCGTGATGGACGTGTTCAGGATCTGGAAATCGACCTGAACCATGACCGGAGGCTGATCTACTGCGGCCATTATCTGGTACGCGCGCTTGAGGTCGGCCTCCTCACCCTGAAGTATCAACACCGACCCGGCGATGTTAGTCCCGCCCGCAACACCCATAGTGCCCCGGTAGACAATTACCTGGTCGTTCGCCAGCACCTTCATCTGGACCAAAATGCCCCTGACCTGATCGGGATCGGCGTAGCTCAGCGATATGTACCATCTCGGCCAGACATTCCCGAACTCCTTCTGCAGCTCCGAGGACTCGCCGAAAATATACACTCCGGAACGCACAAAGTAGGTGAAGTTCAACTGGGCACCGAGAAGATCGAGCAGATCGAACAGAGGCACCTCGGTGAGACTTATCGTGATGTTACCTCGAACGGACGGGCCTATGGAGATGTTCAGGCCGGCCTTCTCGGAAATCAACTGAAGCACGTCGCGGATGTTAGCGTCCGCCAGCTTCATGCTGAGTTTCGGCTGGTTCCGGACGACTTCCTCGGCACCGACCTGTTCTCCGTCGGGAGAAGGCTGAACGATCTCGTCAACGGGCCGGGGCTCAGGCGTCCCCTGGCCGGCCGCCTCCTCGCGGTCCTCGATAATCCTCACCGGGGCCTCCCCGGCAGCAAACGGACTTGCCTCACCCTTCGGGAACACCGCGATCGCCCACTCGTTGTCCCCGACCAGGACATCGTAGTCCAGGGCATCGGCGGTATCGAGACCATGAGCGTAAACGTTCAGCGTGGTAAAGGACTGGGCGTCCATCACGGCGCCGTTGGCCGTGAACTGGTCCACCAGGTTACCCTCGACCCTCCGGTCGAATCTCAGCATTACGCCACTGGGCGCCGACGGAATCGTATTCTCAAGGCGAACCTGCAGTTTTGTCGGGTAGTTGACAGGCAGAACGCTCCACTGGTCCAGACGCTTGTCAGTTGTCAGGCTCAGCACATCCGCTCCGCCGACCCTCTCAAAGGCGACATCGGTGATCATTACGCCGGTGAAGCTCTGGAGCCATTCCTCCGTCGCGGTCTCGGTATACCCGGTCACCGGGACTTCCTCGAACGACTCGACCGTGCCCGTTTCCTCCGGGACTTCAGCCTCGGCTATCCTCACGGGCTGGGGCACGCTCTCGACGGAAATCTCCTCCACCACTTCGGGGCCGGGCTCGTTCTCAGGCAATGCCGTTACTTCAATCTCCTCCACCGGCTCCTGTTCGGAGACCTCAGCCACCGGCTCAACAACGGGCTCAGGCGCAGTCTCTTCGACAACCGGCTCAGGAGCGGGTTCCTCGGCAGCTTCCACTTCGACTTCCGCGACCTGGGGTGTCTCCTCAACAAGCGGCGGCTGGGGCGCGACCTCAGGCATCGCAGGGGTCTCTACGACGACGGGCTCGTACTTGAAGGTTGCCTTCATCTCGCAGCCGTTCCAGTCGAGTTGCCCATCGAACTCGTCAAGCGACCCGCCGAGCGTGAATGCAATGGTTGTGTACTTCTCGTTCGGATCGTCCTTGACCATCGTCCGGACCGTCGGAACATTCGAGTTATGGGTCGACGCAGTGAAAGTCCCGCTCTCGCCCAGGAGGGTCACGTCGGCGATGGGGAAGCGCAGTCCCAGCCGGTCGGGGTATCGAAACTCGATCCACTCCGGAACCGGCAGAGGCTCCGAAGTCGTGATTCTGAACGTAATAAGGTTATCGGTAGCCGAATCAAGCGCAACGTCGATCTTCGGCAACAGCGGGGGCGCAATGAACGGGGGCTCACCCGGAGCCACCGGAACGCCGGGGACCTCAACCTCAGGCTGTTCGACGGTCGGGATTTCCTCGACCACAGGAGCCGGTTCCTCGACTTCCTCGACAGGCTCAGGGGGAAGAGGCTCCTCAACAACCGGGGGCACGGGCTCCTCAACTTCTACCGGCGGAGCGGGCGTCTCGATGATCGGCTCCGCCACAACGGGGACCTCGACCGGCGCCGTTGGGACATAAGTGAGCGTAAGCCTTGTTTCATTCCCGTTCCGT
>Ga0315294_10006275_pt1 | contig 13030 bp, 15 predicted proteins | sample YL17G13_40_MG_FD_203626 | JGI IMG/M metagenome (GOLD analysis project Ga0315294, IMG submission 203626) | Sediment microbial communities from Yellowstone Lake, YNP, Wyoming, USA - YL17G13_40 | ecosystem: Environmental > Aquatic > Freshwater > Lake > Sediment | place: USA: Wyoming | collected... | reverse complement strand
CTATGCCATCGACAAAGCCAAGGCCGCCAATATGCCCAAGGATACCATCGAAAAAGCGATAAAGAAAGGCACCGGCGAACTGGGCAATGTTCATTATGAGCAAGTGCTGTATGAAGGCTATGCCCCCGGCGGTGTGGCGGTGATGATTGAAGGCCTGACCGACAACCGCAATCGTACCGCTCCGGAAATCAAGAAAATTTTTGAACGCCGCGGCGGCGCAATGGGGGCCGCAGGGTGCGTAAGCTGGATGTTCAGCAAAAAAGGAGTAATGACGGTGAAAACCAGCGCTATTGGGGAAGAGGACCTGATGGAAATAGTTCTGTCCGCCGGCGCCGAGGATATCCAGAACCTCGGCGAGCTTTACGAAATCACCTGTGCCCCATCGGCTTATGACGCCTTGAAAAAAACGCTCGAAGAAAAGAAAATCCACCTCGAATCCGTTCAGCTTTTTATGGTTCCGCAGAATAGAGTGCAGGTGGCCGACCTCGAAACGGCTCAGAAAATCGTGGGAATGATGGAGGAACTCGAAGACCACGACGACGTTCAGGAAGTCTATGCCAACTTCGACATTCCGGATGATATTCTCAAGAAAATTGAAGGGTAAGCGAGCGTGACACGCCAGACGATTATCGCCATTGAGCAGGGCGGCTATACGCCGTCGCTCGTGCTGGGGATGAAAATCGCCCGTACATTCAACAAAACCGTTGAAGAGGTATTTCAGTTGGAATAAAATGCTGGGATGGATAAGGAAAAATTAAAAAAGATTGTCGATAATCCGCGGATAATCGCGGGCATTCATAATTATTGCGACCGGTGGTGCGAGCGATGTCCGAAAACATCCTGCTGTTCGGTCTGGGCTATGGAACAGGCCGACACATCCGGCCCCGAAAGCCGCGACCCGGAAAATGAGGCATTCTGGAATCGTCTGCACGGGATATTTTCGACAACGATGGAGATGGTTCAGGAATTTGCTGAAAAGAACGGGATTGACCTGAATCGTCCTGCAACAGAAGAAGAGAAAGCCGAAGGGGTAAGGTTTGATACGAAAACACGAGAATATCCGATTGTACGTGCCGCGATGTCATATCTGAAATCGGCGCGGGCCTGGTGCAATTCGGCAAACGATTTGCTTAAACAAAAAGTCAGTGAAGCGGAAACGCATCTCCGACTTGGTCTGTGCGATACGGCGCCGGAGACAGAACTGAAAGAGCTGCGAGAAGCCGTAGAAGTCGTTTGCTGGTATTACGCACAAATCGGTGTAAAACTCCGAAGGGCGGTCCGGCAAATGCTGCAGCCGCCGGAACTCGACGAAGACATCCCATCAGACAGCGACGGCTCGGCAAAAGTGGCGTTGATTGGAATGGACCGTTCTCTTGCGGCATGGGCGCTAATGCTGAAATCTTTCCCGGAGCAAGAGAAGGACATTCTGGATTTTCTCGTCCGGCTGGAACGACTCCGCAGAGAAACAGAACGAACATTCCCCAAAGCACGAGCATTTCTGCGTCCGGGGTTTGATGGTACTGAATAGAGCAACCAAAGAGGTTTTTTAGTTGGATACCGCCGCGGTTTTTTCCTGAACGGGATTCACATCTGCTTTAGCGTTTTTGCCGCGATGGACGATGACTTTGGTGGGGCATTTGGTCATCGCGGTATTGACCGCATCCGAAGGGGTATATTTTTCATAATTCATCAGCGACAGATTGTCCGTGATGGTAAATAAATCGGTCTGTTTGGCGCAGATGCCGCAGGCGATACAGCCGACTTTGCAGAACGCACGGGTATTTTTGCCGTTCTCCTTACTGCTGCACGCGACAACGATCATCAGGTCATAACTGAATGGAACCATCTGAATCAGATTCCGCGGACAGGTTTTGGCGCAGGCGGCACAGCCGGTACATTTCGTATAATCTACAGTAGAGAGACCATCGACAATATGCAGCGCGTCGAATTTGCACGCGCGGGTGCAGTCGCCATAGCCGAGACAGCCGAAACCGCAGGCCTGCACCAGCGGCTGGGCGTTGACGGCGGTGCAGGCGGCAATACCTTCATAGCGGGAATAAAATGTTTTGTCGGATTTGTGCGCCCGGCAATGCACAATCGGACGCAGCGGGGCGCCGGAGCCGCTGATTTGCAGATTAAGAATCAGTGCAATTTTGTTCATTACATCAGCTCCGCCGGGGGAACATCGTCCCAACAGTTCAGCATCGGCAGCGACCGCCTTGGCATACGCGGTACAGCCGGCAAGACCGCACGACCCGCAGTCAATCTTCGGCAATACCGCATAGATATCCTGCACTTTGGGGTCTTCGACCACCTGCAGTTTAATACTGGCAATGAGCAGTACGATTGCAAATCCCACACCCAGGCCCAGCATCAGTGCCGCGGCGGGCCAGATGGTCTTGATGATTTCCATCATGGAAGCCAATATTGTCATATCAAAATCCATATCAAAATTATTTAATCATTCCGGCAAATCCCATAAACGCCAGCGTCAGTAATCCGGCGGTAATCAGCGTAATCGGCGCACCCTTGAGACATTCGGGAATATCGGCTGTTTCCAGATTTTCACGGATGCCGGCCATAATACATATCGCCATCGTAAAACCGATGCCGGCGCCGAAGCTGAGCACTACCGCATCGAGGAAATTGTTAATTTCCCATTGATTCAGAAACAGACACAAACCCAGGATGACGCAATTGGTCGTAATCAGCGGCAGGAAAATGCCGAAAGCCTGGTACAGCGGCGGAAAGAATTTTCGCAGATACATTTCCACGAGCTGCACGGCGCCTGCGATGACGAGGATATAACAGACATAGCGGGTGACTTCGAGACCCGCCGGCACCAGAAACAAATGGTCAATCAGCCAGGTCAACGTGCCGGACAAAGTCGTTACAAACGTCACCGCCAGACCCATTCCAAAGGCCGTATCGAATCTGCCCGAAACGCCCAGATACGGACAGGTCCCGAGAAATTTGGTGAACACCAGATTGTTAATGACAACAATACTGACAAACGTCAGCGCTAAACCAACCGCGTAATCCATACTTCACTCCTTATTCCTATAAAGTCGATGCTTTCTTGCCGGTCAGTTGATTGACCGCGCCAAGCAGCAAACCCAGCGATACGAATGCTCCCACCGGCATCGCCATCGCCGCCAGGGGGATGAAACTGTCCGGCATTACCGGATAGCCGAAAATTTTTCCGGTGGCCAGCACCTCGCGTATCGAAGCGAGAAAACACAGGACAATCGTAAAGCCTACTCCCATCGCCGCGCCGTCCACGGCGCTGACCAGCAGGCCGTTTTTGGCGGCACAGGCCTCTGCCCGGCAGATAATGATGCAATTGACGATAATCAGCGGAATGTACGCGCCGAGCTTTTCGCTCATTTCCGGCTGAAATGCCCGCAGGTACATATCCGCAATGGTCACGAATGCCGCAATCGCCAACGTGAACATAATAATGCGAAGATGGGGTTTGAGCAGATTCCGCATCAGGCTGACCGCCAGGTTTGAGCAGACCAGCACGAAAATCACGCACAGTCCCATCGTCAGGGCGGATTTGACGCCGGTCGTAACCGCCAGCGTCGGACACAAGCCCAGCATCAGACGCAGCACGGGAATTTCCGTCCACAATCCCCCGGCGATGGCTTTACCGACAGTTGTTTGATTTTCCGACATAGTTCTGTCCTTATATTATTGCAGAAATTTACTGCAAAAGTCCTTTTTCCTTTAATTGTTGTTTGATAGGTACGATATACGCGTTCAGTGCGTCCACGACCGCTCTGCTGGTGACGGTAGCGCCGGTGATGGCGACGATTTCGTTGTCGATTTTTTTGGCGTCGCCTATCTTGACCAGCGTCAATTTGCCTGCCGGGGCGCCTTGGAACTGGGCCTGGTAAAAGCCGTTTTTAATCGTGATTTTGTCGCCGAAGCCCGGCGTTTCATTGCAGGCAAGAATAGCAAAACCCTTCAGTGTTTCAAATTTAGCGTCGGCGGCAACGACCAGTTTTATTTTGTCGGCAAAACCGCTCGCCTCGCACAAAAACGCCCAGCCGACGCAATTACCGGCGGCGTCGAGGCCTTTGCGGATATCGACCTCGTATGGTTTGCCTTTGAGTGTGATAGCGATTTTTTCAGCCGCCGGTTCGAATTTGACGGCGCCGGCCAGCAGGCTGGAGGCCCTGTTGCCGAATTTACTGGCTTCATTTTGCCGGATGCGGGGCGTCCAGGCTGCGTCGGTCGCCGCCAGCAGCGCGCCAAAAATCACCGCCGAGACCATTAACAGCCAGCTTTCCTGAAAGAAAAATCGCAGTTTAGACGTTGACATTGGGTTTGCCTCCTGCGGGAACCAGCGTACAGAACCGGTCAATCAGCGGCGTCAGTGCATTCATTATCAGCACCGCGTACATCACGCCTTCGGGATACTCGCCGACGATGCGAATCAGCATAATCAGTGCGCCTACGCCGATGCCGAAAATCCATTCGCCTTTAGCCGTCAGCGGCGAGGTGACCGGGTCGGTCGCAATGAAGAATGCGCCGAGCATCAGTCCGCCGCCGACCAGATGCAGCAGCGGATTGACATACACATCGGGTTTAGCCAACCAGCCAACAGCGGCAACAGCCGTCGCTGAAACCAGCACCGCAAACGGAATTCGCCACATAATCGTTTTACGGATGAGCATATAAAGACCACCGAGCAGAATTGCCAATACGCTGGTTTCGCCCAGACAACCGCCCTCATTGCCGAGAAACGATAGTTTAACCAGCGGATTAACCTGTTTGGCGTCGGTTTGTCCTTTGAGAGCCGCTTTGCTCCAGGCCAGTGTTGTCGCCTGGGTAATCGCCTGTGTATTGGATGCAGAGATGGTTTTCAGACCTTCATTTTGCATTGTGGCCGGGACCGTCCAGGTCGTCATCAGGACGCCGAAGGATGCGGTCAAAAACACCCGTGCCGCCATTGCGGGATTGAAGATGTTGTGTCCCAGGCCGCCAAAGAGCATCTTGACAATGACAATCGCAAATGCTCCGCCGATGACCGCCACCCACCACGGCACCGCCGGCGGCAGCGACAGGGCCAGGATTACGCCTGTAACCACGGCGCTGAGGTTGCCCAGTGAATTGGGTTTTCTGCGAATCAGATCGCATATCCATTCGCTGACCAGACAGCTTGCCACCGACGAAACCAGCAGGATTTCCGCGTATTGGCGGAAAAACCATAGCGCCGCCGCGACAGGAAACGCAAGCCCAATGAGCACGTCGAGCATTACCCGCCGGGTTGACAACGGCTGGCTGATGTGCGGGGCCGGCGAAACTGTGATTTTACTGAGCATTTATATTGATTCCTTTCCGAGATTATCCCTTGGTATCTCAGGCTTTCTTTTTGGCTCGCGCAACCAGCAGTTTTCCGGTTTTGATATAGCCGGTCAGTTCAATGTGGGCCGGGCAGATATAACTGCATGCGCCGCACTCGGTGCAGCCGGACATAAAATACTGCTGGGCCAGGTCGAGTCGGTTGTGTTTGACTGCGTGGGCGATGCGCGTCGGGTTAAGATTCTCCGGACAGGCCGAGATACAGCGTCCGCAGCGGATACAAGTAGTCTGCTGATGTTTGAACTTGGCTTCGGTAACTTCCTCGCGCGTCAGAAAGGTCAGTCCGCCGCTGGTTTTGGTCAATGGCATTGACAGGTCGGCAATGGCGAAACCCATCATCGGCCCGCCCAGCACGACCTTGGCCGCCGATTCGGTCAGACCGCCGCAATGGTCAATCAATTCCTGTATGCTCATTCCGACCGGACAGTAGTAATTGCCGGGTTTGGCAATAGCGCGGCCGGTGACGGACACGACGCGATGGGTCAGCGGCTGGCCGAGTACAACCGCCTCGGCAATGGCCGCGGCGGTGGCGACATTCACAACAACGACGCCGATCACCGGCGGAATACTGTTGGTTGGCACGGTTTTGTTCCATACGGCACGAATAAGCTGTCTTTCGCCGCCCTGTGGATATTTGGTCTTGACCGGCACGACCTGGATATCCAGGTCAGTGCAGGATTGAATCGCCTGACTGAAGACTTCAATCGCATCAGGCTTATTGTCCTCAATGCCGATACGGATTTTATCAACATCCGCGGCTTTAGCAGCCAGACGAACTCCCGCCAGCACCTGCCAGGTCCATTCGAGCATTACGCGGTAATCGCAGGTCAGAAACGGCTCACATTCACAGCCGTTGACAATCAGTATTTCTTTGGGCATCGCCGGATTGGGTTCGATTTTGACCCGTGTGGGAAAACCCGCTCCGCCCATCCCGACGATGCCGGCATCCTGAATGGCGCTGCAAATCTGCTGGACAGACCACTTGTCAGGACTGAATTTTGAATCAAACTTGTCGGCACAGGGTTTTTTAGGTTCGCTTTGCGCATCGGCGTCGATGACTACCGCCATCGTCCGTCCCAGAACCGGATGCGGAGCCAGAACAATATCTTTGACTGCTCCTGCAACCGGCGAATGGACCGCCGCGGAGACAAAGGCGTCGGATGCGCCGATTTTCTGACCGACCCTGACCGCCTCTTTTTTGCTGACAACAGGTTTACACGAAGCGCCCAGATGCTGACTGAGAAGTACCGTCACCTGTTTAGGTACGGGGACAATCTCAATAACGTTGCTCTGACTGTACTGTTTACATTCGGGAGGATGAACTCCGCCCGGAAAGGTCGCTTTTGTATGCGTTTTCATTCAGTGTCTTTTCCTTTTCAGGACATTGTATATGTTCGGAAAAATCTTTCCGACTCAATCGCCGAATAACAAAAACAACTATTCCTGCCGCAATGAAACCGACAGCCAATTGAATCAAGACCATCAGCCGGGCGTTTTCAATCTTGTTCTTCAGCAGGAATTGTACCAGCGCGGCAACGACGACAAAGGCCCCTATCGGCACGACAAAGGCCAGAACCGCTTTGAAAGCCACATTGGGACCGGTACTTTGGCCCAGTTTTTCATAGACTTCCTGACATCGGTTCTTCTGTTCGCAGCCGTCGCAATGCTTATCCATTACAGCGATACCTTACAGATAAATAAAGATGTTTTTATAGCCCAAGGGGTAAGCATTTGCAAGAGGGAAAAATATAGGAAAAACATCTCTGCAATCGTAGCAGACTCACATCAGGGATGTGAATTCAACATTTTTTGTAATGATAGTAAAGAACCACCAGTTTCAACTGGTGGTTCTTTACTTTTGAGGCTCCGTTTTTTGTATCTGTTCCAGTTGCAGGCTGAGGCGGTCGAGTTTTTTCTGGCCGTCGTCAAATTTATTGCTGGCATTGCGCAAATGGCTGCCCAGCGTCTTCCAATCGTCGGCAAACGTATTCCAGTCCCCTGCCAGTCTTTGCAGATTGGCACGAATGGTCTCGGCCTGTTTTTCAATCGCCATCCCGTGCAGGCCCATCACCACCGTCATCAGGTACGCATATAATAAATTCGGCGAGACAGGGATAACCTTCTTTGTGCGAGCATATTCGGATAAGTCAGTTTTATCCTCGACCTGATGAATAATGGTTTCGTAATAGACGTTTTCGGCCGGGATGTACATCAGGGCAAAATCCAGCGTCCCCTCGTCGGGCAGGATATAACTTTGGGCGATATTGTCGATGTGTTTGGCGACATCATTCAGAAATTGCTTTCGCAATTTGGTACGCTCGTCGTCGGCCTGCGCCTCGGCCATTTTCTGGAACGATTCGAGCGGAAACTTAGCATCTATCGGAACGGCATAGTCGGCCAGTTTGATTAACGCATCGACCTTTTTACCGCTGCGGAAGGTGTGTTGTAATTCGTAATGTTCCGTCGGCAGGACGGCCTTGAGAAGATTTTCGAGCAAATGCTCGCCCATCAGGCCGCGAAGTTTGGGAGCCTGTAGAATATTTTGAAGTCCCCGCAGGTCGGCGGACAACTGGAGCATCTGGCGGCTGTGGCCTTCGATGGTTCCGAGTTGCTGTTTGAGGTCGCCGAGGGTCTTGGAGCTTCCGGTCAGGAAGGTCGTCAGGTTCTGCTGGCCGGATTGCAGATTCTGATTGAGCGTCTGGCCGAAGGTTTCCTGACTGGTCCGCAGGTTTTCCAGTTGCTGGTGGAGCAGATTGACATTAGCGCCCTGGCTGGCCAAATCGCGGCGCGTCGCCGACAGGGCCGAAATCAGATATGCCAGCAGGGCCGCAACCGCCGCCAGCAGCAAAATCAAGAGTATCCATAACACAGTCTGCATGGTTTTTTTAATTCCTTTTCTGTCCGGCATTGATTATACGCCAACGGCCCGCAACAGCAAAGACAAAAGACGGGTATTGCCTGATGCAGGCTGAGGAGATAAAATACTGTCCTGGCGTAAAAACCCGAAAATTATGAAAGGATTGCGATATGCAGGAAGCGGCACAAAACGGAATACACAATGTACAACAAGGCGCACAGGCGGTCTGGGACACGATTTATAATTCTCTGACAGCCAACGGTCTGCAAATGGTGATCAATATCGCTACGGCGGCGATGATATTTTTCATCGGGCGATGGGTCGCAATGATACTTTCGGACCTGCTGGAAAAAGGCCTGCATCACGCCCGGATGGACGTTACGCTGGGTAAGTTTGTGCGGAACCTGGCGTATTTTGTGATGCTGGCATTTGTGGCCATTGCCGCATTGGGTCGCCTGGGAGTGCCTACAGCTTCGTTTGTGGCGGTTGTCGGCGCCGCGGGGCTGGCCATCGGGTTGGCGCTGCAAGGGTCGCTGTCCAATTTTGCCGCGGGAGTGCTGCTGATTATTTTCAAGCCGTTTAAGGTGGGGGATTTTGTGGAAATCGGCGGGGTCAAAGGAACGGTCCAGGAAATCCAGATTTTCAATACCGTGCTGCATTCGCTGGATAATGTGCGGATTATAATTCCCAACGCCCAGGTGACCGGCGGCAATATTCTCAATTATACCGCCAACGACAAACGGCGGGTGGATTTGGTTGTCGGCGTTTCTTACGGCGATGATTTAAGCAAGGTCAAGCAGGTCATTCTCAGCACGCTTTTGGCCGACAGCCGCGTGCTGCGTACTCCCGAACCGGCGGTGGCGGTTCTCGAACTGGCGGAAAGCAGCGTCAATATTGCCGTGCGTCCCTGGGTGAAATCCGGCGATTACTGGCCGGTGTATTTTGACCTGACCGAAAAAATCAAGGTCGAACTCGAAGCTAACGGCATCACCATTCCATTCCCCCAGCGGGATATTCATATCCGCAGCGGGCAGGTAAAAGCCTGAGACAAAAACTGTACATCCGACGACAAGGAAAACAGATGAAAATTCGCAGGGTTATTACGTTAATCGCTCTTGTGCCGCTGGGAATCGGGCTGGTGTATGTGGGACGGGCGGTCTATGAAGGGACGGCGACCATTCGACAATTGCTGACGGAAAACAAGCAACTCAGGCAGGCGATTACGAATTTGACCGTCGAGGAGCAAATCGGCTATGCCAAGGTCGTTTGGCAGGGGGTACGCGAGGGTAAATTATTTACGACGCTGCGTTTTGTGGAAACCGACCGCAATGATAAGCTGCGTAAAATTCTCGAAAAAGAATATACGATTGAAGGAGACGTCGTTCACTTTGACGCCTTGATTGTCAAGTTTGGTTCTCAGATGGTGATGGACGGCAAGGCCCATGCGATGTATCTGTGGCGGCGAATCTATGGCGAAAAGATGCCGCCGGAGAATGGATTTGCCATTGAACCGGCCGGGCAGGAACCCGCCCGATACGAAAGTTTGTTAAAACTGTTGCCGGCGCGGGATCGACAACTGTTCTGGGAGCACATCTGGGATTTGGCCAATAATCCCGAATCGCTTCGACGATATGATATCGAGGCCATCTATGGCAGCGCGGTCTATACTCGGCTGCGGCCGGGCCTGATTTATGTCTTTCAAATCACCCCTTCCGGGCAGGTCTATCCGCAGGTCGTGCCGGAACTGTAAAGTTGCGCCAAACGGACATCATTTCAAAGGCCGGTCTAATGGCAAGAACTCATCTGGTGGTGTTAAAGAAGGAATATCTTTCGGCGATTCTCGACGGGCGCAAGACGGTGGAGTCCCGTTTTACGAAAATGGCGATTGAGCCGTTCGGCAGGATTGCCGCCGGCGATGTGCTGTTGTTGAAAATGACGTCGGGGCCGGTCTGCGCAAAGGCCAAAGCGGGACGGGTGGAGCAGTATGAGAATCTTACGCTGCGGCAAATGCGGGATTTGTATCGGCGGTATAATGCGATGATTCTGGGGAACGACGCCTATTGGCAAAGTAAAAGAAGCTGTCCGTTTGGCGTGCTGGTCTGGCTGGAGGAAGTGGAGAAAACAAAACCGGTGTGGATTGACAAGAAAGACTGGCGGGCATGGGTGGTGTTGCAGCCGGAACGGGACTTCGGCCTGCTGAATCGCAAGATATAGATCTGCAAAAGATGTCGTGATGAGAATGGCTTTGAAAGGAAAACGACCGTGGCAAAAACGATGTGGAATGTGTTATTTTTATTATATACTTCAACGTTTTCGTTTGGGCTGGGATATAATCCACAGGAGGACTTGGGCAAGGATTTGTCCAACATTACCACCGAATTTTCGCCTCACCCGCCGGAGTCAACCATCGTAGGCATCCAATGGCAGCACTATCAGAATTGGTATGTGACGGCGACGGTGATTGCGCCCAATTACATTATCACCGCCGCCCATTGGAATACGGTTGACAGGGCCGACCCTAACTGGCCGATTGGATACCGCATCAAAAGGCAGGGCGGCAAACAACTTAACGGCGGCGAGTATATTATCGTCGATGCGAGGGCGCCGTTTAATAATGTGAAGAAACTTCAAAGCGGCACGCCGAAACCCGACCTGATGATTTGCAGGGTGAAACGGACGGAGCCGGCGGACCCCAACCCGGCTCCGGAAGAATATGCTTCGCTCAAAGACGCCAATTTCCCGGTGTGGATTTTGTTTTATGAGGGTAATGGAGAGGTCGGACAGGTGATGACGACGGGGTCTTTTGGGAAAATTGAAGCATCTATCAAGACGTGGTGCGACAGCGATAAGACAGAGCGGGAAACTATTCCGCAAATCCGCATCCCCGGCACGCTGCACTGGGGCAGAAACAGAATTACCCGTGCGGATAATAATTATATTTCGTGTAATTACGGTGGCGTTGGTTCGGCAAATTATATACAGTATGAATGTTATGGCGCTTATGGCAGTTCAGGGGCGCCGTGGTTTATACAGGACAAGAAGGGAGACTGGCGCCTGGCGGGTTTGTTCACCGATTGCACGAGCGGGCCGAGAATCAGCAAATGGATACGCTGGATTAACCAGCAGATACTGGATATGGAAGGGTACAGCGACTCTCGAACTTCGAAGGGGAAAACGCCATAACTCCGCTCAAAATGCAGGTTTAGAGAAAATAGTCGGTAGTTTTACCGATGGGTGAAAAATGGAGATTTGGGAAAATTATACGTCTGGAGGAGGCGTTTCAAACGGTTGTTTGAGTTGGTAAGTCGTTTCTGTTAAATGGGTTGTGGCGAAAAGAGGCGGGATTTTTCGGGTAGGCGATATTGGGGGTTTTAATCTGCTCTTTTGTTGTGGGTCGGGATTGGTGGGAATTGCAAGTCGTTGGGGCAGAAGACATTACGAAAACTGGATGCAGGCGGATGGTTTTAGTAATTGTTTGGGATTACAGTTGTAATCCACGGGTTAACTCCTTTGTCCGTAAGGGGTTAAATTCTGGATATGGGAAGATATGCTACAAAATGACGACAAAGTGAGACAAAACGATGCGAAGTGAGTAAGAAGTTGGGGCAATCGGAGCAAAAGTTGATGAAAGAATGAGCAAAGATGGAAACAAAAGACCAGAGACAAGAGACCATCCGTCTTCGTCCCAATGTATCGGGACTTCGACGCGACAAGGAGACGAGAGAGAGTTTCCGGCTACCAGCCGCCAGCGGCCAGCGGCCAGCAAAATGTTTAGTGTTAAATGTTGAATGCTGAATTTAGTTGGGCAAAGGGTATGGCAGGGATTGACGATCCCTTGGGGATGAATCCCTCGGGGATAAATTGACGATTGAGGGAATTGAGAATGTAGAATTTAGAATTGAGAATTGGAGAGGGGGAATGTATAATTTGGGGCATGAAGGGACCTGTAGATGGCACATATTTTTTTGACGGGATAAACAGGATTTTTAACCACAGATCAACACAGATCCCTTGGGGATAAATTTTCGCAGATTGATTTTTTTGCCACAGAGCGGCTGTGTTTGATTTCAAGGATTTTTTTAAGATATTTTTGGAGTCCATAGAGTTTGATTCCTAATCATTGTATTGAGAATAACAAGCAATTTACGCATGCAGGCGGTAAGGATCACCCTGTAAGCTTTGCCCTTTTGTTTAAGGCGATGAGCCAGTTCGCGTATAACCGGATTGAAACGGCAGGCGGTAAATGCGGCCATGTAGAGGACGCTGCGGACATCTTTTCTGCCGCCCCAGATATGGGCTTTGCCATCCGATTTGCCCGACGAGCGGTCCCAGGGCGCCACGCCTGCAAGAGCGGCGATCTCTTGGCGGTTGAGTGTGCCCAGTTCGGGCAGATTGGCAATCAGCATAGCGCTGGTTTGCGGGCCGACGCCGGGAGCGCTTTGGAGAATGCGGTCTTTGTTTTTGAAATCGTCATCGGCATCAATCTGTTCCCGGACAAGCAGGTCGATCTCATGGATCTGAAAGTCCAGGGTTTTGATCATTTTCTGGATGCTCTTTTTGACCTTGGCGTGATGGATCATGAGCAAATGATTGGACTCCTGGGTTCGCAGGTCGTTAAGTTGCCGACGTCGTCTGACCAACTCGGCCAACTCAATGGTTTGGGGCTTGGAATGCGATTTATTGCTCTTTGAATAATAAACTTAAACATTTTAAGACAAAACCACCGTCTGTCATTCCGGCCTTGAGCCGGAATCCAGGGCAATTTAGACTGGATTCCCGCCTTCGCGGGAATGACAAATTATG
>Ga0315294_10006272_pt1 | contig 13034 bp, 10 predicted proteins | sample YL17G13_40_MG_FD_203626 | JGI IMG/M metagenome (GOLD analysis project Ga0315294, IMG submission 203626) | Sediment microbial communities from Yellowstone Lake, YNP, Wyoming, USA - YL17G13_40 | ecosystem: Environmental > Aquatic > Freshwater > Lake > Sediment | place: USA: Wyoming | collected... | reverse complement strand
AAGCCTTTCCCGGAGCAGGTTCATGCCAGGGTTTATACACTGCTAATACCATGGCCTGTATCACCGAGACATTGGGGATGTCTCTGCCGGGTTGCGCCACGGCTTTGGCAGGTATGGCCAAGAAGCGCCGTATTGCTGGAGCCAGTGGTGAACGCATTGTAGAGTTAGTCAACAAGAATATCCGGCCCTTAAATATCATCAATAAAAAATCCTTAGAGAATGCCATTGTTGTGGATGTGGCTTTAGGTGGTTCAACTAACACGGTTTTACATTTAATGGCCATTGCCCATGAAGCCGGTTTAAAATTAGACCTTAAGACATTTGATAGGATAAGTAAGCATATTCCTCATATAACAAATTTAGAGCCTGCAGGTACCTATTTTATGGAAGACTTAGAATATGCAGGAGGCATTCCTGCTGTGCTTAAGAGGCTAAAGAATAAATTAAATAATACCATGACCTTAAGCGGCAGGAGAATCTTTGAGATTGCAGATAGCGCCCAGATTTTTGATGAAGACGTTATCCGAACATTTAGCAATGCCTATCATAAAGAAGGAGGTATTGCGGTTTTATTCGGAAATCTTGCACCTTGCGGAGCAGTGGTTAAGCAGTCAGCAGTAAGCCCTCGGATGATGAAATTTAAAGGTAAGGCCAGAGTCTTTAACCGTGAAGAAGAGGCAATGAAAGCAATTTTAGATAAAAAAATAAAGAAAGGCGAAGTTCTCGTCATACGTTACGAGGGTCCGGCAGGCGGGCCGGGTATGCGCGAGATGCTTGCTTCTACCTCGGCTATCGTGGGTATGGGGTTGGCTGAGTCAGTTGCGCTTATAACCGATGGAAGATTTTCCGGAGGCACCAAAGGCCCTTGCATTGGGCATATCTCACCTGAGGCGAAAGCACGCGGCCCGATTGCAATTTTAAAAGATGGTGATATAATCACAATAGATATACCGAATAGAAAATTAGAAGTTAGGTTAAGTAATTTTGAGATAGAAAAAAGATTTGAGTCTTGGAAACCCATTCCACCGAAAATTAAAACCGGCTATTTAGCGCGCTATTCCAAGTTAGTCAGCTCGGCGGATAAAGGAGCTGTTTTGGTTAATGGTTAATCGTTATTGGTTATTGGCAAACCATTAACGATTAACGGATAACGATTAACGAAAATGACTGGTGCAGAAATTCTCATAGAGTCTTTAAAGCGTGAAGGCGTAGAAGTCATGTTTGGCTATCCGGGTGGCTCGGTCTTGCCTATTTTTGATAAACTTTATGATGTGGACATAAGGTTTATTCTTGTGCGCCATGAGCAGGGCGCAGCCCATGCTGCGGATGGTTATGCCCGGGCAACGTCTAAAGTAGGAGTCTGTCTTGCTACCTCTGGGCCAGGAGCCACGAATTTAACCACGGGAATTGCCAATGCCTATATGGATTCTATTCCTATTGTGGCTATTACAGGTCAGGTTAAAACCTTTCTTATCGGTAATGATGCCTTTCAGGAAGCAGATATTACCGGCGTGACGCGCTCTATTACCAAGCATAATTATTTAGTCAAAGACACTAAAGATTTAGCCAGAATTGTGCGTGAGGCATTTTATATTGCTTCTACTGGTCGGCCAGGGCCAGTCTTAATTGATATACCTGTGGATGTCCAGCAGAAAGATATAGAATTTATCTGGCCAGAAGAAGTAGAAATCCGAGGATATAATCCTACATGTTTTGGTCACCCGGGTCAGATTAAAAAAGCTGCTAAATTTATCAGCCAATCTAAGAAACCCATTATCTATGCGGGTGGCGGGATTATTTCTTCAGGAGCGCACCATGAATTAAAAACATTCGCCGAGAAGATAGGGGCTCCGGTGACCATGACTTTAATGGGTTTAGGCGGATTTCCGGGAACGCACCCACTTTCTTTAGGCATGCTGGGTATGCACGGAACTGCTTATGCCAACCATGCGATTATGGAGTCAGATTTGATTATTGCCATTGGCGCGCGTTTTGATGACCGCGTAACCGGAAGGCTAGATGCCTTTGCGCCAAATGCTTTGATTATCCATATTGATATTGACCCTTCATCTATCAGTAAAAATGTTAAGGTGGATATACCTATCGTTGGTGATGCAAAAAATATTTTAGGTCAGCTTTTGGAGGAGATTAATAAGGTACCCGACACAACTGATTGGCTAAAGACCATTGAGAGCTGGAAGAAAAAATACCCTTTAACCTATAAAGACAACGGTAAAATCAAACCTCAATATGTTATTGAGCAGATTTATGAGGCTACCCGTGGCGAGGCCATTATTACAACTGAGGTGGGCCAGAATCAGATGTGGTCCTGCCAGTGGTATAAATATACTAATCCGCGCACATTTATTTCATCAGGCGGATTAGGTACCATGGGTTTTGGTTTTCCTGCTGCAATGGGTGCAAAGGTCGGCTGTCCTGACAAAATAGTATTTGATATTGCCGGCGATGGTTCTATCCAGATGAATATTCAGGAATTGGCTACCTGCGTCTGCAATAAAATACATGTTAAGGTTGCTATATTAAATAACGGTTATTTAGGAATGGTTCGGCAGTGGCAGGAAATGTTTTACAAGAAGCGCTACTCTTTTACTACGCTTTATAATCCCGACTTTGTGAAATTAGCAGAAAGCTATGGAGCAGCAGGTATCCGGGTGACTAAAAAAGAAGATGTGCGTCCGGCAATTGAGAAAGCTATTTCTACAGATAATGTAGTCTTTATTGATTTTCATATTGAGCCAGAAGAAAATGTCTATCCTATGGTTCCGGCGGGCGAAGCGATAAATAGAATGATCGGAGGTATGGCTTAATGAGACACACGATCTCCGTTTTAGTAGAGAATAAATTTGGCGTGCTGGCGCGCATTGCCGGATTATTCAGCGCCCGCGGCTATAATATTGCTTCCTTGGCAGTTAGCGAGACCCTCGATCCTACTATCTCTTATATGACGATGGTGGTGGAGGCAGAGGATGAGCGGATATTGGAACAGATAAAAAAGCAACTCAATAAACTCATAGACGTCATTACTATAACTGACTTTACCAAGAAAGAGCACGTGGATAGAGAACTCGCCTTAGTTAAGATTAATTATTCTACCAAGGATAAAATTAGATTAGAAGGTGTTTTGAAAAATTACATGGCAAAGTTAATTGGACACAAAGGTGATACTGCGATTATTGAGGCAGTGGGTGAACAAGCTCAGATTAAGCAATTACTTCAAGAATTAAAGCCATTCGGGATTAAGGACTTAGTAAGGACTGGAAAAATTGCTGTGGAATCGTAACTGCGGATATATAGTTCTATCCTATAAACTCGATGGTCTAAAAGCAAGAGAGAATCGCAATAAGTATTGACTAAGATGCATAAAAGGGTTCAACTAGGTTCTATAGAAAAAGCTCCTTTAATACGTAAGTTTACGGTTTTATTTTGCGTTATGTCACTTTTGCCATTTTTGGTTATTGTCTATTTGTTTCTGCAATACTATATCTGGCGTAACGTCACTATCGATGAAAAAACCTTATTTATAACTATTTTTCTGGTAGGAGGAGGCACGCTGGCAGGATTTTTTGGTATGCGTAATTCAATTACCAAGATTCATAATATTACTCAACAGGCAACTCAGTCTTTATCTAAAGATATACCTAGTTTATCCAAGGTGAATTCTGAGGAAAGCGAAGTGATCCAATTAGTCCGGACATTCAGTGAGGTAACTCAGAATTTAGAAAATAACATTAAGCGTTTAGAGGCGTCCAAGCGAACTATGCAATATGTCTTATCCAAACTTGCGGTAGGTATCTCTTCCTTACAGACTATAGATACATTTTTGGAGTTAATCATGGAGATCACAACCAATGCCTTAGATGCCAAGGTGGGGATTTTGATGCTTTTAGATGAAGAAAAACAGGAATTATATGTAAAGTCTGCCTCAGGATTTGAGGAAGACCTTAAAAGCATACGATTAAAGATTGGCGAAGAGGCTCCTGGTTTGGTAGCCAAAAATAGGAGACCTTTATTGATACCTCAATTTCACAAAATAGATACTTTGCCAAAAGGCCCTTTTATGCCACCCTTACTTTGTGCACCCATGTTATATCAGGAAAAACTAATTGGCGTTTTAGTGGTTGCGGGCAAATTGACCGATGGAAACTTTGAGCAAGATGAGTTATTAATAATCTCCAATCTGGCATCTCAGACTGCTATAGCGGTAGAAAATGAGAGACTTCATTTAGATACTGAAAGGGCGTATATAGAGATTGTCTCTGCTTTGGCGATGGCAGTTGAGGCCCGCGATCCTTATAACCGTGGACACTCGGATAGAATAGCACGCTATTCAGTGAAAGTGGCAGAGAAATTAGGTCTTGCACAAGAATTCATCCAAGATATAAAAGAGGCAGCAGAACTTCATGATGTAGGAAAGATCGGAATTAGTGATGATATTTTAAAGAAGGTCAACCCATTAAATGAAGAAGAAATGCAGGTAATGCGTAAACACCCCATAATTGGCGAGGGGATTATTAAGCCTGTACATTCCTTAGCAAGACTATGCAGTATAATCCGGCATCATCATGAATGGTTAGATGGAACAGGTTATCCTGATAGATTAAAGGCAGACCAGATACCTTTGGGCGCAAAGATATTAGCCGTGGCAGATAGTTTTGACGCAATGACTACAGATAGGCCGTACCGCAAGGCATTAAGCATTGAAATAGCCAAAGAAGAAATAAAAAAATACATTGATATCCGTTATGATAGAAAAGTGACAGAGGCATTCTTGAGTGTAATCTAAAAAATCCTAAAGTCAATTTTGAAACGAAAGGAGAGGTAATGGCAAAGATTTATTATGATGAGGATGCAGATTTAAACCTTTTAAAAGAAAAAACTATCGCCATAATTGGTTATGGTATTCAAGGTCGAGGGCAGGCTCTGTGTCTGCGCGATTCTGGTTGCAAAGTAGTGGTCTCAGAGCTTGAAGGCACGCCTAATTACGAACAAGCTAAAAAGGACGGCCTTAATCCTGTATCTAGCGCTGAGGCAGCTAAGAGCGCTGATATCATTCAGATTTTAACCCAGGACCATGTGCAGGCCAAAGTTTATAAAGAGAGCATAAGGCCATACTTAAAGAAAGGAAAAGCGCTTTGCTTTTCGCACGGTTTTAACATAAGATTTAGACAGATAAAGCCTCCTAAAGACATAGATGTATTTATGGTGGCGCCCAAAGGGCCGGGTGCTTTGGTGAGGCGTATGTATGAAGAAGGTAAAGGCGTGCCTTGTCTTTTAGCGGTTTTTCAAGATGCTACAGGACAGGCAAAACAGCTGGGCCTTGCCTATGCCAAGGCAATCGGCGGAACGCGTGCCGGTGTAATTGAAACTACTTTTGATGAGGAGACAGAGACAGATTTGTTTGGCGAACAGGCAGTTCTTTGCGGTGGCGTAACCGAGTTAATCAAAGCAGGTTTTGATACATTGATAGAGGCAGGTTATCAACCTGAGATTGCTTATTTTGAGGTTTTACATGAATTAAAACTGATTACGGATTTAATTCAAGAGGCGGGTATCAGCGGAATGCGTCGTCGGGTTTCCAATACTGCCTGCTACGGTGATTTAACGCGCGGCCCAAAGATTATTACCGAGCGAACGCGCAAGGCCATGAAGAAAATCTTAAAAGACGTCAAATCCGGCAAATTTGCCCGGGAGTGGATTAAGGAAAACAAATTAGGCCGGCCAAATTTTAATAGCTTATTAAAAGCCGGTGATGAGCATCCCATAGAAAAAGTGGGGCAGCAATTGCGGCAGATGATGCCGTGGATGCGGAAATAGTTAATAGTTATTAGTTAATGGTTAATAGTAAAATGGAGAAGATAATTATATTTGATACGACGCTGCGCGACGGAGAGCAAGCTCCGGAAGCCAGCCTCAATCCTAAGGAGAAATTAGAGATCGCTCATGCGCTTTCTGACTTGGGAGTCGATGTTATTGAAGCAGGATTTCCCATTGCCAGCAAAGGGGAATTGGAATCCGTACAGCAGATAGCCAGAGTCATCAAGGGGCCGGTTATCTGCGGCCTGGCCAGGGCGATAAAAGCGGATATTGATGCTGTTTATGCGGCAGTAAAGTATGCTAAACGGCCGCGTATCCACGTATTCTTGGCGACTTCCAAGATTCATATGCAGTATAAATTAAAGAAGGCCGAAGACGAAATACTTAAGCTTGCGGTTGAATTCGTAAAGTATGCCAGGCGTTTCTGCCCGGATGTAGAATTTTCTCCCGAAGATGCTTCGCGTACAGAAAGAGAATTTCTTTTTAAGGTTGTGGAGGCAGTAATTGATGCAGGTGCCACTACGGTTAATATAGCTGATACAGTCGGATATGCTGAACCGCAGGAATATGGTCGATTAATAAGAGCAATAAAAGAAAATGTACCTAATATAGATAGGGCAGTTATTTCTGTGCATAGCCATAATGATTTAGGTCTAGCAGTAGCTAATTCTCTGGAAGCAATAAAAAATGGGGCCCGGCAGGTAGAGTGTACTATCAATGGAATTGGCGAGCGCGCAGGGAATGCTTCCATGGAAGAGATAGTTATGGCAATCCGGACGCGTAGAGACATCTTCGGTAATGTAGATACTGGGATTAAGACTACTTCTATTTATAAGGTTTCGCGCCTGGTTAGTAAATTAACCGGTTTTGTGGTCGCTCCTAATAAGGCGATCGTCGGCGGCAATGCCTTCCGCCATGAATCCGGTATCCATCAGGACGGCGTTTTAAAGGAACGCTCTACCTATGAGATTATAAGACCCCAAGACGTGGGATTTATGGGAACGGGTATAGTGCTGGGTAAACATTCGGGAAGGCATGCATTAAACGAAAGACTAAAAGAACTCGGTTTTAATCTTAATGCCGAACAACTAAATAAAGTAAATGAGCGCTTCAAGGCACTTGCTGACAAGAAGAAGAGTATCTTTGATGACGATTTAATTTCCATAGTGGAAGATGAGACTAAACTCATTAAACCCGTATGGAAACTAAAAAGTTTCCAGATTAATTCCGGAAGCGAAATTATTCCTACAGCTTCTGTGAGTTTAAAATATAAAAATAAAGTTTCTTTTGCTAAGTCCGCCGGTGACGGGCCAGTGGATGCCTGTTTTAAGGCGGTGGATAAAATTACCGGCATCAAAGGAGAACTCCAGGATTACCGCATTGAAGCAGTAACCAAAGGAAAGGATGCATTGGGTGAGGTTAGTCTTAAATTAAAAGCCAAAGGCAAAGTAGTCACTAGCCGCGGTTCAAGCACCGATATCATTGAAGCATCGATTAGGGCGTACATTAACGCCTTTAATAAAATAGAAAGCCTCTGATTTTATCCGCATAATGGATAAACAACCTTCCTTGAAGATCTACGGTTTGGTTGGCTATCCGGCCAAACACAGTCTATCCCCACTAATGCATAATGCTGCATTTAAAGCCCTAAAGATAAATGCAAAATACCTACTCTTTGAAAAGAGACCTCAGGATTTAGAAAATTTTTTACATTCATTAACAAAAGAAAATATTTATGGTTTAAACATAACGATTCCTTATAAAGAAAAAATATTAGATTTTGTTACTTTAGATAAAGAATTTTTTTATTTAAGGCAAATAAAAGCCGTAAATACCATAGTCTTAGAAAATGGTATATGGAAAGGTTTTAATACTGACATACCCGGATTTTCTAAAGATTTAAAAGAAAATATAGACCCCACAAATAAAAGAGTGGCTATATTAGGTGCAGGAGGGGGAGCGAGGGCAGTAGCATATGTTTTAGCTAATGCTGGAGCAAGGGAGATTTCAATTTATGATATTGATAAAAAAAAATCTAAAGAAGCAGCTAGTATGATAAAGAGCCTATTCGTGAATTTTCGTATTAGCCCCGTGGATAATATAGAACAGTTAGATATAAACCAGAAGGATCTACTGATAAATGCCACGCCCATAGGCCTTAAAGGTACAGACCCCTGTTTAATTAAAGAAGAAATGTTGCCTAAGGATTTATTTGTTTATGACCTTATCTACAATCCTGCCCAAACAAAATTATTATCGCTTGCTAAAAAGCGCGGCATCAGAACCTCAAATGGTTTAAAGATGCTTTTATATCAAGGAATGTTATCGTTTAGAATATGGACAAATAAAGATGCCCCACAGGAAGTAATGTGGCAGGCATTAAGGGGGGAGAATTAAAAGATGCCGGATATAATAATTAAAATTTTTGTTTTTGTCATGGGTTCCATTGTGGGCAGTTTCTTAAATGTCTGTATCTACCGTATGCCTTTGAGAAAGTCAGTGGTCTGGCCGGGCTCGCATTGCCCTAAATGCGAAAAGAAAATTCCCTGGTATGATAATATTCCTTTCATAAGTTATATGCTCTTGGGAGGCAGATGCCGCTTCTGTAAAGAAAGAATATCTCCTGTATATTTGATAGTAGAGTTATTAACTGCCTTAGTATTTGTCGTGCTTTTTAATTATTACGGATTAAGTTACGATTTCTTTGTCTATACTGTTTTAGTTTGTAGTTTGATTATCGCTACATTCGTGGATATAAAATACCGTATCATACCCGATGAGGTTTCTATTGGAGGCATGATTATCGGTTTTATATTAAGTTCCATTAAAGGCTTTAGTTTATCACCCATAACCTATCGCCTGGCACCTATGTTGGATTCATTATTGGGAATAATTATCGGAGGCGGTATTATTTATTTAACGGGTTTTATTTTTGATCTGGTTTATTTTAAGTTACTTAAAAAACCGCCTATTCAAGGCGAGACCGAATCTATGGGCGGCGGAGACGTTAAGTTATTGGCTATGATCGGTGCATTCTTGGGATGGCAAAAAGTAATTCTGGTCTTTTTTATCGCGCCCTTCTTTGGCATTGTTATTGGAATAATAAACCTTTTGGTTAAAAAAGACCACACCATACCTTATGGCCCTTTCCTGTCTTTAGCTGCATTATTATCTATATTCTTTGCGGATAAAATATTAAGCCTTATAATTCTTAGATGAACATAATCAGCTATAGATAAAGAAACATTCAAGAATTTTATCAAAAATAAAGAGTTATGAAAGATTTGAATTCAAGAGAGCAACTGCTAAATAGTGCCTGCAAAGATAAATGGAAGCGTATCGGCGTAAATAAAAGAGCCGGTGTAGTAGTCCCTTTATTTTCAGTTTATTCCCAAAAAAGTATTGGCACAGGTGATTTGGACGATTTAAGGCTCCTTATTGATTGGGCTAAAGAAACCGGCAATTCCATAATTCAGCTCCTACCTTTAAATGAAGTCGGCTCTACTTTTTGTCCTTATGATTCAATAAGTTCCTTTGCCTTAGAGCCAGTATATATATCATTAGAAAAAATACCTAAGAAACATAAGAATACTTTTGAAGCTAAGATTAAGAAATTAAGAGAAGAATTTCTCCGCAGTAAAACTTATGTAGATTACCGAATAAAGAAAGCTAAGCTTCAATTGCTTTGGGATATGTTTATTGCCGAGGGACAGGATGTCAGTGATGAACTTAGAAAATTTATAGAGGATAATATTTATTGGCTCCAGGATTTTGCTTTATTTAAGGTTATTAAAGAATATCAAAACGGAAAGGCTTGGGATGAATGGGAAGATAAATATAAATATCGCGATCCGGCCGTGCTAGAAAATTTTAAGAAAAAGCACGAAAGAGAGATTACCTTTCAGATGTGGGTGCAGTGGCAGCTTTATAAACAGTTTAAGGAAGTTAAAAGATATGCCAAGTCAAAGAAAATCTTCATTAAAGGTGACCTTCCCATTCTGGTTTCCCGCGACAGTGCTGATGTCTGGAGGCATCCTGAGTTTTTTAAACTGGAGTATGCTTCCGGCGCACCTCCTGATATGTATGCTGCCAAAGGCCAGCGCTGGGGTATGCCTACCTACAATTGGGAGAAAATTTCTGCTGATGGATATCGATATTTAAAAGAAAAGCTTAAATATGCTGAGGGATTTTACGACATATTAAGAATTGACCACGTCGTGGGTTTATTTCGTATCTGGAGTATTCCTTCTCATGAGCCCTTGGAAAATAAAGGATTAAACGGATTTTTTGATCCTAAGGAGGAGGGTAAATGGGGCGAACACGGCAGAAAAATATTATCTGTTATGCTTGAAAATACAGATATGCTTTTGTGTGCTGAGGATCTGGGAATAATACCTAAGGTATGCCCAGATACATTGAAAGAATTGTGTATGCCCGGCAATGATGTCCAGCGCTGGGTAAAAGACTGGAAAGTAAAACACGATTTTCTTTTACCGCAGGATTACCGCGCGCTTTCTGTAGCAATGCTATCTACACATGACACTACCAATTGGCCAGCCTGGTGGGAGAATGAAGCAGGCACAGTGGATAAGGCGCTTTTTACGAGAAAATGTAATGAGAGGGGCATAGATTATAACAAGATAAAAAATAGGCTATTTGATTTTAATCTCTCCCGATACGGTAGGTTGCGCTGGTTAAATAGTATTGATTCAGCGGATAAACTGGTATCTATTTTGAATGAGGGACTGTCCCCGAAGGGGACTGTCCTTAAAGAACACCTAGCGGATTTTATAGATATCTATGAGAATACCTATCAGGAAAAAGAAAAACTCTGGAAGCATCTTAATTTAAAAGGCGCCATGCGGGAGAAATCCGATTCAGAGATTGTCCGGCAGGTCTTGAAAATAAGCTTAGAATCAAGCGCGATATTTTGTATAAATTTGATAACTGACTATCTATATATTGCGGATATTTTTAAAGGCAACCCCTATCAATACCGCATAAATACACCCGGAACCATAAGCCAAAAAAACTGGTCCCTGACCATTCCGATTTCCCTTGAAGAGCTATTGAAGCACAAAGTAAACAAAGAAATCCGTAAGCTGATTGCTACGTCAGGAAGAATATAAGTAAATTTTAGGGTTTTTGTCTTTCGTGGTGCTTGAAATTTTTTGCCGTCTGCTACGGTTTACTCCTCGTTTACGCCAGTATACTTACGTAAGAACAAGCGTGCTCCAACTCGTCGTAAATCCTTGCAGACACCTGCCAAAAAATTTCTAATGCACGCTCTAAGCCAAAAACCCTAAAAATCAAGCCAAGTCACCCGTAAAATACGCCATACGTAAATTCCCTTGACAAATGCAATATTTATTGTATACTTTAATACAGAGAATTGTATGGATTTATACAAATAGTTGTATTAATTTATACAAATAATTGTATGGAATATCGGATAGATAAACAGGGCTTACTGGATAGGCTAAGCGCTTGGGACAGTTTTTTAAAAAGAAAAGTGCATTTAATTGCCTGTAGCGGAACTGCGATGACGCTTTTAGATGTTAAGGCTTCAACTAAAGACATAGATTTGCTTGTCCCTAATGAGGATGAACATAAATATCTGATTGATACTCTCCAGCAGCTTGGATACAAATCGGTAAGTGGCTGGGGATGGGCGAGGGAAGATGGATTTATTTTTGATTTATTTAGAGGCAACTTCATTCATACTACTCAATTGTTAGAGTCGCCTTTAAAGGAAGGAAACCACGTATTAGTTAAAGAGTTTAGCCATATTTACTTAGGAATACTTAATTATTACGACATAATAATTAGTAAATTATTCAGGGGCACTACTATAGATAATGAAGATTGTTTGGCTTTGTTGAAGAGCAAAAGAAGCGAAATAGATTTGAAGAAATTAGAAAAGCGCTTTCTAGAGACAGCTTCTTACGATGTATCGGAAGAAAAAATAATTAAAAACTGGGAGCATTTCTTACGGTTGGTTAAGAAAGAAGGGCTGTATAATGAAAAGTGATAATCTTGTGAAAAGATTAGGGGCTTTGGGATTTCCTCTCTTAGATGTCAAAAAAGAAGAAAATGCTAATTTGACTCTTGCGGATTTGGTTAAATCTCAAGATCCAAGGCTTTGGGAGGGTTTTCCGGTAGTCCTAGCGAGCAGTGCCGAGAAGGGCCTATTTGATTATGATAAAACGCAAGGATACCTTAAGGGGTCTTCTGACAAATTACATCTGGGTCTATTGGTAGCATTGTCCCTTGCGCTTTACAAAACACTAAGCTTAAAATTTTCCTGGGTGGATAAATTATATATGCATCTGAATAAGGAAGGCCGCAGGCAATGTGGAAATTACTTAAAGGTCTTAAAAGATAGCCAGGACCTTTATGTTGATAAGTGTCTTATGTCTAGTGAGAGGATAAAGGCAACTTTCCATAATTATTTCCGACAGGCTCAAATAAGTCTTAATGACCTTCTTTCTGTAAAAGAGGAATTGGGGCTTGAATATGCACTTTCTCAGTTTTTCTCTCCCAAGCAAAAAGAATTATTCTTAAAGAAGTTGCGTAACGAGAAGCTGACTAAAACTGAAAAGGAGTATTTTTCACGAGTAGTAAAAAAACGTGTTTTGGCTCTCGCTAATCCTGAATTACACCGTTTATCGCAAAAATTATTGCAGAATTTATAGAAATATAGAGGATTGTATGTCGGTTATAGAAGGGCCGGAATTTTATATTTCCAAGCGCGTAGGAAGGGCGATTGCGGATTACCAGATGCTTGCCGAAGGAGATAAGATTGCGGTGGCGGTGTCGGGTGGAAAAGATAGCCTTACACTTTTGCGAGTTTTAAATGACAGAAGGAAATTCGTGCCCATAAAATACGAAATTTTGGCAGTGCATATTGATTTGGGGTATCCGCGTTCCTACGCCAAGCCGTTAGAAAAGTATTTTAAGGAAATTAAAGTTAACTACCATATTGAAAAGGTAAAAATAAAAACCAAAGATATTTCCTGTTTCTGGTGCTCCTGGAACAGAAGAAAGGCGCTCTTTGAGGTTGCCGGCCGCTTTGGCTGCAATAAGGTTGCTTTAGGTCATCACAAAGACGATATCGCTCAGACTATTTTATTAAATCTATTTTTTCATGGCGAGATTTCTGCCATGTCGCCCAAACAGGAATTGTTTAAAGGTAAGAT
>Ga0315294_10006269_pt1 | contig 13037 bp, 17 predicted proteins | sample YL17G13_40_MG_FD_203626 | JGI IMG/M metagenome (GOLD analysis project Ga0315294, IMG submission 203626) | Sediment microbial communities from Yellowstone Lake, YNP, Wyoming, USA - YL17G13_40 | ecosystem: Environmental > Aquatic > Freshwater > Lake > Sediment | place: USA: Wyoming | collected... | reverse complement strand
ATTGGGCGGTGCGACCAAAGCCATTGAAACGGGTTTTTATCAGAAGGAAATCTCCAGGAGCGCCTATGAATATCAAAAGGAAATAGAAAATAATCAGCGCATCATTGTCGGTGTTAATAAATTTACTGAAAAGGAATCATATAAAATCAATACCCTAAAAGTTACCTCTGCATTACAGAAAAAACAGATAACCAAAATAACACAGTATAAGAAAAAAAGAAATAACAAACTGGTAATTGATTCATTAAACAACCTAAAAATAACTGCTCAATCCAAAGACAACCTTATGCCGGCGATAATAGATGCAATTAAATCTAATGCCACATTGGGAGAAATCTCACAGAGTCTTAGGGATGTCTTTGGAGAATATAAAGGAGCCGTGATATTTTAGCATATAGCAAAGAGCATAGAGCATAGTATTATGTTTAGGTTTGAAACATTAGAAGTCTGGAAAAAGTCTGTTGATGTATTAGATAGATTACTTGATATTGCTGACAAATTAACACAGAGAAATCTTTTTAGATTTGCAGAACAACTTAGAGGTGCAGGAATTTCAATCAGCAATAATATTGCTGAAGCAACAGGGTGCGATACTCGCGGAGAAATTCTACTCTTTCTAACTTATGCTAAAAGATCCGCCTATGAGGTAGTAAGTATGCTCATCGTATTTAACAGGCGAAAATATATAACTGATACAACAAAAAAACAATTAATTGACGCGGTAGAGGAATTGTGTAAAATGATAACAGGCTTTGGAAGAAGTCTTTCATAATTTACTATATACTCTACGCTCTAAGCTCTATGCTTACATTAAATCACATCGGTATTGCGGTAAAATCCATAGAAAAAACCCTGCCTTTTTATCAGAATGGTTTGGGATTGACACCTCACATAGAAGAAGTTCCGGCAATGAAGGTTCGCGTGGCTAAATTACAGACTGCTAACCTGCCCGACTGGTCATCCGGTCAGGCGGGTATGACAATAGAATTGGTTGAACCTCTGGAAGGCGAACAGGCAGTAACCAAATTCTTAGATAAACGCGGAGAAGGAATCCATCATATCTGTTTCGGAGTAGAAGACATAAAAGAAATGATGAAGCAACTTGAAGCAAAAGGATATAAACCGCTTTATGCCGAACCCAAAATCGGTGCTGGTGGACATCTGGTGAACTTCCTATCCCCAAAAGACACGTCCGGTGTGCTGATTGAAATATCACAGCAGTAGCAAGACACTGATGCAGTAGCCGTGCCTAAGGCAGGTCTCTTCAAGAAGAGGTCTGCCTCTGGCATGACAAGTTTTTGTTGCTTCACGGCTCGTGGGAAGCATTCCCGGAATTGGATACCAAAAATGTCTTAAAAACACCTCATTTTTTCCACAGACCATTCTTGTTCTTTACGACTTGATGGGATATACTCTACGAGTCGGCGGGCTATACTCTACAAGTCGGCGGGCTATACTCTACGAGTCGGCGGGATATACTCTACGAGTCGGCGGGATATACTTTAAGAGTCGGCGGGATATACTTTAAGAGTCGGCGGGATATACTTTAAGAGTCGGCGGGATATACTTTACGAGTCGGCGGGATATACTTTAAGAGTCGGCGGGATATACTTTACAAGTCGGCGGGATATACTTTAAGAGTCGGCGGGATATACTTTAAGAGTCGGCGAGATATACTTTAAGAGTCGGCGGGATATACTTTACAGGTCGGCGGGATATACTCTACAAGTCGGCGGGATATACTCTACAGGGGGGTAGGCATCCCCCCCTGCCTTTATAACAGGTTGATTTATAATGAGTTGTGAGAGCCAAAATCGTTATTTTCGGCTTGTCCTGCCGCCGGAGGCGAGCCTCGCCCCGCTGGGCGGGAGTACCCGAAGGAGCAATTTGGCCCTAAAAATACCCAAGAAAAAGAGGAACACGAATAAGACGAATACGGCGAATACTTCGAATAAATCAATTCCCCCTTCCCCCTTTATCAAAGGGGGAGTGAGGGGGATTTAATTCGTGCCCATTCGTTTCTATTCGTGAGATTCGTGTTTATACTTTCCTATATTTTCAAAAACTACAGATTTGCGAATGGTATCTTGGCTTCTTCGTCCTTGGTCAGTTTCACGCATTTGCCAATCTCGTGATAAACAATCTCCACCTTTTTCTCTTTACCTAACCAGCCATAGGCCGCATACGCCTGGTCTATATCATATTTAATCAGTTTCTGAGGGATATCCGCCACCCTGATAATCTTTTCTCTGGCTATGATTTTCCAGAGGTCGCCGGCGGGTTTGCCTATCTCCATATTCCGGTCTGCGGTCTGTCCGGCTTTGGTTACATCACAGAGCAAATCCTTTTCAATGCGGGCAACCATCTCTGTCACCTTCTGCTTATGTTCCGGCTTTTTGGCATCGGCTTCCATCCGCATCACCGTATAGGTATCGCGCCATTCAAACAAATCCGAACGGCATTCCTTGCATACCTTAAGATGAGCGAACAACTCCTCTTGAGGCATACCGATATCCTCGCCCATAACTAAATTCATCACGGCAATCCCGTATTTTTCACACTTGTCCTTCCCGCCAGAGGCGGGTCTGCCTATGGCACAGGGTTGCTTCTTGGCGGCTGCATCCGAAGTTTTATTGTTATTATTATTTTTTGCCATTATTCTTATCCTCCTTTTAGTCGCAGTTTGAACGCAGTGAATTACTGCGACTTATCCCGATAGTTTTTATCGGGACTTATTAATTTTCTTCTTGATATTATACATCATCAACATTAAATAGTCAATAGAGTGTTTGCCTAAAACCTGGTCTTGCTCCTGTATTTCCTTATAACTCTTGCCTTCGGATTTCAGAATCAGCAACCGTTTTTCCTCGTCATTCAGTTCAGGCAAGACCTTCTGCAACTTATAGCGGTAATAATCATAAGGCGAAACATCCATATCCCTCTGAGTAAAGACATCATCAGGGATACCGGACGGTCCGGCTGACTCTTGGTCTGGCTCTTTGGGGAAGGCATCTGTAGCCGGCATACACTGGCTGTGTTTCTTATTTTCCTGCCAGCAGATATTCCGGCAGGTCTCAAAGAGATATGATTTGAATTTGCCCCTACGGGACAAGCCAACTCTATCGGGTTTAAATTTACCTGATTTAATTGCCCGAAGCACCAGCATAAAGGTCTGCTGGATAATATCTTCATAGACATTCTTATCGTGAATCCAACTAATCTTAATGAGATAGAACTTTAGCGGGTCAAAGTAACGTTCAAACAGGACTGTCAAGGCAGGGCTATCACCTGCGAGAAATGCCTGCACCAGCGCCTCGTCACTAAGTTGATTATCGGGCATAAGATTCCTTTCACCACAAAGACACAAAGAATATTGTATTCTATCCCCTCTAAAAAGAGGGGGAAGGGGGTGTGTTATTCAATCAAACCGCCTTGCATCCCAGCCAAATAGCCATATTCAGCCGACGGGAAGTGTCCCTTACTTTCAATATGTCACTAGAAAGATTTCCATGGATTGTAAGTTCCTCAAATAGTTTTTGTACTTTAGTGCAAATATCATTATAATCACGAGCTGCAAGACCAAAGTACCGAACAATATCTGTGAACGAAGTATTCCTCTGATAATTAAGATATGTTTTTATTGTATCCGTCAATTCCCTGATGGTCTCAATATGGCCTCTCATACAACCTATCAGATCTTTGTCCAGATGACCCGCTTTCTTCTCCTGATAATTTATGCCCTGCCAACCCGTTATCTCATGCATTAAATACGGGATAGTATCAGAAGAATTATTTGTAGTAAGGTTAGTGAATTCTTCTACTATTTTCTGAAGTTGAGGCTGAAAATATCTATGTAGAAATTCCTCATTCTGCTTTTTACGAATAGCCAAATATAGTTTATATACTGGTTTTGCTAATAACAGGATGACTATTAAACTAAGATAAGAAATAATAATCCAAAGAGCCCAGATAGGAAAAGGTTCCTTACTTATAAGGATAGTTATCGTCGTAAGAGTAGTTCCCAATGGAATTAGAATTTTAGTTACTATATCTCTAATAGTATCCGTTGGCGGATTTGGTTTTTCTTCGTGATATGAGTTATACATATTTAACAACCTCCTTTTTAGGAACTTTAAGGCAGTAATTCCGGGGACGCCTTAATTATTGCTATCGTGTCACCGGATTACACCGAATTCATACTCGTTTATTTTCCCATCTCTGTTTTAGTTTCTTAAAATAAATAATCCGTTCCTTAATCTTGCCGATTTCTGACGGATAGAAATCCATCATTACATCACATAATTCCAGCATCCATTTTTTACGAGGGTATTCTTTGTTGATATTAATGACATTGGCATTAGCGATTTGTATTTGTCCCCAGCCCAATGCACCGACTGTTAAACAGTCCCATGATAGAAATTCTATCGGCACAAAATGCACCTTTTCCACCTTAATCTTTGTCCCTTGAATCAGATAGGCAACCATCAGGATAACAAAATGATTCTTGTCATCTTCATAAAATCTGGCAATCCGTTCAACCGAGGTTAAATTGGGCATATTAAACTTGGTATCTAACCGATGTGTTTTTACATCCACCAAATAATATAATCCATCGTTATCGGTGAAAGCTAAATCTGCCATTGCCCTGCGGGCAAAATCAGAGTTATAATCCTGACAAACTTCTCCTAATATGGAACGAAAGTTGTCAGATAATATCATCTGAACCGCATCACCAACCGCTCTGGGACTTGATGCTGTTCGGTCAGATAAAAAGACTGGTTGACTATTAACAAGTTTAAGAATGTTTGCCTCTATTTTCTTGTAGAGATTGGTATGGAAAATTTGGCTTTTCATTAGTTTCTCCTTATAGTTTAATTTAGAATAGCGATAGCGTATTCCCGTGGTCATTTATCTTTTTACGGTCTTGTAGAGTATTACGTTCCCAGAAAACACCATCTTGATATCCTTGGATAGTTTTATCATTCTCTGCTAAATGCAGTCTTTTTTCTGTGATACAGCAATAATCCTCGTCGATTTCAACACCAGCATATCTGCGACCGAGTTTCTTGGCAACTACTGATGTTGTGCCAGAACCTAAAAATGGGTCAAAGATAAAATCACCTGATTTAGAACTTGCCAGTATAATTTTTGCTAATAACTTTTCTGGTTTTTGTGTTGAATGGTCTGTATTTTCCGGCATTGACCAGAAAGGAATTGTCAGGTCGGTCCAGACATTGGAAGGATGGGTTAGACGATAATTGCCGTTACTGGTCTTTTCCCAATCCTTGGGGTTGCCGTTAGAGTCGGTATAGGGCGCAATCACCTTTCGCTTGAGTTTAACCGCATCGGCGTTAAAGGTGAATTTATTTGATACCGTGGCAAACCAGATATCTTCGGAGCAATTCTTCCAGTTGGCCTTCGCCCCCCTGCCTTTTTCCCGTTCCCAAGAGATTCTATTCTGTAATATAAGATGCTTTTCAATTACCTCCTGGATGGCATAAGAACGCCAATCACCGCATATATACACTGAAGCCGTGGATTTAAGCGCGGGCAGGAGTTTGACAAACCACTTCTCAAACCAGATTTTATATCCGGTGCTGGACATTTCCCTGAACGAATTAGAATTGAACTCTTTTGTCAGATTGTATGGAGGATCTATAAATAATAGGTCAACAAAAGAAGTGGGTAACAAGTCTAAAATACTGAAAATGTCTTGATGAATGGTTTTATTGGTAATCTTTTCAACTGATACTGAAGAGGAAAGTTTGACTAATTTGTCCTGATAAAACTCTTTTTCCTCTGAGGAAAGAGTAATGGTTCTATTTCGTGGAGCACGCTTTTTAAGTGGTAAAGTTATATTAAGCAAAGATTCATCTTTTATTAGGAGTGGCTTTTTCTTACATGTTTTATAAGATACTTTAGAACTCATTTAGGTTTACCTTTACTTTAATCTTACTTATACCATTTCTAATTCTATCTGTCAAGACAAATCCGTTTCCATTTGTGTAATCTGTGGCTATAAAGAATCTGCATAAAAATCTCATTTTCCCTGTCCACCTTTTGGATTTTCCATAGTGTAATTATGGAGAGAGGGAGCCCGCCAAAGCCATAGGCTTGGCGGGAATAACTAATGACTAATGACGAATGACTGATGACAAGCCCCGACGAGTAGTCGGGATAAGGGGCTGTCCCTAACGGGACTGCCTGCGGGCTTGTCACCGGATGAGCAAGATAAGGCAAGGGATTCGTCGGAGGAAGTATTTATCATAACTAATCTTAGTTGCTGTTATCTTTCACTTTTTACGGACTGATATATTTTAATTCGTTTCTGAATATGGCATTATCGCCTAACTCCTCTTCAATTCTGAGTAATTGGTTGTATTTAGCCAGTCGTTCCGACCTTGCCGGTGCGCCGGTTTTGAGTTGTCCGGCATTGGTTGCCACCGTCATATCCGCCAGGAATGAATCCTCGGTTTCACCGGAACGATGCGAAAAGACACAAGTATAACACGACTTTTTCGCTATGGCGATTGTTTCCAGTGTCTCGGTTATTGTGCCGATTTGATTGGGTTTAATCAAAACAGAAGTTCCAATACCTTGTTTGATGCCTTCAGCCAGGATTTTGGGATTGGTCACAAAAATATCGTCGCCGGTTAACTGGATTCGCTTACCCAATGAGGCCGTAAGAATACTCCAGCCGCTCCAATCATCTTCTGCCAGTCCGTCCTCAATAGATATAATCGGGTATTTAGATATCAGGGCCGAATAGTATTCCACCATTTCTTCTGAAGTGAGATTTTTCTTGTCTGCTTTTAATAAATATTTGCCGTCCTGATAAAACTCGCTGGCGGCCGGGTCTAAAACAATGGCTATATCCTTACCCGGTTTGTATCCGGCTTTGGCAATAGCCGCAACGATAACTTCCAATGCCTCCTCGTTTCTGGCCAGATTGGGCGCGAATCCGCCTTCGTCGCCTACGGATGTATTTAGCCCTCTGGATTTCAGGATAGATTTTAAGTTATGGTAGACTTCAGAGGCATATCTCAGGGCTTCCCTGAATGAAGGGGCGCCAACCGGCGCAATCATAAATTCCTGGATGTCCACATTATTATCCGCATGCTTACCGCCATTGAGAATATTGAAAAAGGGAATCGGAAGACGCACGGCTTTATCGCCGCCCAGATATTTATATACCGGCAAACCCGCCTCCTGCGCCGCGGCTTTGGCAATCGCAATAGAAACTCCCAATATGGCATTGGCTCCTAATTTCGCCTTGTTCTCCGTGCCGTCCAATTTAATCATCAGTTTATCTATCTCTTCCTGATTCTCAGGTTCTTTGCCGATGACTTTCGGGGCGATGATTTTATTGACGTTATTTACGGCTTTTAATACGCCTTTACCCATGAATCTTTTCTTATCGCCGTCTCTCAATTCCACTGCCTCGCGTGTGCCGGTGGATGCCCCTGAAGGCACGGCGGCTCTGCCTAATATTCCATTCTTTGTAATCACATCCACTTCCACTGTGGGATTGCCTCTGGAATCCAAAATCTCCCTTGCCTTTACCTGTTTAATTTGTGCCATAAAAACCTCCTTATTTAATTAGTTTATTGATTTCGGAATAACTCCTTAGTTAATATCTGCGACCATGTTTCCATTCTATCATAATAATCACCGAGCCGGTGAGACGTTATAAAACGTCCGCTCATTAAATCCTTTTCAGATACTGTTACCAGTTTTTTATCCGTAACTTCCAATTGGTAAATCATACCAAAATGAACCGACCCAACAGCATTAGAATCATCGTTAAGATAACCTATTAATTGAGGTTTACTCGTGTCTTTGACTAAAAGTTCCTCGTTTAATTCCCGTTCAAGGGCTTTCTCAATTATGTCTTGAGGAACATTACGGGATTTTTTGATAGGGTTAATATGTCCGCCCACACCGATAGAATATTTATTATGCAATCTTGATTCGGTTTGAGAGGCATATCGTTGTAACAGGAAGATATTATTCCGACAGGTAATCAACATATAGGGAATAATCTGTTTAAGCGAGGAATCATTTTCGGCTTTGGAACGGTCTATAAAATAGGCATAATCCCGGATGCCCTGCAATACGGCAGGCAAATCATCTTTGCTAAAGCCCTGAGGTATAACTTGACCGTGAAATAGTTTTATCCGTTCAATGACTAAAACTTGCTCTATAGTTGATTTATTCATTTTCTAATAAGTTCTTGTTCTATTAATTCAAGAATATTCCGGCTTTCCGTGTCATCCGGTTTTTGCTTTAATGCTTTCAGTATCCATTCCTTTGCCTCGGTGTATCGGCCATCTTGATATAAACAGGCCGCCAGATGCTGTTTGAATACCGGCTCATATGGATTCAGCCATATCGCCCGCATGAACTGAGACTCCGCAATCTTATATGCCTTGCGTGACAAAAGATATATTGCCAGTTTATCGCGGTTATAACCAATATATGGCGACGGGCGCAAGGTCTCTTCTTTACGTTCTTCACGGTCAATGTTATCTTTCTTGTGCGGCATAATCCATTCATCTGTTAGTTATTTTACCATAAATACACCAGCAGTATTTATATCGAAAAATCCCTGCCGAGATATTTTTGTCTGGCTGAAAGATTATTCATTATTTCAGACGGTGTTCCAGAGCATAATATTTGACCTTCATCAATAATATAAGAGCGGTCTGTTACTATAAGCATGTCACGAACATTATGGTCAGTAAGTAATATGCTAATACCTTTAGATTTAAGACGCTTAATAATATTCTGAACCTCAGCAACAGACATAGGGTCAAGGCCGGAGAATGGTTCGTCTAATAGCAATAATGTCGGCTCGGTAATCAAAGCTCGGGCAACTTCTAATCGCCTTATCTCTCCACCTGAAAGCGTTGTTGCCTTCTGATGCGCCAACTTGGTTAGTCCAAACTCATTAAGAAGATGGGCGGCTTCCGATAATCGTCCTTTTCGGTTTATTGGTCTGGTTTCAAGTATGGCTAAAAGGTTATCTTCTACACTTAGGTAACGAAATATCGATGACTCCTGAGGTAAATATCCCATCCCATACAATGCTCTTTTATGCATTGGCAACCCGGTAAGTTCCACTGACCTTTTTTCTCCTTTTTGATTAGTAACAAAGGTTATTTCCCCTGAGGATGGAGAAACAAGGCCTGTAATCATTCTAAAAGTAGTTGTTTTACCGGCACCATTTCGTCCCAGAAGACCGACAATTTCACCTTTGGCAATATTAAAACTCACTCCATTAACCACTCGGCGCTGGCCGTATATTTTGACCAATTCTTTTACTTCAAGAAGCATATAATTTGAGATTATATCCTATATTCGTCATATCAAACCTAAATTTTTCACGATGGTAGCCAATATATGGCGACGGGCGCAAGGTCTCTTCTTTACGTTCTTCACGGTCAATGTTATTTCTTTTGCGTGGCATAATCCATTTACCTGTTAGTTATTTTAATTATATCTTTTGGTAAGATTATTTCTTTCGTCTTTCTAAATACATTGATTAAGCAATAATCCGGCCATCACTCCTAAAATCACAAAGACAATAAATGTAAAAACTGCCGTTTCAATAGCAATTTTTAATGGTTTTTTACGGCCGGAATAATGATGCGAATATTCATTATAAGTAATGAGAAACGCACATAGCGCCGCAACAGGACTACCAATCATCCAGATAATGAAAAATACGGGGTTTATCGGTTTCATATTTTCTTAGCGTTTCCTTATAGAAAACAGGATTAAGCCTCCTATTATTGCCATAACTGCTCCATAACCAAAGCCTGCGGTTGGTGAGATGCTTGACCATAAAAATCCTACGATTACACTTGAGCCAAAATCTCCTATGCCATTAACCGTTGCCAGTACGCCATAGCCGGTGCCCCTGACTTGTTCCGGCAGAATGTCAGCGGCAACAGTTCTTTCTAAAGCGTCAGTTATGGCAATGGCTACTCCTGCTAAAAGGAAAAGTAATCCCAGATAGAGAATACTTGTTGTGTTAAGAATAAAGCCTAATGAAGTAATACCGGTCAACAGATACCCAAAGACAAGTAATTGTTTTTTACCAAGTTTATCGGCCAGTGCACCTATTGGGAAAGAAAAAGCGGCATAAAATATGTTACGAAATGTGTAGAGAAGGACCGCCAGACTTCCGGCCACAACAACCCCTTTAACAGGCGTTAGCAATTGGCTTGCCCGTAAAATAAGCATAGAGTCGGCGAAGTTACCCAGACCAAAAATTCCTACGGCTACTAAGAAGAGGCGAAATCTCACCGGAAGTAATTTAATGCTCCCGATAAAAGGGGTGTGTTTATTATTTGTTTTAACTTTTTCTTTCACCAAAAAGGCAATGGTGAGAAATGCAAGAATGCTTGGGATTAAAGCCACCAGAAAGATTGAGCGCAGAGGCATAGATTTAATCAAAAAGAATGCTAATGCCGGACCAGCAATTGCCCCAAGCGTATCCATGCCTCTGTGGAAACCAAAAACTCTGCCATAATATGCCGGTTCGGTTGAATCAACTAAAAGAGCATCTCTGGGCGGTTCTCTGGTTCCTCTGCCCAGCCACGCAACAATCCGGCTTATCAGGATGTGAGTCCATGATGATGCTAAGGTAAAAGAGCCCACGCCTACAGCCGTCAAGAAATATCCAATTACCGCAAAAGGTTTTCTTCTGCCTATAAAGTCGCTGTACCATCCCGAAAACAGCTTCATAAAGCTAATGGAGGCATCAGCCACCCCTTCAATTATTCCCAGTAAGGCGGCTGAACCACCAACAGAAACCAAAAACATAGGCAGAATTGCCGTGGCCATCTCATGCCCAAAATCTGAGAAAAAGCTGGTCAGACCCATGGCGAAGACGTTTCTGTTAAGCCAATTGCGTTTGTTCATATTTCTTTCTTGTTTATTTTCCATTGCCATTCCCATTGGTATTCATTTCAACCATGTCTTCTGCATGCACCGGCATAAACCATTTCTGGGCAATGATGGTGGGGATAACGGCACTGGCGATTACCACGCCGACCAAAACCGAATACTGAACTTCGTTAATTAAACCGGAATGCAAGCCAAAAACGCTGGCAATGGTGCCGAAAGTCAACCCCGTGCTCATTAAAAGCGTGGTATATATACTGCCGTTGGGTATATACTTTTTAGCCAAGAAGTAGACCCCCAAAAACTTGGCTGCAATCTTAAGTCCGAAAAGAATCGTGAAAATCCCGATAGCCGACGCAATTGAGGCAAATGAAACATTAAGTCCGCCGACAATAAAAAATAAAGGTGTGATAAGCGCATAAGCCACAGTTCTGAGCCGATTTCTTAATTCTTTGGTTTCAGATGTCTCCGCAAAGTGTTTGGACATCATCAGTCCCAATACAAAGGCGGGGAGGACAGCATGCCCATCGCCCAGATGCGCAAAATACATGAAAACAAACAAAAGCAGGAAGATATATTTGATTTCCGGCTCAATTACCTTGTTCTTGAATATCCGGTTCTTAAAGATACGATGGGAAACCTTTTCCGCCAGATAAATCACATTCAGGGATATGGAAAGGAAAATAACCGTGTAAAGTGTCGGCTTAACAAACAGGAAACTCAACGCGATTGCCGTGCACATATCTGTTATGAAAGTGGATGCCATAATCAGTTTGCCTAATTCGGTCTTTGCCAGCCCGGTTTCCACGAGCACGGAATAAACAACCGCCAGCGAGGTTGTGGATAATGCCGTGCCGGCGATTAAGGATGCGGATAATTCCCAGCCCGCAACATAGCGGGTATAAAGAAAAACTGTTAGAAAAGGGATTAAAAACGATGCGGTGCCGATAAGGAAACTTTCCTTGAATTTTTCCTTCATCAGTCTGGTATCAATCTCGGTGCCGGCAAGAAATGTCAGAAGGATACCGCCAAAACCAGATAAATAAATCATCCAATCTTCCGGCTTGACTCCCCAATTACCGGCTATCGCCCCCAGGAATATTTCAATTATGGCGACCGATAACCCGGCTTTCAGAGAAATGAAGCTTGAAATGAAGATTATTGCACCGACAATCAGAATTGTATCCGCTTTCATAACTAACACTCCTTTCTACGGTAGGATTTTACTACCTGTAGGAGTCATCAGCTATTAAGCGGTTAGAGGCGAACTCCATCGCCTAAGTTGTCTTGAATTATAGACTAATTTTAAAACATGTCAATATTTTATTATAACTTTGAAACATTTCTTTCTTATTCCCCACTATAGATATCGGAACAAAGCAAATTATTCTCAAGTATTTTTCATATTCCAGTATAAGATTTCGCCTGCTCAGGAATAAGGTATTGGAGGGAGCGACAGTAAGTGATGAATGTGGAGTGCGGAATGATGAATAAAGTCCTCCGGTAAGGAGAATGAGTTATGAAAACGAGAGAGAATTGTAGAGAATACCTGTGTAACGGTAAGGTGCCACAGGGCAAGAGTTTGGAATCAATGACCTGCCGGGTGCTTCATCTGTGTAAATACTGTTACCGGGTCAAGTTCCCCAAGCGCAAGATGTGGAACCTGCCGGAGAACCGGCACGGCTCTGAAAAGGTCTTGACACCGTCTGATAGACGACACATTGAACGGAGCCAGTTTGAATATATGGAAATATTCCTCTGGGAGCCGGAGTTCTATTACGAATGGCTGGATGCCTTTTATGGATAAAGAATTTAACCACAGAGACACAAAGAACACAAAGAATATCTCTGTGGTGGAAAAACGAGGTGGTTTATGAAACGGTTAATGTTAATTGGTTTAGGGTTGGTCTTGGTCTTCTTAGCACCGATAGAGTTAAACACCTATGACAAGGAAACCGAGACAGTCATTGTTTTGAGTAATGGGTCTTATACACCTTATCAGGATGAATACGAAAAGATGCTGTATCCGACGGTAAGAATCACCACTCCAAGCGGGACAGGTTCAGGGGTAATATTTCACCGCAAAGACGCAGAGAATACAATATATATACTTACTGCTGCTCACG
>Ga0315294_10006267_pt1 | contig 13037 bp, 13 predicted proteins | sample YL17G13_40_MG_FD_203626 | JGI IMG/M metagenome (GOLD analysis project Ga0315294, IMG submission 203626) | Sediment microbial communities from Yellowstone Lake, YNP, Wyoming, USA - YL17G13_40 | ecosystem: Environmental > Aquatic > Freshwater > Lake > Sediment | place: USA: Wyoming | collected... | reverse complement strand
CGTGCTCCGCAACGGCATAAGCAGCCGATGCCGCCAGGACACGGTCTGTCCCCACCTTATCCGGCTCGGTTACAGAAAGCTCAATCGGAAACGGGACGTCTTTACCCACCAGCAGGATGTTCTCGTCGAGGGTTTGTTTCACTATATCGCGCACAAGCTTGGTCCAGTCGGGTTTGACGGAGCTGATGACAATTACGCCGTCGCGTTTGCCTTCTTTTGAGCTTTTCGCGACGGGTATCATTTCCCATGTCGATTTGAGCAGTTCAGTCAGTTCCGTCGTCGCCTCGCCCGGCAGCGATTTTACGAACTGTTCCTCGCTATTGAGAAACAGCCCCACGCCTATATTCGTATTGCCGATGTCTATGGCTATTAAATTCATGAGTTCCTCTTCTACCTTATTCTGCGTAACCTGTCAATTTATGGCTGGTTTTACACCTGTGAGGGTTATATAATTATTTTATGGACAGTTTTGATTTTCCAAAGGTGCGAAGGGATGTTTTCAAAGTAACATCGCTTTTTGACCCGTCGGACGAGAAAGAATACTGGCTTTCCAAAACCCCCGAGGAGCGTCTGGAGGCCGTGGAGTTAATGCGGCAAATTATTTATGGCTACGACCCGTCTGCCACACGACTTCAAAGAGACGTTTTTGAAGTTATTCAACGCGAATAGGGTTTAATCCGATTCGGCGGGGCAAGCCCCGCCCTACAATTTACCGATATCCTTTGTTTTACTTTTATATTCTATATTGGGTGTTGGACATTGGACATTTTTCGGTCTTCTGTCCTCCGTCATCTGTCTTCTAATTTAATTCCTTTGACTTTTTTCCAGAGCAGCTCGCATAAATCCTTTATCCCGTCGCCTGTAACGGCTGAAATCGGGTAAATGCGATGGCTTAGCTGCTTTCGCAGTTTTTTTACCGTTGCCCCTTTCGGGTCGAGGTCGATTTTATTTGCAACGATGACTTCTTTTTTGTCCGCCAGCGTCTTGCTGTATTGCTCAAGCTCTTTGCGAATTTGACGATAATTTTTCGCCGGGTCGGAGCCGTCGGGAGGCATTATATCGAGGATGTGGATGATAATGCGGGTCCTTTCGATGTGCCGCAGAAATTCAAAGCCCAGGCCCGTTCCTTCGTGGGCGCCTTCGATAAGGCCTGGTAAATCCGCCATAACCAATCGGCGCTCGCCGGTCAATTTCACGATACCGAGAACCGGCTCAAGTGTGGTGAACGGGTAAGAGGCGATTTTGGGTCTTGCCGCCGAGCAGCGGGAGATGAGGGTGCTTTTGCCCGCGTTGGGCATACCGACCAGGCCGACGTCTGCTATGAGTTTCAGTTCCAGCCGGAGATTTCGTTCCTGGCCGGGAACGCCTTGCTCAGCAAACCTTGGCGCCTGGTAAATCGACGTCGCGAATCGACTGTTGCCTTTGCCGCCTTTGCCGCCTTGGCAAATGCATACCTTCATACCGATTTCGTCGAGGTCTTTAAGCAGCAGATCGAGGTCTGCGTCATAAATTTGGGTTCCGGGCGGGACGCGGATTACCAAGTCATCGCCGTTGAGCCCGCTCTTGTTTTTTCCAGAGCCGGGTTTTCCATTCACTGCCTGCCAGTTGTGTTTGCCCGCAAAGTCCAAAAGTGTATCTAGATTCGGGTCCGCCAGGAAAATCAGGTCGCCGCCTTTGCCGCCGTCACCGCCGTCGGGGCCGCCTTTGGGGACGTATTTTTCGCGCCGGAAACTCACACAGCCGTTGCCTCCGTCGCCCGCCTTTACCCGGATTTTCGCTTCATCTACAAACATTTGGCCTTTCGCACAGATAATTAAGGGATACTGAAAGGCGCATTATAGCGAAATTGCTGATGATTAACAGCCCCGATAATACCGGCATAAGAGTGCGAGAGTTAACCCTATTCTAAATTGCTTTTGTGCCTCTTTCGCCGGTTCGGATTTTGATGACGTCTGAAACGGGATAAACGAATATTTTGCCGTCGCCGGGATTGCCGGTGTGCGCATTTGACGCGATGGCGGCAAGAACGGGTTCCACCAATCCATCCCCCACAACTATCTCAATCTTCACCTTTTGCTCCGTTTCCACAAGGTCAAAGGCGATGGCGGCATCCCGGCCATGCGTGCGTCCATAATCCTGGACATGGCTGATAACGATGCCGGGCAATTCTTCCGGCAGCGTCCGCAAGGCCTCAATAACTTTGTTCAGCATAAAGGGCTGGATTATCGCTTTGATTTCTTTCATAGTAACCTCCTGAAAAGCTTCCTTAAATTTCCTGTTCAGTTTTCTTACGTTCGAACCAGCCGTACAAAGTCGGCAGGATAAGAAGTGTTGCGATTGTTGATGTTAATAAACCTCCTACAACAACGGTCGCCAGGGGCTTTTGAACCTCTGAACCGGGGCCGGTCGCTATAAGCATCGGAATCAAGCTGAATATGGTAATTGAAGCAGTCATTAAAATGGGGCGAAGCCGGGATTCGCAGCCCTGCTTAACGGCATCTTCAAGTCCGATGCCTTCCTGCCGAAGCTGGGATATATAGGACACCAGCACAACGCCATTGAGAACCGCGACGCCGAAAAGCACGATGAAACCTACCGATGCCGGCACTGAAAGATACATATTTGCAATCAGCAGTGAGAAAACCCCGCCGACAAGCGCGAAGGGCAGATTGCATATAACAAGGAAAGCAAGTTTGACCGAATTAAATGTAATAAACAAAAGAAGGAATATCAGCCCGATGACCAGAGGCGTAATAATCATCAGGCGTTTCATCGCCTGCTGCTGGTTCTCGAACTGGCCGCCCCATTCTATGAAATACCCGCTTGGAAGGGCGATTTTTTCCCCGATACGCTTCTGGGCTTCTTCCACAAATGTTCCTATATCGCGACCCTTGACATTAAGCTCAATCGCCATTCTTCGCTGGCCGTTTTCCCTGCTGATTTGCACGGGGCCTTCCTCGACGACAACATCCGCCAGTTGATTAAGCGGAACAAGAAAATCTTTGCCGGTACTGACAAGGATATTTCCTATTGTCTCAATTGAATTGCGTTTCTTCTCGGGGAATTTTATAACAAGGTCGAACGACCTGTTTTCCTCGTAAATCTGCGACACCGGCGCTCCGCCGACCGCTATTTCAATGATACTGAGCACATCATTAACATTAATTCCGTAACGGGCGATTTTGCCCCTGTCAACTTTTATATTTATATACGGCTGTCCCGCAACGACCTCTGTTATAATGTCGGTTGAGCCCCTTACCTTTGAAAGAACAGCCGCTATTTCGTTGATTTTCGCCTTAAGAATTTCAGTATCGTCGCCGAACAGCTTTACAATTACCTGAGCACGGGTCCCTGCGACTAATTCATCTATTCTGCATTGAATCGGCTGGCTGAAACTGAATGCTATGCCCGGGATTTCGGCGACAGAATCCCGCATCTGCGTAATAAGCTCGTCCCGTGACCGGGCGCTGGTCCATTCGGAACGCGGCTTGAGTGCGCCTAAAAAGCCGGTCTTATCCACACCTCTTGCCTCAAGGGCGATTCCGGTCTGTCCAGTCTTGGAGACGATTGTTTTCAGCTCCGGGAATTGCATAAGTTTCTTTTCTATTGTGTCAACGATTTGGTTTGCAGTTGCAAGCGAAATGCCCGGCATCATCGCAACATCCATGTCAAATGCGCCCTCATCCATAATCGGAACAAACTCGGTGCCAAGACGGGTAATCATAAATAAAGCGGCGCATATCAGAATTATCGAGACGCCGAGAACGGCCTGCTTATTGCCCGCTGCATGGGAGAGAAGGGGGAGATAAATTTGTTTTGCCTTCCGGATTACCCAGCTTTCTTTTTCGTCGCCGTGTTTAAGCACCGCCAGACATAATACCGGAATGATAAATATCGACAGAAACAGTGACGCGAACAACGCGATGGCTACCGTATATGCCAGCGGAGAAAACATTTTGCCTTCCATACCCTGCAGCGTAATTATCGGGATGAATGTCAAGGCGATGATGAGTTGGCCGAATATGCTGGGTTTTGTAACTTCGAGAACCGCTTTAAGGACAGTTGAAATCCTGTGTGTTGAATCGGTCATTTGGCTGAATCGCCGCTGGACATTTTCAACCTGTATAATCGAGGCGTCGATAATCATGCCTATCGAAATTACGAGACCTCCCAATGAAAGCAGGTTCGCATTTAACCCGGCGTATTTCATAACAATAAACGTCAGCAGCAGCGAGAGCGGCAGGGCAAGGATTACGACAAATGCGCCTCTCAAGCTTCGCAGGATAAAATACAGCACAATTACAACCAGTATTGCTCCCTCCGCCAAAGCCCTTACCACGGTATTTATGCTTTTGCCCACAATTTCTGAACGTTCATAATACGGCTTTATTTTTATATTGGCCGGGAGAATACTACCGGAATTGATTTCTTTAACTTTTTCCTGAACTCGCTTTACAACAGCCAGACTGTTTTCGCCCTTGAGCATCATTACAATACCCCCGACGGCTTCGCCGGCGCCGTCCTTAAGAGAAGAACCCTGCCGGATGGCGTGCGATACCTTTACAACAGCAACATCCCTGACGAAAACAGGGACTCCCTCAGGCGATTTGAGAATAATATTCCCGATGTCTTCTTCGTTACGGATAAGGCCGATACCCCTGACGATAAACTGCTCCGATGAGCGTTCAATGATATTTCCGCCGACGTTCTGATTATTCTTTTGAAGAGCATCGTAAACATCATTAACGGAAAGCTTGTAGGTCAATAATTTATCCGGGTCGAGAGATACGATGAACTGTTTCAGGAATCCGCCGAATGAGTTGATTTCGCTTACCCCCGCCAGTCCCTTGAGGGTCGGTGCAACTACCCAATCCTGCAGCGTGCGAAGCTCGGTAAAATATCTGATTTTCTCATCCGGCTCCGGCGGCTCCTGGCCAACAAGGGTGTATTGATATATCTCTCCCATTGCCGTTGCGACAGGCCCCATTTCGCAATCCACGCCGGCAGGGAGTTTTTCTTTTACGGCCGTAAGTCGCTCAAAGACAAGCTGGCGGGCAAAATAAGTATCAACGTCATCGTTGAATACCAATGTAACTACGGCTATCCCGTATTTGGTAATCGACCGCATCGAATCAAGACCCGGCAGGCCCCGCATCGACATTTCGACCGGATACGTAACAAACTTCTCTATCTCCAGGGGCGACAGGCCGGGTGCTGTGCTGATAATTTCAACCTGGACATTCGTTACATCCGGAAAGGCGTCAATCGGCATTGTCTTAAACGAAAAAATGCCGAAAACCGTTATCAGAAATACGAGAAGTATTATTAAAAAACGATTGCGCAGGGCGGCGCTCATTAGTTTTTCTATCATTGTCTATTCCTCCAGTCCCATTTTTGATTTGAGAAGCTGCGATTTTAACAGAAAGCCCCCTTGTATGACTATCGTCTCGCCTTCATTAATGCCTTCGGATATAGCGACCTGGTCTTTGGTCTCGTCTTTTATTTTTATTTCCCGTGCCTCGAATTTTTCATCCGCTGTTTTGATGAACGCTGTTTTTTTGCCCTCTGTGATTTGCACGGCTTCCTGCGGGACGAGGATGTATTTATCTTCGGAAACCACCATCAGCTCAGCGTTGACAAACATTCCTAGTTTGAGAAGGTATTGCGGGTTATTGATAAGACCCCGGATTTTTACAGTGCGGGAATCCTTGTCCACGCGGGGAGAAACAAAGCTGATTTCTCCCTCGAACGCCTTATCAGGATACGCAATGGAACGCACAAGTATTTTCTGACCGGATTTAACCGCGGCGATGTCTTTTTCGTAAACGTCAAACGTTCCGTTTAGCTTCGAAAGGTCGGCTATTGTGCAAATGGAGGAAACAGAATCCACCTTGTCGCCTTCCTTTGCAAAGCCACCGATAACAACACCGGAAATAGGAGATTTAATTTCCTGCAGGTCGCCGCCTTCGGCTTTTATGATGCATATCACATCATCTTTTTCGACAACGGCTCCAATATTTGCTTTAAGCTCAGAGACGACGCCTGGGTTGAGAGCAGTAACGTGGCTTACCGATTCGCTTTCTTGGGCAATCTGGCCGACCACCGGAATCTTTTTTACCAGCGACTCCCGTTTTGCCTCCATTGTTTTTAAATCTATCAGTTCCTGGGATTTTTTACTCAAATCAAGGTGCTCCCCGTCCTCGCTGTGCTCCTCTTGCCCTTTCTGAGGCTGCATTTCCCCATTCGGGAAGAAGTGCGATATTGACATTCCCGCGCCAACGGAAAGCCCTATGATTATTACCCATTTTAGAAGTTTCATCGGAGATACGCCTCCTTTCTCATAGACGTATAAACATTTTTTTCCAGTTCAGTGACTGCGCTGTTAAGATTAAAAAGCCCCTCGTAATACTGGACTCTCGTCTCGGCGACGGTCCGTATCTGGTCGAGATAGTTTATAAAATCCATTTCCCCTTCGCTGTAACTTAAATCCGCCAGGTGCAGAAGCTCGTTGGCTTCTTCGAGGGATTTCTTTAATGAATCAAGCTGTTTTTGTGTAAGCTCTACCTCCAGATACGCCTGGTAAACCTCGAAGGCAGCTTCTCTTCTGGTCGCATCGAGCCGCACCCATTGAGCTTCCTTTTCGGCCACAGCCCTTTGAATCTCCCCGCGATTTCCACTCCACAACGGGAAACTGAATCCGAAAACCACGCCGTAGTCGTTTTCAAAGTCATCTCTTATTCTCTGGAAACCGATAAACGGAGCAGGCAGGCGTTTGCGCTCTTCTTTAGTAACGTTTTTTGTTTTGGAGTCGAGATTGAGCCGTTCCTGCTTGACGTCGGGGCGGTTTATAAAAGCGATTTCCGTTAACTTTTGTAAACTGATTTCCAGTTTTTCTTCTTTAAGCTCCTCTTCGATATCAAAGGCAATTTCCATCGCCCGGCCCATAAGAAGATTAAGCTGCGCCTTGTCGGTTTTCAACTCTTTCTCTGCGGCAAGGGAGATGTTCTCGGCCTTTAGAAGCTCGATTCTTGCCCGTTGCAGCTCGTTCTTTAAGGCCTGCCCCGATTGCAGACGCTGTTGAACCCGGCTGAAGAAATTCCTAAAAATCTCAAGATTGCCTTTGGCAAGCTCTATCTCTTTTTTATCGAGGGTTATTTTGTTGTAAGTTTGTCTTACCCGTGAATAAATTTCCCCCCACGCCTGCCTCAGAGATTCCTCCTGTACCGAAACGGCATTTGAGGCAATTTCTTTTCTTAATCCTCTGACGCCGGGCGGGTCGAATCCCTGCCGTATTTCAAAACTGTCGAGGTTGGCCTGCCTTTTGCCGTCTTCATCCTTCTTGAAACCTCCGATTTCGAATCCCACTTCGGGGTCCGGCAAGCTTCCGGCGGTTATTAAATCTCCTCCTGCTGCTATTACTGCTTTACGTGATTCAATGACACGCGGATTATTTTCAAATGCCAAAGTAAGCGCCTTATCGAGGGTAAGCATCTCCTCGGCACGGGCCTGGGCGGAAAAGAAAATCAATAAAGAAACAGTTCCGAATATATTGAAAATTTTCATTCTCATGCTAAACACCTTCTACAATCTGAGTTACTCAAAAAGATAGAGTGATTTGGGCGGCACGAGAAAACATGCCGCAAAGAGTATCTCTGTTATTCAGACGACACTTTAAGAGTGTTTAACTGTGAGAGGTCCGAGGAGGACGTTCGAGGCCTTTAGAGAAAGGACTCTGGGGAGAAGATGCCTGTGAATAAAATATTCTCAATACGATGTTTGAATCGATGAGAAGGGAATTCGATGGTGCGATAGCTACGCAACACACCAAAGAACAGCAGATGGCGCAATGCTCATCATTGTCATCGGCATTGACTGTATTACAGAAGCTAAACTCCGAGACAAAAAAAACTGAAAGTGCCAGAATTAGTATTATATTAGCGGTCTTCATATTGCGCATAATATCTCACATTATTACGCCATATGTTTCAGAAAAGTTCAAATGAATTAACGTGATTTTCAATTTTTCCCAACTCAGATACTCAGTTCATAAATCAGCGAAGGTCCGCGTTTAGGTTTGTGTCGGTCCGTGTATTATACGACGTTGACTTTTCGGCCGGCGAACTGAATTTTGCCGTCGCTGACTGCGAAAAGCGTGAAGTCCCTGCCCATCTGGACGTTTTTGCCTGCGAAAAATTTGGTTCCGCACTGCCGAACGATGATACTGCCTGCCTTGGCGATTTCACCGGCATACAGCTTAACGCTTCTGTATTTCGGATTGCTGTCTCTGCCGTTTCTTGTTGACCCTTGTCCCTTTTTATGTGCCATAAAGACCTCGTTTTTCGTCTATCGATTGCGCTGCTCGTTTCGTCAATCGTCCTACGGTTACGAATTGGGCGACATTATACGTTTGACGCAACCGATACGAGCCGCGCAACCGCAACCGCTTCACGTTTTATTATTAACCAGTGATGATATGATACTTAAAGTGTTTTGTCCAGCGTTTTTTTTGAATAGAAAATAGAAAATAATAAATAGCAAATGGCTAACGTTCGGCTTCGATAATGGCCTTCATTTGCGGCAGTGAAGTCATTCCTTCGGTCGCCAGCTTTATTTTGCCGTCGGGAGCGATAAAGAAACTGGACGGGATACTGTTTATAAGATTGTAAGGTCTGGGCATAGTCGCCGAGTCGGTTGAAGTAACGGAATAGCTGATAACCGGGTTTGCGGTGACGAACTTTCTGACCGCCTCGGTAGAGTTCCTCGGGTCGATATACGATATGGCCAGCATTACCAGTTTGTCTTCGCCGATTTGCTTTCTCAGCTCAATGAGATGCGGGATTTCCGCAATGCACGGCGGGCACCAGGTCGCCCAGAAGATGAGCATTACATTTTTGCCCCTGTATTCGCTGAGCGTATGCTTTTTGCCGTTGAGGTCGGTAACCGTAAAATCAGGCGACTCTTTTCCATACCAACTGGTAAAAGCCGGCCCCCAGCCCCTCCTGCGGTTGATTATGTCGTGGATGGCAAGTTTCGGGGGGGCAAGAGCAGATGACCCGTCTTCGCTGTGCTTCGCCGAGGCAAGCGGAGGACTGACGACGGAAGACGGAGAATTGTTCTCTGTCTTCTGTTCTCCGTTTTCTGTTTTCTGTCCTCCATTTGGCGGTTCTTTTTTACAGCCCGTCATTACGCCGAGAGTTAATACGGCCACACCAAGCCAAATTATGAATATCGTTCTGCTGTAAGTCATATTAAAATTATACACTCCAACGCCCGGATTTACAGCGAAAATTTACCCTTCGGAGGATGTTTGCCTTTGCCGGAGGGGACTACTATAATACCTGTTAGCTGGTTTTTGTAATCCAAGATTGAAAAATTGTAAGGAGTCGCAAGATGAATTGTGTATGCAAAAGGCATAGTGTCTTAGCGTTGGTTATAGTGCTGGTTTTGGCCGGCGTATTGTCGGCTGACGTTCGGTTGCCATCAATCATAAGCGATAATATGGTCTTGCAGCAGGGAAGTAATACGCCTATTTGGGGTTGGGCTGACCCCTGTGAGCAGATTGTCGTTAAATTTGGTATCAGTAATATCGCCTGGGGCGGGGTGGCGGATGCGAACGGCAATTGGATGGTAAAAATAGACGCTGGTAAATCCGGCGGGCCTTATGAAATGACCATCGAAGGAAAGAACACTGTAACAGTGAAGAATATTCTGGTCGGCGAGGTGTGGGTTTGCTCAGGCCAGTCGAATATGGAATTTACGGTTAAGCTGACAAAAAATTCCGCTGAGGAAATTGCTGATGCCAACAATTATCCGCAGATTAGAAATTTCAATGTCGGTAAGAAGGTGATTTATACGCCTATGTATAATTGCAGCGGCAAGTGGCAGGTATGCAGCGCACAAACTGCGGGAAACTTTACAGCCGTTGGCTATTTCTTTGGCCGGGAGCTTAATAAACAGCTTAATGTGCCGATTGGCCTGATTCATACCTCCTGGGGCGGGACGCCGGCTGAATCGTGGATGAGCAAAGAATATCTTGAAAACGACCCAAACTTTCAGCCGATTCTAAAACGCTTCGAAGAAATATCCGCCAATTATCCTGAATTGAAAAAGAAGTATCAGGAGGAGAGGCAGAAATATGACTCAATAGCGCCGAAATTAAGGGCCGAGGGCAAGCCGTTGCCCCCAAGGCCGGAAGAGCCGATAGGCCCGGGGCATGTTTACTCGCCAATGGGTCTTTATAACGGTATGATTGTTCCCATTATACCTTACGGCATACGCGGGGCGATATGGTACCAGGGCGAGTCGAACGCCTGGCGGGCATATCAGTATCGCACACTGTTTCCGACAATGATTAAAAACTGGCGCGATAAATGGGGGCAGGGCGATTTCCCGTTCCTGTTTGTTCAGTTGGCAAATTTTGAGGCGACAAGTCCTCAACCCCAGGAAAGTGACTGGGCGGAGCTGCGCGAGGCGCAATTGATGACGCTTTCAATGCCGAATACGGGGATGGCGGTTATGATAGATATCGGCGAGGCGAATGATATTCATCCCAAGAACAAGCAGGACGTCGGCAAGCGTCTGGCGTTGTGGGCTTTGGCAAAGACATACGGCAAGACAATAGTTTATTCAGGCCCGATTTACACATTAATGGAAGTCCAGGGCAACAAAACGATTCTGCATTTCGACCACGTCGGTGGCGGACTGGTGGCCAAGGGCGATTCGTTAAAGGGGTTCACGGTAGCCGGGGCAGACAAGAAATTTGTCTGGGCCGACGCGAAGATTGAAGGCAACACGGTCGTTGTAAGTTCCGATAAAGTCAGTGTGCCGGTTGCGGTGCGTTACGCCTGGGCGAAAAACCCGGTATGTAACCTTTACAACAAGGAAGGTTTGCCTGCGACTCCGTTCAGAACCGATACCTGGCCTGGTATTACAGACGGCCGGCGTTAAACCGGAGAGGTTGTGCGGACAAGGCGTAATGCGCGGGTTTGTGCCATATACTATTTTTCTGGTCGGCGTGCCGCCAGCGCCGCAATACGATGACTAAGGAATGTTCTTTTCCGAAAACCAGCCGGCTTCTCATAAACAGTCAGTTCCGGATTGTTATGGCTAAGCGATTGTCCGCTCGCGACGAGTTGCTTGTGCTATACGCCTGCGAAAACGGTCTCGATTACCCCCGTATAGGCATATCCATAGGCAAATCCTGCGGGAACGCGGTCATTCGCAACCGGCTTAAACGGCTGTTACGCGAGGCGTTCAGGCAAAATAAGCATCTTGTCACCCCCGGTTTTGATTTTGTGGTCTCAATGTCGCCCCAGTGGGTCAGGCAAACCCGCCCTTGGGCGAGGTCTCGCCACGGGCGGACCCGCGAAAGAAAGGATGCAAAGACCGTTGTAGGGGCGATAAAGTTTGCGCAAATCCGCGATTGCTTCCTTAAATTAGCGGCCCAACTGACCTCCGGAAGGGCTTAATTTGTAATCTTTGGCCCCCTTGGTGCCGATAAATGCTTATGTGAGCACTCGTCTCGGCATAGGCGTTGCTGAACCCGAGGAAAGAATTGATATTCTCTGATAGTACTTTGGTGATAATGGAATAATAGATACGCCGAGCCGTAGCCGGAGAGTTTGCCCATTGGGTCCCAAAACTGGATTAGTTTCGATAGGTAAGGCAGCGAAAGAGGCGGGCGTATCGCGCCAGTCGCTGCAGTATTACATTATGCTGGGATTGCTCGAAGCGACCAAAATCACCAAAACCGGCAGACGGTTGTTCGACCAGAAAAGTATTGAGCGGGTCAAACTTGTAAAAAAGCTCAATAAAAGCGGCTATCCTCTGCGGGCGATACGTGAGTTGTTCCTTGAGGGCCGGACTCGTCTCGGCGAAGGCACAACAGGTGGTAAAAAATGAGTTGAGACGCCGAGCCGTAGCCGGGCTGATTTGAAAGGAAGCAGGCGGTGAGCGATTTCGAAACAATGCAGCGAAGACGCAGTATGGCCGTCGGGGTCTTTGTCATCGTGGCGGTCATAGCGTTCTTCTGGCTGATATTCAAATTCGGCGACCTGCCTGTTCTTGTCAGCGAGATAAAATCATACGAGGTTAAAATTCAGTTCCCCAGCGCACCGGGCGTCCAAAAGGATACCCCTGTCCGATTCTGCGGCTACCAGATAGGTACGGTAACAGATGTCAAACCGCCGAATATTCTTCAGGACAAAAACACGAAGCAATGGTATCATCAGACGTTGGTAATCATAAGCATCGAAAATCAGTTTAAGGATATCCCGGACATCGTAGAGACCAAACTGATGACGCGAGGTCTCGGCTCAAGCTATATCGAGTTGAGTATTCCGCCCGTGGACGTTCGTGAAGGTAAGTTTCTCGTTGAGGGCAGTTTGCTTCAGGGTTCCAGCGGAGTAACAAGCGAGTTTTTCCCGGCGGAAAGCCAGAAAAAGCTGGATGACCTGATTACCGGCATATCCGCGTTTGTCAAAAACAGCAACGATGTCATCGGCGACGCCGAAAACAAAGCCAACCTTAAGGCCGCTTTAGCTAATCTCGCTGATGCCAGCAAGCAGGCGGGCGATGCCATACGTCAGCTTAAAGAAGCGGCTGCGGTGGGCAAGACAATGCTCCAGAACGCCGACACCAGGACCGCCCAGCTTACCACGTCCCTTGTCACAACCAGCGACAAGCTTGGCGAGGTAATGACCAATCTCGACAGCATTCTCACCAAGGTAAACGACGGCGAAGGCACGGCAGGCAAATTAGTGAACGACGGCCGGCTCTATGAGCAACTGCTTGAAGACAGCAAACAGCTTCATTTAGTCCTGCAGGACCTCAAGAGCTTTGTGGCCGAATCAAAAGAAAAAGGTATCCCTCTTAAGCTGAAGTAAGGTTGCCTTCCAAGCCATAAAAAGTTATCATTCCACGAATTATAATCATGGAAGGTGCGCGCAAATGACTAAAAGTTCCGTAATTCGTGCAACATCGGAAGACAAAAAAGCGGTAGGCAAAATCGTCGAACTGGCAAAGAAAGCCGGTATTAA
>Ga0315294_10006264_pt1 | contig 13039 bp, 11 predicted proteins | sample YL17G13_40_MG_FD_203626 | JGI IMG/M metagenome (GOLD analysis project Ga0315294, IMG submission 203626) | Sediment microbial communities from Yellowstone Lake, YNP, Wyoming, USA - YL17G13_40 | ecosystem: Environmental > Aquatic > Freshwater > Lake > Sediment | place: USA: Wyoming | collected... | reverse complement strand
CACCAGTTGCCATCCTGGCTAGGGTAACATGCGCCTCCGGCGCATGGTTCCTCTCCGGTTTCCAGCCAAAAAAGAACCACGCGCAGGATGCGCGTGGTACAGGCGCGACAAAGAGCCTGGGTTTCAGGTCACCAGTTGCCATCCTGGCTGGGGCAAAGTACTATCATGTGCGGTCAATTCCCCCGTAAGGAAGGATGAGCAAGATGGACAACGAGAACGAAATCATGGAAGAGGAAGAACACATGAGCGAGGAGGGGTGCGAATCTCCGGGCGATCTGACGGTGCTTGTCAAGGACTCGGCGGTGAGGACGGTCGCGGGCGACCTGGTGATGCTGAAGGACTCCGCCGCATTGAGTGCGACCGCGGACTGGGTCCAGATGGAGGGTTCGGCTGCGATGGTGGTTCAGGCCGAGATGGTCGATGCCAACAACTCCTCGATTTTCCTTGCCTTGACGCAGAAGCTGGGCGGAGAATGCAGGCCGGTTTTCACGCCTCTGACCGCAGCGGCCTTCGGAGCCGCTTTCGGCGGGGCTATCATCCTGTTCTCGCTGCTCTTCCGCAGACACAGAGACTAGTGCGGTTGCGAATCGGACCGTCGCCGTGTAAGATTTGGTTCCCCTTCAGGCGGATTGGAGTTGATTAGCGATGACAGGAACTCCGAACGAATCCGAAGAGAAATGGGCCCCGCCGGTGGAGCCCACCAAGTCGGTGCCGGCCGACATTCCCTCGGCCGATCCTGTGGCGATGGCGCAGGAATGCACACAGATAGTCGAGGGTGAATTCGTGAAAATGCACCAGTCGGCGGCGTTCAGCGTACTTGCGGACGACGCGGAGATGAACGAATCGGCCGCGTTTATCGTCAGGGCCGAGGAAGTCCGGATGGTGGACTCGGTCACATTCATCCTGTCCGCAGGCGAGGTGAAGGGGAACGTCACGACCATTTTCACACCGCTGACCGCGGCAATTGTGGGCGTCGCGATCATCGCCGGCATGTGGCTGATCCGCCCGCGAAGATGATCCTTCCCGGCAGCCGGCCCCTCTCGACTCGAGACGAGTCGGCTCCTGATCCCGAAGCACGAGACGTGCTCGGCACAGAATCTCACTGCACGCGTCAATAACACGAGGGACCCCTGAACGGGGTCCCTTTGATTTCACAGTTCACAAAGGAGGTCTACTCAATAGGAAGGAGGCGGAGCGAGGCGACGAACCTTGACGGCCTGCATACCCTTGGCTGTCTCGATCATGTCGAATTCGACACGTTCGTTCTCCTCAAGGGTCTTGAAGCCGTCGCCTTCGATAGCGCTGTAATGGACGAAGACATCGCTGTCGCCCTCACGCTCTATGAAGCCGTAGCCCTTGTCCTTGTTGAACCATTTGACCTTGCCGTTCGGCATACCAACAGACCTCCTTTCACAGACAGGACAACTGCGGTCGCTTACTTCTCCCGGAAACGCCGATTTAGATCTCGCCCGCAGGGGAAATCTATTTTTGGAGATATCCGGTGTAAATGCCGGGCTTCGACAATTACTTAAAGCCCGCTGTGCCCCTTGTTGATGGGAGAATGTTAGCACTCGAAGCCGGTCTGAGTCAACATGTTCGCACGCGATTTATGCGACAAACCTGCTGAGAGGTGACGCCGGGAAACCCCGGTAGCAGCTACTTTTCGAAGACGAAAAGGTAGCAGCTACCGGCATAACTACCGGCTTAGAGGGGGGGATGGGGAAGAGCCGGCCATGAGACGCATCATCTCGATGCGCTTCTCGTCGGGTGTCACCCTCAGGGTCCGCTCCCTGCGGAATCGCACTCTGCCGGCCGGGCCTCCGGGGATCGGGGTCAGGTATTTCACTCGCGTGTAGTCGACCGGGACGTTCGACCCGTCCCTCGCCTTCGAATGCCACACGGCAATCATGGCGGCCTCCCTGAGAGTGCTGTCGGGAACCTGGCGTCCGCGAGTGATGATGTAGACATGGCTCCCCGGAATCTCGCGGGTGTGCAGCCAGATGTCCTCGGGCGAGCTCGACCGTCTCAGGGCATCGTTGGAGCGATCATTCGCTCCCGCCATTATGAGGAAACCGTCGTTCGACCGGTACCGGTGCGCAGGAAGGACTGCCGGCCCGCCGGCCCCGACCCTCCTCCCCGCTTTTCCGCCCTTCCTGCCCCCCTTGACCGGGGCGCCCTCGTCGACGGCAGGGATCAACCCGTGAAGCACGCACTGCTCCCGGATCCGGCCGATCTCGTCCTCGGATGACGCGGATGCAAGATGCTCGCCGAGACGTCTCAGCTCCTCCTCTTCGGCGTTGACGGCGTTCATGCGTTCACGGGCGACCTGGTGCGTCCGCTTCAGCTTTCGATAGCGCTCGTACCACGCTTCCGCCTGGAACTGGGGAGACAGGTGCGCATCGAGCACGAGCTCCACCTTCTCGCCCGTCTCCCAGTCGTCGAGGACAATCCGATCCATACCGGGCGTGACCAGATGAATGTGAGCGAGGAGGAGGTCCGCCTTTTTCTTGTACTCGCCGGCGCGATCGGCCTGATCGAGATCCTGCCCCAAGCCCTCCGACAACGATTTCAGCTTCTTGCGCCTGCGATCGATTACTCTCGAGACCTCGCGACGCGCCTTGTCCAGAGCCGCATCCTCAGACCTCTCGGCGAAATCCGCTGTGACACGCCTAACCATCTGCAGCGGCGTCTCCCTGATAAGAGGAATCCCGCCCAACACCATTTCGACGGTCCTGCCGAGGGCCAGCCTGAGATTCTCGCTTTCTTCAGGACGCAGCTCCAGAACCGGTTTCCCATGGAAGACCTCAGCTCGGGCACAGACCGCTCGCGCCCACAGCGGGCTCATGCCCAGAAAAGTCCTGGCAAGAAGGTCCCCGATTCCCTCGGCCTCGCGCGACGATCCCGTGAAATCCAGCCATTCAGCGGGCGTGAACTCCCTGGGCTCGATGCGGTCCTGCTTCGGGGGAACGAAGTACTCTTTCCCCGGGCGGATTTCTCTCAGACGGCTCTGGTAGGAGTGCACGGGCTTGTGGGAGGCCACGATTACGTTGTCGGCGTCCACCAGGATGAGGTTCGAGTGCTTCCCCATAAGCTCGGAAACGAACCGGTAGCCGATTTCCTCGCCGGTGTATTCCCGTCGAGTGAATTGAAGCGTCAGGACCCTCTCGAATCTCGCGACCTCGACATTGTCGACTCTCCCGCCGCTCAAGTGATGGGAGAGGACCTGCACGAGGTGCGAGGGGTTGGATTTTTCGGGAAGCGGATCGGTCCAGGGGTGCACGCGGTACAGGGCGATGTCGGCCGAGAAGAGCCAGTCCGAGAACACGCAGGCATCGGAACCGGGTGAGTTTTCCCTGTCCCGGTCGGCGAATCGATCGAAGGCGAGGATGATGTCGCCGCCAGGGAGTCCGACGACGCGTCGCAGCCTGGAGCCGACGAGGGATTCGCGCGCCACGCGACCGATAACCGCAAGCGTGCTGTAGTCCATGGCAGCCTGGGGAAGCGCGTCGTACTCTATGGGCTGCGGAAATTCCGGCATCGGTCGAATCCTTCGTGTGCGGGCACAAACGGCTGCCCCCGTCCGGCAGTCGCAAATGTTACACTTACCGGGATATCTTTCAAATGCCGAGGTGTCCAATTGAGCGAGCCGAAGGGACCTGCGCTGACGGTCGACGCGGTGATCGAGTCCGGGGACGACAGGGTGGTGCTCATACGTCGCGCATTTCCGCCGTTCGAGGGCTCCTGGGCTCTGCCGGGAGGATTTGTCGAGATCGGGGAGACCGTCGCCGATGCCTGCGTCCGGGAAGTAAGAGAGGAATGCTCGATCAGTGTGGAGCTGAGGGGGATTCTCGGGGTGTACTCGGACCCCAGGCGCGATCCGAGGCGTCACACGGTCACGGTCGCGTTCAGAGCCGTCCACAAGTCGGGAGAGCTGAAGGGGTCGGACGACGCGAGGGAAGCCAGGCTCTTTGGGAGGGACGAGCTGGAATCACTGAAGCTTGCCTTCGATCATGCGGACATTCTCAGGGACGCGGGATGGCTTTGACGATCAGGTACGCAAAAAAAAGAGACCACCGTCGCTTGTCGCACCAAACCTTGACTCCCGGCACCGGGCGGCACGATAATAGTCAGAATGTCTCGCCGATTTCCAGCCGGAAGAGGTGAGATGGCAGTCTGAAGACACACAAATGTCACAAAGGAGAAACCGAATGAGGTACTATGCGTTGCCATGGTTGTTTGTTCTAGCAATAGTTTTTGGGCTTTCGTGTTCCGGGGGGAATTCTCCTGTCGCTGCACCCAGCGGGCCCACAGCCCAGGAGACAGAGACGGCGTCGACGGCAGGCAGCCATCATCTTCTCAGCTACACGCTCGTTTCATTCGATCCTGCAACCATGGATTTCAAGGTCGTGCCTCTGAGACAGGTTGCCGATCACTGGAACGTCCTCAAGTGGCTGGAGCAGAGTCCGTGCGCCAACTGCGTCTCGATCACCAAGGCGCAGAAACTCCTGAACAACAACCTTCTCGTGACGGTCCAGATCGAGCATCCATTCGACCCTCTGAATTTCACGGGCTTCGATGTGCGTGGTATTGCGATGTTCAAGGGGACCCTGACTTTCCCGGTCTCCGGGCTGATGACATCGAGCGCTCTCGAGGGAGAGGCTGAACTGATGAATCCCGTAGGCTACACGACCCTCTACAACCCGACTACCGCAGGCGAGGGTCCGAACGGACTGCAGGGTTATCTGAAGGGGAAGATGTCGGCGGGTCTGCCTGACAGCACTGTTAACGGCTACATGACATTCAACTCGCCGGGAGCCGAGAATACACGGGATTACTTCCTCGCCGGGGCAACCATCACGTCCGACTTCGAGATTCATCTGCCGAGCGGACCATTTGTCTTCGGCTATGCGGTCGATGCGTCATGGATGCCGCCGGACGTGAAACCTGTCGTTAACCCCAATACCGATTTCCCGCCCGAAGCGAACTGCTCCGAACCCTATAAGATCGCCGTGTCGGAAGTGGCGACGGGCAACGGCCTGACGGACCAGGGCGGTCAGACGACGCTGAAAATTAATGTCTATGACCATCAGGGCAAAGACAGCTATAACGACCCCACTGTCGAGTGTCCGGACCTTTTCATCGGAGCGAAGACAGCCACGTGGGTGGAGCAGGTGGACGATTACGATACGTGGACGGTGGACCTGGACAATTCCGAACTCGCCGGAGCGGGGAGATACAAGGTGCTCATTGCCGTCGAGGACAAGGACAACGATACATCGCCCGCCTGGATAAACCTCACCGGTTACCAGGTCTATACGGTGATGGTCACACCGGACGCCTCACTCAAGGGATGGGCTGTGACTTTCGGAGGTTCGTATGAAGATGAGGCGATGGCATCAGTAACGGATTCTGCAGGAAATGTCTATGTCACAGGCTTTTTCACGGGCGACACCAATTTCGATCCCGATGGCCAGGCGGTCAGAACATCCAACGGCTACATGGATTGTTTCCTTGTCAAGTACGATGCAAGCGGGAAATACGTGTGGGTCGGCGCGTGGGGAGCCGAAAATGATGACATGGCCACTGATGTGGCGATAAGTGGGAACAACATCCTGGTCTATGGCGTCTTTACTGACACGCCTGATTTCGATCCGGGCACCGGGACGGACCTCTTCGCATCCAATGGCGCCTGGGACCTGTTCCTCAGCGCATTCGACACTAGTGGAAACCACAAGTGGACTGAAACGTGGGGCAGTTCAGGCGATGAATACTCGGGCGGCATGGGAGTGGACGCCCCTGGGAACATTTACATGGGCGGTACTTTCGGGTCCGTCTGCGATTTCGATCCCGGTCCGGGGATACATGAGGTCACACCGATCGGGTGGGACAATTTCCTGTTGAAGTTTAACGGCAACGGGGTCTTCCTGTGGGTCCGAACCTGGGGCATGGGGGAGTACGATGACGAATTAGTCACCAACATAGCGACAAGCCCGAGCGGCGAGACATGGATGTGCGGGTATTTTGAGGGAACGGGCGATTTCAATCCCGGTTCCGGTGTCGACACCCATTCGTCGCTGGGCTATAAGGACGCCTGGGTATCCAGGTTCGATCCCAACGGGAATTTCAAGTGGGCAAGAACCTGGGGAGAAGCGGACGACGACGATATTTCCATGGCTGTAGCGCCGGATGTATCGGGCAACTGCTACATTACCGGCTATTTCGCAAACACAGTCGATTTCGACCCGGGGCCTGGGACGGTTGAGATACCGTCATGGGGTTATTACGATGCTTTCGTACTGGAGCTCGATCAAAACGGCAATTACAAATGGGCCGGCACGATGGGAGGAGGAGGCGATGACAGCGGCCAAGGCGTTGCGTTGGATTCTCTGGGCAATGTCTACCTGGCCGGTCAATTCTCGGATATCGCCGACCTGAATCCGGGTCCCATCCAGTCAAATGGCGTCTCCAACGGCTATACCGACGCTTTCCTCACAAAACTCTCACCCCTGAACGAGTTCCTATGGGCCGACACCTGGGGCGGTGCGGATATCGAGTATCTGGGGGATTCTTTCTATTACGAGTACGGGAGCCCGCTTTGGGTCGACATCTACGGAAAATCCTATGTGGCGGGTCAATTCCGAGACACTGTCGATTTCGATCCCGGGGCAGGTGTCGACGATCATATCGCCGATTCCGCCGATGCATTCATCACAACGATTCCGCCGACCGGAACCTGGTGACAATACTCAGGGACAGCTACCTTTTTCCCTCTCGTCTCCCGACACTTTCCCTTGCCTTCCGGGAATGAGGTAGCTGTCCCGAATGGCACATGTTTATGCAAGAGATGAATATGTTCGAGATTTCTCAGGCGGGACTTCGGGACTGGGGACAGGCACGAATTTCGCCCCGGGCCGCATGGAAAGAATCAAGCCAGTGACGAGCGAAATTCGAGCCAGTCCCCGATCTCGTCCAACTTCTGCTTCTTCATATTCGTTTTCTGCTTAAGCATGTGCCGTTCGTAGCTGTCCCCCGGCTCCCAAAAAAAAGACCACCATCGCTGGTGGCCGCCTCCCGAGACTCTGCTTGTGTCCGGCGCTACGCTTCCGGGGTCGATTCGCCGAACGTCTCAAGCCAGGACTTGGGCCCGTCCGGAAGGAAGCTGGCGCTCTTGAAGGAAATGCGCCCGGTGTTCTTGATGAGCTCAGCATCGACCTTATCGGTCAGAAATCGGCATTCGTACCTGGGTATGCTGATCGTGTACAGCGCTTCCGCGGACAGCACGTCCGAATAGCCCGACCACTCGCCCTCGAGCTTGAACGCCCCATCATCCTCCCGACTGAGCTTCACGTCGGACAGAAACCCGACGCAATGCCCGTCGACAAATACCTCAGCCATCCTGATCCGGGGTAATCCCAAGCTCTCATTCATGACGATGTAGATTATACCAAGAAAAGAGGCTTGGGGAAAGGGCGATCGGGGACAGGCACCCCGATTTTGTCTTCCCGGACCCTGCAGGGAAAGTGAAGTGAACAAGAAGACAAAATCGGTGTGCCAGTCCCCGCTCCCCGGTTTGCCTGGGGATGTCTCAGTTGATGTATCCCAGGCTTCTGAGGCCCTCACTTGCCTCGCCGCCTCTTCCCGCACCGATTCTCTCGGCTATCGTCCTGCACATTTCGGTATATTCGTTAATCAAAGTTTCCATACGCTCGCGATCGTCGGGACGCTCATCGAGAACGTCGTACCAGCCTTCCGGGTCGTTCACAAGATCGTACTCCCTCGGATGCAGCACGGCGCCGGACCCGCCGATGTAAAGAAAGCCGCTGGATATGACACCTTTGATTCCCCTGTCGAAAAGGAGCGGAGATTCCACAAAGACGGGACGGGGAGCCGATTGGCGGTCCTGGAATACCGGCGCAAGGCTGCGACCGGTGAATTCCGCCGCCTGACCCGACAGGGTCGGCTCGACACCGGCCAGATCGAGGATGGTCGGGGCGAGGTCGACGAGACTCACGGGATCATCGACCCGTTCACCCGCCGACAATCCGCGCGGCAGCTTCAGGACGAGCGGCACATGCAGGAGCTCCGGATAGAGCGAATGCGCGTGCTCGATCCGATCGTGCTCGTAGAATTCCTCCCCGTGATCGGCGGTGATGACGACCATGGTTCGATCCAGAATGCCTTGTCTCTCAAGCTCGCCGACAATTCCTCCCACGCTGTCGTCCGCGAACGCGATCTCTCCCGCGTAGAGCGAAAGGACCTGTCTCAGGGAGTCTTTCGTGATGGGCGTCTTGCCCTCCTTGAGCAGAGGCTGGCGCATGAGATCGCGTCGGGGGAAATCGACTCCGAGTTCTTTCGCCGCCCTGTCCCGATATTCTTTCGGCGGAAGCCATGTGGAATGAGGGGCGAAGAGGTGGACCCACAGGAAGAACCTCTCGGACGAGTGCCGTCGGATGAATTGCCGCGCCCGCGAGACGGCGTCGCGCTCCATGATCGGGTTGATGTTGGGCGTGAACGGCTCGGGCCATGACAGCCTGATCCGGTCAATGAGCCGCTGGAAGTAAAGCCTTCTTCCGTCCCTCTGGATGAAATATTCCTCTTCTATTGTGTCGAAACCCTGGTCCATGCCGCTACCCTTGCCGAGCATGGGGTTGACGACGACGGCGTGGGTCGCCCAGCCCGCTTCGCGCAGGATTTCGGCCAGCGTCGTCGCGCCGGACGCGAGGACCGAGCTGGTATCGTCCACGGCGCCGTGAGCGCTCGGGGGAAGTCCGGACAGAATGCTTCCGACGCTGGGAACGGTCCAGGGCGCGGTGGAGTACGCGTTCTCAAAGACAATCCCCTGCCCTGCAAGGCGGGCGATGTTCGGCGAGCCGAGCCTCAGGCATTTCCCCTCCGGATAGCAGTCGAGCGCGTCGGGACGCACGGTATCGATTGTGATCAGCACGACGGAAGGTGACTTGTCCTCGGACGGCTGTCCGGGTTTCGATGCGACCGGCACAGGGAAAGTGACCAGATAAAGGGCGGCAAGCAGTCCGGCGACGATGGTCCATCGCAGAGGACCGCCACGACGAAGGCCGTCATAGATGACAGGCAATGCCTTCACGAGCGCCAACAACACGAAGGCTGCGACAACAATGAGCGAAATCAGCGCAACTATCGGGCCGAGCCCCGAGAGAGCGGAACCCGCCGCGGGGACAATCGCCATGAAAAGCCACCAACCCCACAGCCAGGTCCATTGAGCGCGGGCGCTGAGAGACTCGAAAATGCCGAGCACTCCGACCGACAGCGCGGCGGAGATCGCGCAGGTGAGCACGATCATGGCTGCGACGATCAGGATCGGGCCCGCAGGCGATCCGGTCGACGAGATTACCGGAGTGACGAGGGCAGGCTTGAGGAAGACGGCATCCAGGATCAATCCGGACCCGATCGCGCTCGCAAGAAGGAACCTGCGAATGGTTCGAGGTGCCCACGTTTTTCTGAATGCGCCGACGATGAGCGCGCAGAGAATGCCGGGGATCAGCAGCGCGAATCCGAACAGCACGAATCCGCCGAGCGAGTACAGGTTGAAGTGAATCCATTTCAAGGGGTTGGCAAGCTCGTGACGCATGGATGCCGACGCGAGCGCGGTCTGCCATCCGGAGAGCGCAAGTCCGATGTAGAGCGCCAGAGTGGCGGATTCTCTGAACGTGGCCTTCACAGTGCACATATCGAGGGGAATTATACCCCAAGCCGGAGAGGGTCGTTCGCGGTTCTTGTCTTCCGACCGGGGTCAGTCCGGGATGTCGTAGGGAAACGCGCTCTTCCAGTTTTCCGGACGCTTCTCGGGGTCGAGGCCGCTGTCCAGCCAGGCGAGCCACTGGTCCACTTCCCGTCCGACGGACTGCAGGTCGACCTTGTCGAGCTCCCACACAACACCGCCCAGGGAGTAGCGGTCGCGCGAGAAATGCACGGCGCTCGGCTTGTAGAACCATGCCATCAGAATGTTCGTTTCCGGCTGCCACACTTTGAGCCTGCAGCGATTGGGGAAGCCTTTCACCTGGGTCGTGGAAGTGAATTCGAGCCCTCCCGCCTTCGCGTTGATACCGTAACTGCCGGGTGCCCTGGAGATATGATCGTAGATGGCCCTGACCGCAGCGTTTCCGCCCGTCTCGGCCGAGACTTTGACGCCAACACCTTCGGCATCGAGATTGTTGATCATGTCGTTCAGTCCCCCTGAGAAGACGGGAGTTTAACACAGCGGATGAGGGGCAACAAGTTTCAGACCTCACCCCCCCTGCCCCCCTCTGCCTCACTCCGAATCTGTTTCGCCAACTGAGCGAGCGTCGGCGGATCCGCGGGCGGTCCGCCACGCACCAGGCCCGAATCGCCCCTGAATCGAGGATAGAGCTTCAGGTGCACATGATCGATCTCCAAACCCTCGCCGACCACCAGTGTTCGCTCCGCACCTAGCTTCTGCTCAAGAAGCATGGCGACTTCCTTCGCCGCTCTCATCAGGCCTTCATACGCATCGTCGGGAAGCGCGTACAGGGACGACGGCAGATGCTCCTTCGCGACCACCACCGCCTGAGCCTTCCTGAGGGGGAAGATGTCCAGGAACGCCATGTGACCCTCGTCTTCCCAGATAGTCTGGCTCGGGATTTCCTTCGATACGATTTTGCAGAAGATGCAATCCGGATCGCGTTTCATTTCGGTCTCTCCTCTCATGAAATCCAGACGATCATACCCCGCGGGCGTTTTCCTCACAACCCCCCGGTCGGGATCGGTGCATCCGGCACTCGATTCCGATGCCCGGTGTAGCACGTGCGTCACGCAGGTGGTGCTTTCAGAAAACATAAGAACCATGCGCAGGATGCGCATGCCACGTCAAGAGACACGGGGACTGGCACACAGCTTTGCCCCGCAACCATAGTCACTCTCTCAATACGGCTCAAGGGGCAAAGCTGGGGGCCTGTCACCGTGTTGCGGAATTTATGATATATGAATGTGCGGTGACAGGCACCGATTTCGCTCTTGCCGCTGGTGGCGCAGGATACAGCGATGAACGAGGGCGAAATCGGTGCCAGTCCCCGCACCCCGGCGTTTTCCTCACAACCCCCAGGTCGGGATGGTATGATGTGCCCCAAGCCGCGAGTGTGGAGGTCGCCTATGCCTGAAAGCATCGAGATTCCAAGGAACGAACCGGACTTTCATCCGTTCCTCCCGATCCTTCTGCGCCTGCTCGCAATTGTTCTCTTTTTTCTCTGGGGACTTACCCACCTCATTTACCCCGAGTGGTACATGGTGGGCCTGATGGGCATCACGCAGTACGATCCGCAGAGCGCCTATGATCTCCTGGCCACGAACCTGATCGGGGTCCTGAACATCGCCTTCGCTATAACCATATGGAGGATCGCCTCCAACCCGGTCAGGTTCCGGGTTGTGATCGACATGATACTCATGGTATCGATCGGCACAGTCGCGGTCTTTGTGTTCAGTCTCATACAACGTCATCTTTCACCCAGGGAGTGGATCAGTACCGGGTTGATCGCCGGGACAATTGTTTTTCTCCTAATCCTGTATCCGAGACCTCTAAGAGAGCAGTCGAAGAAACCAAAGACCTGAGCCGGGCTTGTCACTCTGCACCGACCCCACCCGATTTTCCCTCGGAGCATCATCGGGGTTGCCGGAGGGTTCGGCGCAATGTATATTGAGCGGGCTGATATTGGGGAGGATCCTGCATGCGTCTCAGTCACTACCTGGTGCCCACGATCAAGGAAACGCCGTCCGATGCGGAAACGCTGTCGCATCGCCTGATGCTTCGGGCCGGGCTGATCCGGCAGCTCACCGCCGGAGTCTATTCCTACCTGCCGTTGGGATGGAGAACGCTGAGAAAGATCGAGCAGATCGTTCGGGAGGAGATGGACGCGATCGGGTCGCAGGAGATGCTTTTGCCGCTTATTCACCCGGCGGAGCTCTGGGACGAAACGGGACGTCGGCAGGTGATGAAGGAGATTCTTTTCCAGTTCAAGGACAACAAGGGTCGCGACCTTCTTCTGGGCCCCACGCACGAGGAGGTCATCGGAGAGCTGGCGCGGGCCTACATACACTCCTATCGAGACCTGCCGCAGCAGTGGTACCAGATACAGACTAAGTGCCGCGACGAACTGCGTCCGCGGTCGGGGCTGATGCGGGTGCGCGAGTTCGCGATGAAGGACGCGTACTCGCTGTCGAGGAACTGGGAGGACCTGGACGTGTGGTACGAGAGGAACCGGCAGGCGTACTCGAACATTTTCAGACGCGCCGGGCTCAGTTTCTACATAGTGGGAGCGCATTCGGGCGCGATGGGCGGGACCGGGTCGGAGGAGTTCATGCTGCCGGCCGAGTCGGGGGAGGATTCGATCGCGATCTGCGAGTCGTGCGGTTACCAGGCGAACCTGGAGGTCGCGAGGAGCCGGATCAATTACCGGGAGCAGCTCGATGTGCCGATGGTGGATGTCGCAACACCCGAAAGCCGCACGATCGAGGAGGTGGCGGGTTTCCTGGGCGTCGACAAGTCGGAGACCATGAAGAGCGTCATCTACATGCTGCTGCCCGAGCAGACGCCGCTGCTGGTGCTTATCAGGGGCGACCTAGAGGTGAGCGAATCGAAGCTCGAGATCGCCGTGGGCGGCCAAGAGTACCGTCCGGCGCATCCGGAAGAGATCAAAGAGATGTCGGGCGCGGAGCCGGGCTTCATAGGGCCTGTGGGCTTGAAGAGGAAAGACGTGAAGATCCTGGTGGACGACTCGATTGCTCCCGGCGTGCCTTTCATCGGCGGCGCGAACAAGGATCATTTCCACATCAGGAATGTGACATTCCTGCGCGATTTCACGGGGGACACGGCGGACCTGAGGCTGGCGTGCTCGGGGGACCTTTGCTCGCACTGCGACGGCAGGCTGCGCGTTCTTAAGGCTATCGAGCTCGGGCACATATTCAAGCTCGGGACCAAGTATTCGGACTCGATGGGCTGCACGTTTCTGGACGAGGACAACGTGCAGAAGCCGATCATCATGGGATGCTA
>Ga0315294_10006262_pt1 | contig 13039 bp, 15 predicted proteins | sample YL17G13_40_MG_FD_203626 | JGI IMG/M metagenome (GOLD analysis project Ga0315294, IMG submission 203626) | Sediment microbial communities from Yellowstone Lake, YNP, Wyoming, USA - YL17G13_40 | ecosystem: Environmental > Aquatic > Freshwater > Lake > Sediment | place: USA: Wyoming | collected... | reverse complement strand
CGCCGCTCGAGCGTCGCCGCGGCGGGGGGGCTTAGGGGGGCTTTCCTCTGTTCGTTCGACTGTTCCGACCCCCCTTGCGTGGACGCAAGGGGGGGGTAGTGCCGGCGCAAGGGGGGGGCGGGTGCGTTTTCGTCAATGATTCCGTCGCAGCGGAACCGACCCGCCAAGGCGTAGCACGTCGAGGTTCGGGAACGGTCAGGCCGCAGCCGATCCGAGGCCAGAAGGATCCCGGCCTGGACGAATTCATGCAGGGCCTTCCGCACCCGATCGGGACTCTTGCCCGTCGCGCGTGCGAGCGTCGCCACCGACGGCCAGGCGCCCGCCTTCCCGTGGTAGAGGAGCAGCGCACAGAGCGTTGACACCCCCCATTCACAGCAGGCGACCGCGGCCGACAGAAGCGACTCGGAAACGCGAGCATGGCGCATGATCAACTTCCTTTCGACTTCCCAGGCTGGAAGAACTCAGAGAGTAGAGGGCCGCGGCGCCGGAAGTCAACCACGCCTGCGAGGTAGCTAGCCTCTACGGCCCGACTTGATCTAGGCACCGTCCGGGGGTACTGTCAAGAAATGGCGACACCCAAGAAGAAGCAACCCCCGAACAGCGGCAGCATCAACGACACCGAGGAAGCGCGCCGGCGCCAAGCCGCGGCAGTTGCGGCCCGTCGCCGCAACCAGGCCGCCAGGAATGCCGCAATCGCCGCCGCAATCTCCGCGGACGGTGCGGAGCTTGTTGCCGACGGCGCGGCCGTGCCGACGTCCCCGCGCACCGTCGCCGAGCGGGCGAAGGCGGACGCGATCGCCAAGGCACAACGGTTGATCCCGGCCTCGGCGCGCGTGCGCCTCGAGCGTCTGTTCCCGGCATGGTGCCGCGGATACCTCGAGACGATCGACGCGACGACGATCGCCGAAACGGGCCTGGACGACTACTTGCGCGAAGTGTGGGGAGGAGAGCGTTTCAAGATCACCGTCAAGGACGACGGCCGCGAACTCTGGACCGCCGCCGATGCGTTCATCGGAGGCCGGCCCCGCTACCTCGGAACCGAGCTACAGCCACCGCGGGCGATCCCCTACAACCCGCCCGACGACTCCGCGCCACGGCCCGTGCAACAGGCGCCCGCCCCGGTCGCGTCGGATCCCGCCCTGGCGCAGCTTGCCGCGGCCGTGGTTCGAATCGGCGAGCAGACCGCCGAAGCCCTCCGGCGACTGCCGACCCAGGCCCCGCCGTCGCCAAGGGCGGACGCACCAGGCGCCGGCCGCGACCCCGGCCTAGACGGCGTACTCCGATCTATCGATCAAGCCGTCGCCGTCCGAGAACGGCTTGACCGACTCGCACCACCGCCGCAGCAAGCCCAGGCGGACACGCCCGCCGACGACGGCCGATCCCGCGTCGCGGATCGCGTGACCGAGAAGCTTGTTGAACGCGGGATCGATCTTCTGTTCGACGAGAGGAAGGCAGCCGCCCAGGCCCCCGGCAACGGCGGCGCCGCCGGCGCAACCCAGGTCAGGCCCCCGCCGCCGGCGCGAGACGACGACGCCGACGACGTGCCCCGAGCGGAACAGGTCAGTTGATCGCAATTCTCCCGGCACTACCGCCCCGCGGACGATCGATCACCTGGAACACCGGCCCCGGTTGGAAACACCCCGCCGAGGTGGTCCCCTACCTGGCCCGCCTGGCCGTGGAGGACGCCCGGCACCCGACCGTCGCACAATGGGCGCGCCGCGCCGTCGCCGGCATCCCGCACGGTCAGTATCGCGCCCGCGCCCGCGCCCTCATGGTCGCAACGCGGCAATCGGTCGCGTTCCAACGCGACCCGCCGGGACGCGAACTTGTCCGCCATCCCGCGGAGACGCTCGAGCGACGCGCCGGCGATTGCGACTGCCAGACCCGGCTACTGGGCGCCGCCATGCACGCGATCGGCGAGCGCCCGCGGTACATCGTGGTATCGACGACCGACCCCGCGGAACCCGATCACATCTGGCCGGAAATGTGGTCCCCGTCGGGATGGATCACCATCGACGCAGCCTCCCGACGGCCCCGACTCGGGATCGGTGCGGGGGTTGCAGGCCGCCGGCGAGTGTGGGATGCTGCCGGGCGAGAGGTGCCAGCGATGCAGGCCGCGATCTCGAGCAACCACCGTCGCACAGCGATCGTGCTTTCGCCCGGCATCGGCGCCGTCTACACGCCGGGCCGCCTGGACGGACTCGGCGCTTTCGGCTTCGCCCCCGTCGCCGCCGCCGCCGCCGCCGTCATGCCGTACATCGAGAAGGCGATCGCCAAGGCCAAGAATTGGCTCTTTGGGCAGGCGAATATCGACAGTTTCGGCGACTTCCTTCGGTGGGCCGCCAAGCAAGCCGAGGTTCCGGCGAGCGCCGATCACGCCACCACCGTTGCGGACTGTCTCTCCAAGGGGATCGTCCCGATCTACTGTTCCAACAGCCAGGACGCCCGCGACAAGCTTTCCACCGAATTCGAGCGCCTCGGATGGAGCGGCGCGACTTCGGGCCGTTGGTGGCAACGCTACGAAATGGGCTTCGGCAAGAAGTGGCATGGCCTCGGCTTCGTCATGCGGACGTCGAACGCCTCCGCGGATCTCGTTCGGCGAGCGCAGGAACGCGCGATCGCGGATCTGCCCGGCGCCCTCCGAAAGACGATCGATCTCTGCCTCGACGGCAAGGGGAACTATGCCGCGGCGAAGGCGGGAACCGTCAGCTACGCCGACCTTGCGTTGACGGCTGTGCCCGTCCTCCCGGCCGGCGCCGCAACGCAGGCCCCCGGCCCCGGCGCCGTCCAGGTCGCGCCGCCCGGCACCGCGCCGACGTCCGCGCCGATGCAGGTCCGCCCGCCGACGTCGGCAGTTGCGACCGGCGGCGCGCCGGTTCAGGTCCGGCCGCCGACACGGACCGCGCCGGCGCAGGCCCCCGCCGGCTTCCCCCCCGCGGTCGGAGCCGCGCCGGCGCGTTCTCTGCCGGCCGGATTCACCCAGGCCGCGCCCGCCGTGTCCCTGTTCGCTCAGATGTTGGCGCAGCAGCAGGCCGCCGCCCTCGTTCGCCGCGCCGGCGCCGCCGCTCGAGCCTACGGACTAGGCGCGCCGGCCTTCGTGCGACTCGTCGATGCCGCGACCGAAGCCGAAATCAACGCCGGCCTCCCCGGCAAGCCGGCGCTCGATGCCGCGAAGCCGCTACGCACCCGCGCCCGCGAGGTGAACTACGCGATCGGCCACATCGGCGCGCCCGGCATGACGCGGAAGCGCGCCGCCGAGCGCCTCCTGGCCTACTACAAGGCCGCGGACGCCGGAGAGACGCGATCGATCGTGGACGAGACGACCCGCGCATTCCTCGCCACGAACGGCGGGTTTCCGGCCGGCGCCGTTCCGACGCTCGAGCAGATCGCCGCCGCCGTCGGAGCCGCGATCCCGGCCGCCGGCGCAGCGCCCGTCCAGGTCGCGCCGCCCGGAACCGTTCCACCCTCGGCGACGGGTGCGACCGCAACCGGACTGCCGGCGGCCCCATCGCCGAGCGCACCTGGCGCCGGCGTCCCGCAACAGGTCGCGCCGCCCGGCACCGTCGCCGCGGCCGGCACCAGCAAGACCACCCTGGCGATCGTGGCGATCGTCGCCTGGCTCGCCATGAAGAAACGGAGGGCCTAGACCATGCGCGCGATCGTTCTCTCGTCCGACCTCGGCGCCCCGCCGCCGGCGCACACCAGCGCCCGCGCCGGCTACAGTGGCCGGCCGTCGCCGTGGACCTTCGGACCCGGCATCGGCGCCGACGTCCCCGTGGTTCCGCCCGCGGGCGAAACCAAGAGCTACAGCAAGATCGCCCTCGCCGCGATCGTGGTCTACGCGATCGCGCGGCACCGTCGGAGGGCGTAATGCTCGCGCACGTCAACGGCGGATTCGCGCCCTCGACGGCCCGCGCCGGCTACAGTGGCCGGCCGTCGCCGTGGACGTTCGCCGGCGGACTCGGCGCCCCGCCTCGAGCCGGCGCCGCGGCGCCCACCCAGGTCAGGCCGCCGGGATCGGCGCCGCCCTCGACGACACCGGCCGCCGGCGCCTCGAGCGGTTCCGCCGCCGGGGGATGGATCACGCTTCTCGTTCTCATCGCCGCGGCGAAGAAGTAGGGGAGCCATGCAGGCGACGATCGACACGATCGAAGTGGAGCCGGGCCGATTCGTCGCCGTCGATTCGGGCAGCCCCACCCAGGCGATCGCCGGCGTCAAGCGGATCCTCGGAGACATCCGCGACGGGATCCAGATGGTCAAGGGACTACGGGACGGACTCGCCGCCGAGCTTGACGAAGCGGTCGCACCGCGGAGCAACCCGCATCCGCGCCGCACGCGGACGGCGCGCATCCTCGAAGCGGAGCGCATCGAATGACCACCGCGGCGATCGTCGTCAGCACCGGACCGAAGCGCCGCGGCGCGATCGTTCTCACGCCGCAGCCGCAGCGCGTATCGGCCCGCGCCGTCGCACTCACCCCCGCCCGCGCCGGCGTCCTCCGCGCCCTTCCGCGGACGTTCCCGCGGACACTCCCGCGGATCCTTCTGCCGCACGGACTCCGCGCCGCGGAACCCGGTGCCTCCCCCGTGGTCGGAGCCGAGCCGCCGCCGTCGGTTCTCGGGTGCCTCGCACCGGCGCACAATTTCGCCGTCGCCGAGCTTGCGAACGCGGCGCGCTACCTCGTCCCCGTCGCCGGCTTCGGCGCGCTCCTCGCCTACGCCCAGGGAACAACGCCCGATCGGTTGTGGGGGCCGGAACTCGCGCGCAGCCTGGCCCGCGCCCTCGGTCGCATCGCCGCCGCCGCGAACGTCGCCGAACTCCTCGCCGATGGAAAGTGGATTCTCTGGACCGACGGAACGAGCGTCAACGCGACGGACGCGCAGATCGCCGCGTCCTCCGGCCTCGGAGTCGTACCCGGCGCCTACGTCGGTCACACCGATCTACCGGCCGGCGCACAGGACAGTTGGAGCGCCCAGGCGCTCCGCGTCCTCGATTCGCTGAATTTCAGCCTCGGATCGTTCGGCATGGTTGCCGGCGTGACCGGCGCGGGCGCCGTCGCCGCGGAAGCAATCGACGCCGGCGCCGTTGCCACCGAGGCCGAAGCCGCCGCGCTTGTCGGGCGCACTCTCCCCGCGGAAATGGTCGGAGCCGCCGGAGTCGTGTCGCCCCAGGCCGCGACCGCCGCGGCGCGTACCACGCTCGGCGGATGGTCCCGAGTGATGCAGATCCTTGGCACGCGGACCGTTTCGCAGATCCCGAAGTTCGCCGCGCTGACGGCCGTCGGAGTCGTCGGCGTCCACACGATCCCGGACGTGGTGAACACGAACCGCGCCGCGACCGCGAACGCGACCGATCGCGGTCTGGACGCAGCCGGCCGACTGTTGCAGATCGGGATCGAGCAGGGCGATCCGCGCCTCATTCAAGGCGCCCTGGACTACATGCTCCAATTCCAGCGCGGAGCGCAGGAGCCGAACGCCTGGCTGTACGCCGCGCTCGCGTTCGCCGGCGGGATGTACCTGTCGAAGAAGTAGGAGCGCCCGTTGCCCGTCGAGCAGTCCGCACAGATCGAGGCCCCGGAAGCGTTCGACCCGCACAGCTTCCGCCGGCACACGATCGCGCCCGGCGTGGTTCTCATCCTGGCGAAGCGTTCCGACGCAGGCCCGACCGAGACGCAGGCGATCCGCTTCGACGCGGATCAAGGCTGGACGCAGACCAAGGCGAAGCGATGGACGAAACGCCACGGCTACACCGTCAAGAAGTGGTCCGTTGCGTTCCCCGCGGACGCACTCGTTCCGACTCCGAACGCTTGCAAGACCGCGAACCCGAACGTACCGCCCCACCAACTCAGAGGGATCGCCACACAACTCGAGGTCTACGCGAACGCCCTATCGCGTCGCGGCCTCGAGTTGCAATCCGCCGGTGCGTCGCCCGTTGACGAACCCGTCAGAACGATCGATGCAGTTCGCGGGGGGATCGGAAAGCTCGCCCGCGAATTGCGCTACGCATCCGGCGAGAGAACCACGAACCCCGACGACTCCGCGGCGCGCCTGCACATCACCGAGGCCGCGGCGCACTTGCGCGAGGCCGGCGCCGCGCTGGACGCGACGAACCCCGCGCCGGCGATCACGCCAGGCGCGATCGTCGCCGCCGGCGTCGCAACTCACGCCCTCACCGCAGCGAACCCGCCGAAGCCGCGGCAACTCGTCCAGATCGGTTTCATCCGCGGGCTTGAATTCGCCGACGGGCGCCTCATATCGTGGAGCGTCCGCGAACGCTGGCCCCTTCTGGCCGATCCCGGCGCGGAGAAAGGGAGCGCCGGCCGTACCCGCCTCTACACGCTCGCCGGCGGGAACGCCGCATCGGACCACGACCCGCACAAGAGCAGTACGCGGACCTTCGAGACGTGGCACGACTTCGACCCGCGCCGGACCTACACTCTCGACGTTCCGTTGTCCGACGAATTCGGCACGGCCCTCGGTGACGTCGTTTCGATCGTGTACCGTTCCGACAAGTGGCAGGCCGGCCGTTTCGTGGACTACCAGCACGATTTCTCCCGCCCGTATCCGCGGGCGGATGCCGTTGGAACAAGGGAGCAGCCACGGGCGATCCAACTGTCCGGCGGGAAGTTCCGCTTGACGGCCCGCGGTTTGGTGGGGTAGATTCACCCCCGGAGGCGAGAAGCACCATGGAGACGACGATCACCAACCCGAAGCGCGACCGCAAGGGACGGTTTCTCAAGAAGCGTTCCGCCGCCCGCACCTCGAAGCGCCGGCGCAACGAGTCGAACGAGCCGAACCCCCGCCGCCGCGGCAAGCGCCGCTCCAGCGTCGTCTACAAGACCCGCTACCGCACCCGCCGGAACGAGCCGAACCCGCGCCGCCGGCGCCGCGCCCGCCGGAACCCCGAGGGAATCAACCTCGGTCGGATCGTGTCCTCCGGCCTCGGTGGCGTCGGCGTCCGCCTGGTGATGAGGAAGGTCGGCGGCGTGCGCGCCACCGACAACAAGCTCAGCGGGACGCACTACCTGGCCGCCGCCGCGGCGATCTACGTCGCCCCGAACGTTGCTTCGTGGCTCGGCGCCTCCGCGGAGGAGCAGCGCGCGGCGCAGGACGGCGCGTGCGGCGTCGCCCTGGCGATGGTCACCGACCAGCACGCGGACGAGTTCTCCGCGGCCCACCTGATGCCGTTCCTGTCGCCGGCGCCGACCGGGGAAACCGTCGGTATGCTCGGCGACGGGATCGCCGGCGGCCTCGGCGCGACGCCCGATCGCCCGATGACGCAGGCGGCGTATGCCGGCCTCGCGCAGTCGGGCCAGCTTCCCGCCCGCGACGTGTACGTCACCGCGGCCGACGGGTCCGTGTGGCGGATGCCGGCCGCGGCCGGAATCACCGGACTCATGGGCGCCGGCATGAACGCGACGACGATCGAGATTCCCGACAGCGCGCGGCCCGGCGACGTCATCCGCAGCCGGCGCACGGGCGCCCGCTTCCGCGTCGTCGAGCAGGACGGCGCGATCGCCGTGCGCCCGCTGTCGGGCGCGATGGGAGCCGATCCGTACCTCCGCGCGATCGCGTAGCGACCGCGGAGCCATGGCACCAGGCGCCAACGGCGCCGCAACCGCCGGCGCCCGCTCAAAGCGGGACAGGCGACGACAGGGAGCGAGACAATATGGCCGACGAATTCGACGTGGAAGGCGGAACCGAGGGAGACGGGGGAGACGACGACATGGGCGCGACGCCCGCGGACCAGGCCACGCGGTACGATCCGTGCGTCCTGTTCTACCGGGTGTCCTCCACGGACTACCGGAACGACACGACCACGAACGCGGACGGCATCCAGCGCCCCGCGGTGCAGCAAGGCAAGATGACGTTCCTCGACGTCCAGCCCGGCGTGGCCGGCCTGTCGAACTTCACCGAGGGGGGCAAAGCCCCGTTCCCGTTCACCGCGCACCGGATGTCGATCCGCTTCTTCTTCCCGATCTACCCGAGCGACATGACGGCCCGCCTCCTCGTCCCCGCGGCCGTCACGATGGCGCCGCGCGGCGTCCTCCTGGGCCAGTTCATGGCCCGCGGCCTGTTCTCGCTCATCGCCGACGACTCGATCCCGATCGTCACCAAGATCCCGGTCGATGCGATCGGCGCGGCCGGCGGGATCGTGATCATCGGCGGATCCGACGTCGCCACCGCGCAGAACATGGGCACGTCCCGGCGCGACGGCTTCCCCCTCCCGAACCCGATCAAGATGACGACCGGCGGCCCCAAGCTGTCGGCGTTCATCGAATGGTCGCCCGCCGACGTCGTGTACCTCGGCAACGGCATCGCCGGCGTCGGGGTCGGGTCGCCGTTCCCCGACGAATTCTACCCGGTGCCCGCGGCGCCGCCCGTCGTCACGCCGACGACGATCCCGCCGGCGCACCTCATGACCTCGCTCGAGTTCTGGGGCGAGCGGGGGATCAACATCCACGCGGGCGCCAGCCGGAAGGCGGGCGCGACCGCGGCGCGGCGCCAGGCGACCGGCTAGCGCGGCGCCCGCGCTGGCACAAGGGCCGCGGCGACGCACGCCGCGGCCCGGAGGCTTGACCGATGGATATCGCCCGCGCCTACATCGAATCCGTCCTTGCGGAGTACGCCCGCCGCTACACGCTCCGCTTCCACGGCTACCCGTTCAATTTCAACCTCGGCCCCGTGGCCGGCAACACCGATCCGGCGTCCGTCGTCGTGCCGGCGCGGTATCCGATCCTCATCTACGGCGTTTCCTGGGGAAGTACCCGCGTCTACGACGGCCAGATCGTGACGCTCGAGTACTTCAAGACCGCCGAGGTTTCGTTCATCGACCGCCCGACGAACCTCCGCGCGTTCGCCGCGGACCCCGGCGCCGGCGCTCTGTTCCAGGCGATCGGCCCGATGGAGATCCAGCCGAACGAGACGCTTTCCATGCAGCTGCGGCGCACGATCGGCGTGGACCCCGCGGAACTCTACCCCGGCCCCGCGAACGCGAGCCAGATCACGATCCTTCTGCACTGCAACGACCTCTTGCCGCCCGGCAAGTTCAGCCGAGAGCCGAAGGAATAGGCCCGCCGGATGGACGTCCGGCGTCCCGACATCCCGAACGGCCAGCTTCCGATCGCCTGGCGTGAAGCCTTCTGCCGTCGGAAGCCGCTCCCGCCCGCCGCCGTCGCCGGCGGCGCCCAGGTCATCGCGCTTCACCTCGTACCCGCCGGCATGATCTCAGCCGTCACGCGGATCCAGATCGCGCCCTTCTGCCACGACGTCACCCAAAACGTGATCGTCATGGCCCCGAAGAACGGCGGCCCGCAGTGGTGGGAGCCGATCGTTGACCCCGTGCCTCGGATCTACTGGCGATGGATGCTGGTAGAGGACGTCCGCGACACGGTAGGGGAGGGAAAACCCGTCCCCGTCGGCACGATCTTCAACTTCGGCCCCGGTCAGTCGTTCTCGGAACTCAACTCCGGCACGCTGTCGTTTCCCCTCGGTCCCCCGTCGGAATTGACCGGCTTCGACGGCGCGATCCACTTCGGCCGAACCCGCGTTCTCATCGAAGGGCCGCGCGTGTTCGGCCTGCTCACCGAATGGAACCAGGCCGCGATCGCTCCGGCCGGCCCGTTCCTGATCGCTCAGAGCTTCGGCGCGCTCGAGGGGTTCGACATCCCCGCGAAGCACTTCCGCCCCGAATCGCTCGCGCTACTCACGCAGTAGGCCGCCGCCGTGGCAGCCTGGACGCTACCGACCCGATCGGGTCGCGTCATTTCCCGGCAGGGATGGCGCACGCTCCCAGGCGAGGCGACGCGATGGCACAACGGCGTTGACTTCGCCGGCGCCGAAGGCGATCCGATCTTCGCCGTCGCCGACGGCACGATCGCCGCCGTCTACCCCTCCGGCGCGCCCGGCGTCCGAGGCTACGGGAACGTAATCGTCATCCGCCACGCGGCGGACGTTCTCAGCGTCTACGCGCACTGCCTCGACACCCGCGCCGACGTCGGAGCCGCCGTCCGCGCCGGCGAACAGATCGCCCGCATCGGCCGCACCTCCGGCCGCGGCGGAAACCCCGCCGCGTTGATCGGCGTCGCACACCTGCACCTCGAGCTTGTCCGACGCTGGCCCCTTCTGCCCGACGACCGCGCCGCCCGCTACGACGTTGGCGCCACGCTGGCGCCTGCAACCGTTCCACCCGCACCCACCGCCGCCGGCCCGGCGCCGCCATGGCCGAACGCACCAGGCGCCACCATGGTTGCGCCACCGGGAACGGTGCGGAGCATGCTCCCCGCCCGTGGGACGGGCGCGTTGACAGCCCTTGCGATTATCGTTATCGTCGCACGCAGGAGGCGATCGACATGACCGAAGGCAACGCCCCGCCCGCCGACGCGCCCGACGATTCGATCCACCCGGCGGACGTCCCCGAGCTTGCGGACACGCTCGCGCGCGCGAAGCTCATCCCCTGGCAGCGGATCGATCTCGAGTGCCCGCCGGCGTGCGTGCAATCGGTCGGAGCCGCCGTCGAGGACGCCGCGGCGCAGTTGCGTTGCGAGTGCGGGACCGTGTTCCGCCTCGACTTCGACGGCGAACACCGGCAACGGTGCCCGGCCTGCAAGACGGTGTTCCGGCACCTCGTCGTTGTCCAGGCCGAGGACAAGACGCCGAGCGCGACCGCCGAGGCCATGCGTGCGATCCTCGAAGCTCAGACGGACTAGCGGCGCCACGCTGGCGCTTGCAACCGGCGCGGCGCCCGCGCTCGCAACCGTTCCACCCGAGGCCGACGCCGCGAGCGAAGCAACGGCATGGCTTGACGCGAAGCGATCGCCGGCGACGCGGCGCAGCTACCTCGGCGATCTACTCGACTTCGGCCGATGGATCCTCGGCGACCGGAAGGCGCCCGTTGCCGTCGCCGTCCGAGCGACGGCCGCGGCGACGCTCCCGCAGATCGCAGCCTACCGAGACGACAGCATGACACGCCACCGGCCGGCGACGACGGCGCGGCGCCTGGCCGCGATCCGCGCGTGGTTTCGGTTCCTGCAAGCGCGGCAGATCCGCGCCGACAATCCCGCCGCGTTCGTCGAGGCCCCGCGCGTCAACCTCGACGAGCAGAAGCGCCCGGCGCTCGAGCTATCGGACCTCCGGCGCTTGATCGAAGTGGCGACGACCGGCCGCCGCGCGAAGTACGCCGATCGCAACCTGGCGATCGTGCATCTACTCGGCGGGATCGGACTCCGCAGCGCCGAGCTTCTCGCCCTCCGACCGTGCGACTATGACCGGAACACGCAAACGATCGTTGTGAAGGGGAAGCGGCAGCAGACGCGGCGCCTCGACCTACCTACCGCGGCGATCGCGCCGCTCTGCCAGCTTGCCGACGCGACGCCAGGCGACGCGCGGATCTTCGCGTTCACCCGCGAGCGCCTCCGGCAACTCGTCACCACCTGGCAACGCCTCGCCGGCCTCCCGCAGACCGGAACGCACACCTTCCGGCGGACCATGGCGACGCTCCACTTCGACCACGGGGGGAGCGCCGAGCAGCTTCGGCGGACGTTCGGACACGCGGACTTGAGGACCACCAGCCGCTACGACACGCGGCGCGAAGGCACAGCGATCGTCACGATCTAGGACGGAGGCCCCGATGGCACTAGGGATCATGGACCAGGCCGAGGCGAAGGCGCGAAAGCAGATCGCCGCGCAGTCGCGGATCGCCCTCGCAACCGTCCTCCCGCGGTACGGGCGGACGTTTCGGGAACTCGAGGGGCCGATCCCAGGCCCCGACGCCGTGCTTTACTGCGCCCGCGAGAGTTCCGGCCGGCGCGCCTCGACGACGCACTACCCGGAGGCCGGCTTGCTCATGCTCACCGCGGCCCGCGGCGACAACGAATGCCGGCGGTACGACGTGGACCCGTTCGACCCGACGGCCGCAGTGTACGCGGCGCAACGATCGTGGTCCGACACCATGCGAACGATCGACGCCGCGCTACTCGGCGCCGGCTTCCCCGTGCTGGCGCTCCACCCGATAGAGGACGCGATCGCACTCACGTTCGCGCCGAGGGCGATCGGGATCGGATGCACACGCCAGTTGATCCGGCGCGCCCGCGGCCTCGGAGACCTCGGCACCACGGCGATCCGCGCCTGGCTCGACGACCCCGCGCACGACCCGACCCCGTTCTCAGGACAGCAGACCCCCGAGCAGGTCCGCGCCCGTTTCGCGTGGTGCAGGCTCGAGCCGTTCGACGGCCCGAAGCTGATCGGCCTCGGCGCCTGGCCCCGCTGGCAGCACCTGCCGAACGTCCGCCCTCTCGACTCGCTGCGCAAGCCGCCCGACCTCGAGCGCCACCTCGAAGGCTACGCAGCCGCGGCGCGGCGCCAAGGTGCGGCGCCGACCGGAGCGTGGTAGCCTCGACGGCGCTCGAGCAGCCGGCAGGGTGCCGCCAACGCCAGATCGGACGCTCGAGCGTTCCCTAACCCCGCCGGCGTCGTGGAATGGTCCCCGGCGCCGGCACGCCTCGTTGCGGCCGCCCGCGCAAAATCTGCGGCCCCTGGCAGCCCCGCCAATCGACGATCGCAGGGGGGGCCGCTACCTGGACACCATCCCACCGGCACGGAAACGGTGCGGAGCATGTTGCCGACGCCGGCGGGCGCGTGATACCGTCCGATCGTGCGCGCGATCGTCCTCCGCGGCCTGGCAGCATCCGCCCCCACCGTCCGGCGACCGGAGACGCTCGCCGAGCGCCTCGCCGGACTTGATGCCGCGTTCCGCGCGCTCCCCTGGCCGGCCGAGACGTTGCCGGCGCAGATGCAGTCCGCCGCCACCGTCTACCAGCGGATCCGCGTCGCGCTTCTCGGTGGAGCTGCGGCCGTGGACCAGCTCGAGCAGCCGATCGACCCGGCAAACGCCATGGAACTTCGCCGCAGGCTCGATCTTGCCGCGGCGATCGCCGGCGATCTCTACGTCATCGCCCGCGACGCAAACGCACTCACGATCGATCGCTACTGGTACGACCGCGGCGACGTCGCCCGCGGCGCCGCCGGCGGGACCGTCGGAAAG
>Ga0315294_10006260_pt1 | contig 13042 bp, 11 predicted proteins | sample YL17G13_40_MG_FD_203626 | JGI IMG/M metagenome (GOLD analysis project Ga0315294, IMG submission 203626) | Sediment microbial communities from Yellowstone Lake, YNP, Wyoming, USA - YL17G13_40 | ecosystem: Environmental > Aquatic > Freshwater > Lake > Sediment | place: USA: Wyoming | collected... | reverse complement strand
TCGTTTGTGGAGGGCACCGGCCGTGCACGTCAGGCGGGACCCCACACGAACTTGCCCGTCTTGTCGATATAGCCCCATTTCCCCTCTCCAAAGGGCCCTTTCCCCCCCACCCTCACCCGTGCAAGGCCCTGACAGAAGGCAAACGCGTCGTCGAATTGCGGGACTACGACAAGCGTACCTGTGTTGTCGATATAACCGTACTTGTCATCCAAGCGGACCGGAAACAACAAGGGTTCGACCGGTTCGGACTCGACTGCCTCGTCCTGTTCGGGCTGCGATTCGAGGGCGCCTGTTCCGAACGGCCAAGCCAACAGTAACGGCATGACGAAAACCAAAGCTACTGGGATAAGCTTAGTTCTCATTCGTTGTTTCCTCCTCGTGAGACGGACCTGGGCAGGACCCAAAGCTTTTCATTTTTGCACATCATAGCATGCGTCGGCTGTCGGCGACTAGCGGGGACAGTCCCCCGCCAGCGGACCGCCGGGATGACAGTCCCCGGCACCCAGGCAGGGGCACGGCATGCCGTGCCCCTACGTGATGCCGCATGAACGTCAGGCTGGAAAGCCTGCCCCACGTCCGGCTCCTCACCATTTTGGACTTTTCAGCAGCTCCTTACATGCGGGCTCCTGACCACGATGGAAAAAATGCTATAATGTTATATCATCAAACACGGGTGTTCCCATGTCGAATTCCGATGAAGGTTCCCCGGGAGTGTCTGCCATGAAAACCAGATTCCAAACCCGACTGGCCGCTGTGCCGGTCATAGTCGTTCTCCTTCTCTCGTCCCTGATGCTGAGCTGTTCGTCAGGGAACCAGGGACCGCTGAGCCCCGACATGACGGGAAAGGCGCAATCGTCAGCCGCAAGCCGCCCGGATCGTGTGCTGTGGGGAATATGGAGCGTGAGCATCGATCCTGAAAGCATGACGGCGGGCGTCATGCCGCTGAGGACGGGCGAGTTCACGGCCAACGTGACCCAGTTCATGCAGCCGCCCCTAAGCCCGATCCACATGGTGAGCATAAAGGTCGACGGATCGAGCGATCCGTCCAGCGGCTACTTCGTGGTCGATGTGACGCTAAGGCACCCGTTCCCCGGCATGAACACGTACAACGGGTTCGACGTCCGGGGCATCCTCTTTTCGAACGGCTCGATCACCGGATCTTATGACAGCACCGTTCTTCGGGCCGGGCCGGGCGACACGCGCCTTCTCAACGCGGACGGCTATACGCGATGGTGGAACTGGGAGGAGTTCGACGGCAACGGCCTTCCCTTGCTGGAATACTGGCCCGGAAAGCTGTCGAATCTGCCCCAACCGACCGCGACCTTCGCCACATGATGCGCGACCTGTTCTGGGTGCCGCCCCAAGATATCTGGGCCGCGAACGCTTGCGGTCGATACACAAGAGAATACACATAATCCAGTCACACAGCGCAGACGGACGAATATTGCATCCGGGCTTTAAGTATGATATACTAGCGTTAGTACTGCTTAACCAGAGGAGGTCAAACATGCCGCTAGAGAAGAGAGCTATGCCGATGAGGCCTTTTTGTCTCCTCACGGCGCTGCTGGCTCTGCTGACTGTGCTGGTGGGATGCCAAAGCACCGACAAGTCCTATCCCGTGTCACCACCTGCGTCGCAAACAGGCGTCGGAAATGGACCCGAGGACGGTTCAGCGCGCAATGCCGCCAGCGCGATCTCACTGCAATCAGTCTGCATGTGCGAAAATGGGTTGAGTTTCAGAGATCCCCTTACTTACATTGATCCTTACGATGAGCGTGTGAACGCACATGTGGACGGCGATTTGGCTCAGCAGGTCGCGACCATGCTCCAGAGTCTAAGCGACACGCAACCGGGGGAGGTGATTCAGGTCAGCTCGTTCTTATCTGAGCCAAACGAGCTCTACGGGTGCGGCGAAGAGAGCCGGGCGACGGAAATCCACTGGCAGTTCGTTGACTTTGGGTACGGCGTTGTCCCCTGTGAAGCGGAGGTGTCTTACAGCACCGACGGAGCAATCTGGACTTCGCTCGATCCGGATGACTTGGAGATTAACTATGGTATGGACGGCACATTCGGCAGCCGGATCGCCATGTACTACGACATGTTTTATCCGTTTCCCGACTGGCTGACTCCGGGCACAACATACTACTTCAGGCTAGACCTTCCCGGACTTATCACGGTTTATGGGGACAGAGACGGAGACATGCTGCCGGATCCTGCTGAGGTAAGCACTGACCCCGACAATGCGGACAGCGATGGCGACGGTCTTGATGATTGCCTGGATCCGTGCCCTGTTGATCCCGACATTGACAACGACGGGATTCCTGATGGATCAGATTCTGATATTGATGGCGACGGACAACCGGATCCTCCGTTATTGTGCATTGGTTACAGCGATACGTACTCCATGCCGACACTGGCGGGGCAATATCATCTGCCGGAAATGCCCGACCCGATTCTCGCCGGCTTTCCAGCCGTCTACAACCCGATTACTCATGCCGTCGTGAAGAACCAGCAGATGCTGCACGTGTGGTTCGAGAGCTGCATACCTCCCGAGCTGTACCCTGATCTGGCCGACTATCAGAACTGGCTTGTCGCACTTCGAAGCCTGCCCCCGTTCTATCCTCCGACCTTTCCCGTCACTGTCACTGCAGTCACCGTGAACTCGGATTCGATCGACCTGACATTCAGCAGGCCGATACCGAATGACATGGATGTCACCATTGTCTGCTACACTGTGAACGTACAGATCTCAGTCGCAATCACCACGGCTGTAATCAGAGCACTTATTAACTGCGACTGCCCATCCTTCTCCGTCGACAAGGAAAACTGGAACTGCTGCGAAAACAACAAGATCACAATTCACTGGACATGCGGCTCATGTCCGTACGATTTTTACATGGAAGAGACCATATGGGAGTATACCAGGTCATCCGCAGATGTGCTCAACCCCGATTGCCAGGAAGCTGATTCCAGTTACACCGTCAATGCCCCCGTGAGTATGGGCTATGACATCAGAGGCTGGGTTGCCAAGTGGTGGGATTGCCCCACGTTTGACTACACATTCGAGCGGAGCAGATGCAACAAGTACAAACTCGATTTCAAGCTGATCTGCCGAGACTGGCTTGGTGTCGTCAAATCCGTGACAACCGGTACTGTGACGACCATTGACCCTGATACCGATCCTCCCCTCGTCCCAGACCCGTGGCTTTGCCTCATTGGTTGCCAGGCATTCTGGTGCTTCAATGCGCAGGACAAATGTTTGACGGAGGGGTTCACGGTCACAACTAAGTACTATAGTGGCGCAGTCAAGGTCGAGTACTTCAAGTGGGGGGAATGCGCAGACGATGATACTTGCTTCGATCCCGGCTATTCCGGACCTTGTGATTTCAAGTGCCATTACGAGCAGATCACAGGTTGCGAGTTCTGCAATGTCGAGTGCGTTGAGGTCACCGTATTCGACACCTGCGGCAACTGGACCCAGATTGTCATTCTGGCCGACTTTCTCCCGAAGCCTACTTACACATCGTTCCTGACCGTAGGCAACGGCGATCGCTGGGGGTCGGATTCCGATGACCCGGCTTGGAGACAGTACACAAACCTCAAGAAGGACGACGGTGGGCTTCTGTGTGGGTCCCCGATCATAATTAACCGGGTCTACACGGAACCATATCAGAACGACGACTGGATTCTCGTTGAAGTGGAGGTCTCGCCGCCGTTCCCGAACGTCCCCATCTATTTCTACCATGTCGACCCCTATCACAGACCTGAGAGCGGGGATCCAGGCCGCAACAACTATGACGAGTGGCCCGATCCGCTATGGGACTATTACAGGACGCACCCCCATCCGGTTTACGGAGGGCCTGTTGTCATCGACTGCTGGGACAGATCCCAGTGGATGCAGGAGCACGACAATGTTCAGAATACGATGCCTCAGGGTGTTGGCTTCATGAACAAGTGCCTGCAGCACGGCCAGTTCGTATGGGACAATGTCGCCTTGACGAATTGTTCCGGCAGGGCTAAGGTAATATTCAATGCGAGCACATACGGTGGAGACAATCACATCATGATTGCGGATACGTGTGGACTCAACTATCTGACCCCACCGAACTGTGGCCTGGGGGTATCGAAGACAATCGAAGTCTGGCGATATGCTGAAGTCTTTTCTGAGGAGATGGAGGAGTTCGCTACTCCATACAACATGTGTAATGGCGCCGGGCCTCAGTCGTTCCCAGGGCCCTTCGTGAACGGCACAAGCAGGATTCCACCTGCATTCGCAGATTGCTTTGTTCAGGTGCAGATTGTATGGGGTCCTTCAGTCTCTCCGAAACTGCACCTCGAGGGCCCATGCGCGCACGATCAAGGCAGTGTCTGGAATCACACGAACCCACCGGACTATCAGTGTCTTTTGAAAGCCGGTTACTATCCCGTTGAACTTGACCCTGGTCAAGTGTGCCCAGGCCTTCCTGCGCCTGATGGTCCGATTGGCACAACTTGCAGATCTTATCAAGTCGATTGTGATTTCAGAAATGCATACAATTTCGTGGGTTTCGAGTATGACTTGATCGATTACTGGGCGCCCAGCGTGAACCGCGTCGACAATTCGAGGCCGACGATTAACCTGATGACGTCGGTTCACGAGTCTGGGCACAACATAGGAGCGATCAATCGAACGGATCACGGCGGGGATCCCTATTTCGTTGACTACCAATTTACTGCTGATCCGACAAGCGTGCCTTCCTTATCGCATTACGGTCAGTATGCCAGAAGTCTGATGTATTATGACTACAATGCCTGGTGGTTCAGCGTTCCGCAGGTTGGCTTGTTGCGCAGCCGTATCAACCCGTGTATGTATGAATAGACAAGGAGGCCGACAATGATAAGAAACATGGTCGTACTCACTTCACTATCATCTCTGATGGTGATCGCATTGGCGGGATGTCCCCATTGGGCGACCAGGACGCAGGTTCCGCAGGGAATCTCGCAAGCGTCGGGAAACCAGACAGTCGACCCGACATCGGAGTCGGAGAATCCGTGGTCGCGCTTATCTTACGAGCCATTGACGGCCGATAAGCTTGCCGACATCGAGGATATCACCTGGCACTTCAACTTCCGGACATACGACGACTCAACGCCGCCAGAGGCCATGTGGGCCATGTTCCGTACTCCCTATTTCAAGGGTTTCAGAGAGACCCAGGGAGCGGAGAGTACAGGATTCGATATCCTGCCAGGGACGCATGAATACGAGTGGGAATTCGCTGACGAGGAGCCATTCCTTGATCTGCTTGAATACGTCCGGACTCACCCCGATGTGCTGCTGGACGGCTCCGAGTGGACGGGGCCTGATCCTCACTGGTGGCACCTGCCCGATGGCGTGGATGAGTTCTTTGTGTTGTCGATAAACGTACCGAACGATACAAATCTGTACGGCTGTGCAAAGGGCATCGTTCCGGGTGAGGCCGTGGATGAGGATATCCAGTACGTCATGGATCAACTAGCGCTCTTCAGGGACGAGCTTCTTCTTCATCCGATTGTTACTCCGTTGCGCTAAGCCGGGCTGTCAGCGCAACCGCAGTCTTTCCCCTAAGCTCTAACCAGCGTCTGAGAGCGGTTTCCAGTTGCTCCTGCGAAACCTGTTGGGCTGTGTCCCGTTATGAGCAAACAGCGGGGGCACGGCATGCGAAAGGTCCGATGGCTGACGCCGTCGGGTACGCGCTCGCTGACGCTCGCGCTTCAGACCCGGACTTGAGAGAGTGTGAGGATCAATCCTGCGGTTGAGTCTTGTCTGTGGTGATCACGATCTCGCGTTGCGACGGTCCGACCTGGAAGTCCAGATCATGGAGGGAATCGCCGGGCGCGACGTCGATTTCGTAGAGGTCCGGGGGAAGGATCTCATAGCCCTGCGGGAGGCGGTCGGGGAGGAGGACGACGGTGTAGCTGCCGGGCAGCAAGTCGGAGAAAACGAAGCGGCCATTGGAGTCGGTGAACCTGTAGACGGTTCCGTCCTTTCCCCGAAGCTCGACGACGAGGTCGGTGAGGGGGAGAGTAGAAGCGGCCAGTCCGGGAGAGGCGGGGACTGCTATGAAGACGCGTCCCTGGACGGAGGCGGTACGAATGACGGGAATCTCGAGACTGGTGGTATCGCCGGCCCCGATGGTGAAAACGAGGGGCAGGTCGATGACGGGCGCTATGCCGACGCCCAGGGTGGCGGAATCGATCGCGAGTTGATACTGGCCGGGATCGAGAACGGGGAAAGCGAAGTAGCCGTAGTCGTCGGTGATGACATCGATTCCGTCGACGCTGATCCTGACATTTCGCAGACCCAGGTCGGGATTATCGGCCATGAAGACCTTTCCGTCGGCGCTGCCCATGCGAGGGAACATACCCATGGGGATGCTGATGGGCTGAGAGAATTCGAGGGCTACCTCGGTATCGTCGCCGAAGGCGCCGCTGTAGGACCTGACGCGCAGGTTCACGTCCCGGTCCCTCAGAGCTTCCCAGTTCAGCGACCCGTAAATGTCGGTGCGTCCGCCGAGAAAGCCGCCGGTGCTTCTCTGGGCGTTCAATGAGAATCGAAGGTCGTCGGCGAGGCGGAGCTGGGTGCCGAGAGTGAAGTTGGAGGTAGGATCGCTCTCCCCGCCGCTGTTGAGGGAGAGGCGACCGAGGGAGCATCCCATTCTCAGGGAAGCGTCGCGGCTCAATCGCATGGCGAAATCAAGCATCAGGGACCTGGTCACTTCGTGGTCGCCGCTGATTCTGTAATCATCGGTCTGGTGCTCGAACGCGCCGGTGGCGGAGAAATCATCCCATGTCCTGGTGAGGGAGTAAACGGTGGTGCGTGTCGCGTGATCGTAGGAATTCAGCATATCATCGCGGTCGCGGGAGAGTCTGTGGGACAAACGGAGGCGTCCGATGTCGCCGAGAGTCCAGGAGGCGCCGAATGAGGCGTCCCTGACGTACCGTCCTTCGATGTCGGGGTCGTTGGTCACATTTCCCCGGGATTCGCTGTAGCGAGCCCAGATTCCGACCTCGTCGATGGGGCTGATCCGCAGGTTCAGACGCTTCAACTCCGTGTCGCGCCAGCCGCCGCGAAACCATCGGCCCGCCCGCAGCCATTCGCAGTTGGCGGAGAAATACTCCTCCGAGTAGTCGCCGCTGAATCGCCAGGCGGTATCGGCGTCATGCAGGTTGGAGTGCGACCAGGCGAATTCGCCGGTCAACTCGGCGCCTTCGCACGGAACCAATCCAGCCATGATGCCGACATTCGTGGATTTTTCCTTTTGCGCCGGGGGAAGGCCTGATGGAGACATCTCGGAATCGGTCAAGGCGGTTAGACGCAAGACGCCCGAGTCATCATGTCGAAAGACCAGCTGAATCCCCGCGTTCTCCCTGGGCGTACTGGTTCGAGTACGCGCATAGAAGAGCCTGAGATCGCTGGGGTCGCCAAGGAGGAAGACGTCGCCTCCCCGACCGGACACATAGCGCTCCATCAACGGCGACTCCAGGTTCAGCAGCAGGTCGCCGGCTCGGACATAGCCCAAGTCCTCATCGGTGAATGTCGCCCAGACGCTCTGGCTTTGGACGAACGTCCCCGAAGAGTCGCCACCCAGAAGGAGGTTTCGAAGTCCGAGGCTCAGCGTTCTGTCATCGCCGAGGTCGGCTTCGAGAGGGCAAAGCGAAAACAGATAGGAGGGATCGCGATTGTTCTGAATTGAGGTGGTGACCTGCATCTCGCCCTCCAGGCTGGCGTAGATGGATCCCGGGAGCCGTTGCGGGATGACGCGGGTGGATGTGCTCGCCTGCGCTTCCATCTCCGATTCTGCGGCGCCAAGCGGGCGCGCGACAACGCACAGGCGGTAGGTGACCGATCCGGGCCAATCATCCGGAATTGCGGTCTGCACAACGACATCGTCGCTCCGACCCGGGTCCAGCGCCAGGGCGAAGTCCGGCGGGCTTACGGACACGGGCCAAACCGGGTTGGACTCGATGTCAATTTGAACATCGGCTGCAGCGTTGCCGAGGTTGGAGACAGTGAAGGTCTGAGTGAGGAGGTCCCCGGTGGTGGCTTCGGGCTGACCCGTGCGACCGGCAACCACCTGCAATCGGGCGACAGTCAATACGGTGACGGTCACCTCGGCGGTCACGGAATCCGACGGCATCCATCCTGCGGGGGAGGCCCTGAGCGTGAGCAAGTAGTCGCCGGCCAGGGCATCGGCAGGAATGGTGACGCACACGAAAACGACGCCGGATTCGCCGTGGCCGAGCTCCAGCGTCTCAGGGACGGAAGTATATTGCCAACCCGGCGGGGTCTGGGCGGAGATGTTGCATGTGCCGGGTGCCCGAGCGGAATTTGTCAGCTGGATAGAGGCAGTCAGCACCTGTCGCGGCGCGATCTCGACGCGGGAAGGGGAGAGAAGCTCAACGCGCATGCTGCCTGGGTCGGCGAAAGCGAGGGAAGGTAGAAAGAGGGTGGAGAGGCAGAGCGAGAGGATAAAAAAGCGAACGCACCCGGACGGATCACCTTTCTTCGGCAATCCGAATGCGTCAATCACCAACAGTGTCGCCAACCCCAACCTCTTACCTATGCTCATTCCCCCTTATCAGTCGGCAGGCGGAGTTTCCTCAGCCTTCAACTCCATTATTCCCTGGGCTGCCACCAGTTTCGGAGCACCGTAGTCGGAGATGACCATCACAAGGTAGGTGCCCGGACCCAGCGACAGATCCCTCAGCTCGAAAGCATAGTTGCGTGAGCTTTCAGGAAGCACGGTTTGCCGAACATAGTCCTGTCTGTAAATGACTTCGCCTGTGGAATCGCGGATCTCAAGCCACGTCTGGGGCCTCATGTAAATGTTGCCCTTGTTCTCAAAGACCGCGGTAACATCGAAACCGCCCTCGACCTGCTGGATGAGCAAGTCGGTAAAGCTTGCATCAAGCACCTCGGCGTACTGAAAGGTTGCGAAGATCTTGACGGCATATCGGAAGATAGTGCTGATGCCGACGTGCATACCCTCGTCACGCGGCGCCTCAACGCCCGGCTCCGGCGGAGGTATCTCCTCGACGAAGACGACGCCCCAGTAGCTTCCCTCCAGCGTCGGGTCGTCGGGGAAGTTGACCTCGCAGTACACATCCCGCATTTCGCCCGGCGCGAGATCCATCTGGTCGGGGCTGAAGGTCATCCATTTCAGGAGGGAGCGGACCTCATTGCCGCCCTCCTCGTCGAACGCGTAGTCGGGAGTATCCCCCTGGACGCGGACCCAGTCGCCGCTGTAGACTCTGAGCACTTTGGTCTCTTCGGACAGATTAGTGACACTGAAGGTAGCGGCAATCCTGTCGCCCGGCAGGACGACGAAATCCAGGTTGCCGTACGCGACCGAGAATCCCTGGGTGCTTGCCGGCGATGCAGCGACGAAGAGGAAGATGAGCGCGAGCGCGACCGGGAAGACGATTCCGGGTCGGGAGCAGGCAATTGGTGTGACGGTCATGCGGATTTCCTCATTGCGAGCGGGGGACGGCGATGGAGGCCCCGCCGCTAAATTGGCTCGATCGTGAAAACGAGACTGGTGCGGTACTCGCCGGGCGCGTCGGTCAGCCAGTCGAGCAGCACCATAACATCAATATAGATGACGCCGGAGCCTGCATCTGCGCCCCAGGCGACTTCTTCCGAATCCTGCCTGACGGGCAGCCAGACCTGCTCGTCCGACGGCTTCCAACGAAGGTCGTCCAGCGGCTTGACGCTGCGAGTGTCATTGCTCATACCCATGTCGGGATCGATCGAGCTTACCGTGAGGCGCCACGGGACATCGCTCTCCCAGTACACCGGGAGCTTCGTGATCACAACGTATCCGTTATTGAACTCTTCTTCGCCCACGATGCCGAGGTTGATGCGATCGGCACTGACGGTCTGGTCGGCGAGCGCAGGAGCAGACCAGATCGAGAAAGCCAGAATCGCAGCCAGGAATGCAGGGATGGATTGTCTGGGGGAGATTCTTTTCATGGTGCTGTGAGTTCGAGAACGATGTAGCCGTAGCGGTACTCGCCCGGGACATCTTCGAGGGGATCGAGGGCGATCCTGAAGGTGATAGGATACGATTGGTGGTCGACGGGTCCGTCCACGCAGACCTCGACGGGCAGGGTATCGAGCGGGACAAACTCGCTACCATCGTATGACCAATATATATCGCCGACCGGCTTCGGCCACGGCCCTTCCCAGGTGGGGTCGGTTCCGCGAATGCTGAGCACCCAGTCGACGTTGGCGGAGACGGTAGCGTTCCAGGAACGCTCCTCGGTCCAGCCTGCGATGAGCTCGGACGCGGCCGGGTCGAGGTAGATGCTCTCGGCATCGAGAGTCAGCGATCGCACCTCGGAGATGACGATGGAGAAATCGGATTCGGATTCCCGGACAGCAAGAGAGGGCAGGGGCACTGCCAGCAGGAAGAAACCTGCGAGGACTAATTGCGCAAAGGCGGCCGTATGCCTGCTGCTCAAGTGTCTCAATGGCGGCTCCTCGCCCCGGTCCGGATGTTACCGGACCCGTTAAAAGACCAGCGCACAAAGCCTCGACCGCAAGACCTGACGGTCGGCGGCCCCGAAGTCACCAAATCCTGAAAACCTGGTCTTCAGACCATGAAGAAAGATCAGAGCGCGTATCTCAGTGGCTGAGATATCGCGCTGTTCTTACATGGCCTTCTCCTCTGCGCGAAAAGAGCCGAACGGCCCCCCCCTTATCAAAAGGAAGTATATCACAAGGCCCAGGGAAACGCATAGAGTCAAATCGTTTCCGCAGTCAACACGATCTGACAATCAGGGTTAGAGGCGCTCTGGGGCCACGGTACGGTGAGGAGGACCTGCCACAGGGCATCGTCCCTATTGACGGGGTTCGGATCGCCGTCAATGGCCGTGACTACGGATTCGTCAACAACCGCGCCATTGACGGACAGGGACCAGTTGGTGTCGTCCCAGTCATCGGCGGTCTGCCCCCCGGCCGAGCCGTCGCTGATCTGCGCCCTCACCACCCACCCCACGTTGGATATCAGGTCGTAGTTGACATCGCCAATGTCCTGGACGACGCCGAAATCGGAGTACTGGTCGAATGTGAATGATAGAGGACCGACGTTGTTGACGATGAAAAGCTGGACGGGACCGAGGATAATCCCCAGGGCAGTGCCTTCCGACGGGCTCGCCACCGCGGGCGCTGCAGACAACAGGAAGACTAAAAGGGAAAAGAGCAACTTGCGCATGGCAAGCCTCCTTTTCCTCGCCGCACACAGAATCTAGCGGCAGTATAACCGCGGGGCGGTGCCCAAAGCAAGGGCCACGCCTTGTCAGACTGCGGAAGCGGTCATCTCGATGGTGCAGTCAGGCGTGGAGTTGGACTCAGGCCATGGGATGGTCAGTAGGACCTCCCACACGGAGCCAAACCGATCGACCGCAGCAACACCGCTGTCGATGACGTCCGCCGCGACCTCATCAAGAGTGACCGCATTGACGGAGAGGGTCCAGCCGACGCCGTCCCAATCGGCGGCGGTCTGACCATTCTGCGTACCGTCCAGGATGATGCCTACAACCTGCCAGGCCTGGTTGACGGACAGGTCGTAGTCCACGTCCCCGATGTCCTGGGCGACGCCGAAGTCCGAATACTGGTCGTACGTGAAGGTAAGTGCTGCCAAGTTGTTGGCGGTGAACTCGACGATCGTCTGGATCGTGATCTCGACATCGACCTCTTCCTGGGCCATAACTGGGGCTGCCAGGAGGAGGAAGGCCGCAACACAGATAAAGAGCTTTTTCATGTTTTTCTCCTCGGACAGGTGGTCCTAACCCGTCGCATATACTATCATGGGAGCATGCGGCATTTTGTCATAAAAAATTGATCACGGAAGGAGATTTTCGGAGAGCGGGAGCACGAGCAGATGTAACCGATCCACGCACAGGCGAATCCCTTGCACCCGAGCCTGTTTCCATATTCTATATTTCCTTCTTAGTCTATCTCGCCCTCGATGTCGTAGTTCAGCGCATTCACCATCTGCCTGATCGGATCGTAGTCGGAGTCCTGGGCGGGCACAAGCTCCTCGATCTCGTAGATGCCGTACAGGGGGCTGTCCTTGCCCTTCTTGCCGATTTCGATCAACGCCTGGACCAGCCTGTCATAGAACGGACCCTCGAGACCCGCTCTAAAGCTCACGGTATCGGCCGGGATGTCGGGCGTATAGGCTACCACCCTCGTTTCCTCCATGACCCTGGGCTCGGTCTCGAGCAGAGTGGTGCGCGCGTCATCGAAACACGCGCCCGCGTCCAGCCGGCCGTTCAGAACCGCCTCGATCACCGCGGGATGGCTGCCCACGAAGGTGCAGTCCTTGAGATCGACCTCCGGATCGATCCCGCTCGATATCAGCAGGGTTTTCGGATACAGATACCCGGATGCCGACGATGCATCCACGAAACACATCGTTTTGCCCCGAAGGTCCTCAAGAGTCTCGATCCCGCTGTCTGCGCGGGTGATTATTTCTCCCCGATATGTCGCGGATCCCCTTCGCACCGCTTTCAGCACCACGCGGACATCGTAACGGTCGTTCGCCAGCACGTAGGCCAGGGCCGGAAGAAACGCGGCTTCGAGACGCTCGGCTCCCATCTGCTCCACGCAGGCGCTGTAGCTGAGCACCACAACCGATTCGACCGGATGCCCGATCAGCTCGCTTAGTTCATTATTGAACTCATCGAGCTGGGTCTCGATTTTGCCGGCCTCGACGGACGGTACGAACGCGATCCGCACGGGACCTTCCGGCGCGCCCGCGGGCACGGGGTTCTCGGTCTGAGCGGCGGGTTTGTTCTCATCCTGCGATCCTCCGGACGAGGGACACCCGGTCATCAGGAGAGCGAAGCTCAAAAGACAAATCAGCAGCCACAGATTCAGTGTTCTCGATTCTCCGGACGGGATTTTCGGCATTGTCGGTCCTCTTTCGCGCATTCCCAAGGGTTATGACTATACTGCACCGGGAGGCATTGCGCCATAGCGGGTAAATGGCCCGGGGGAAAGTGTATGCCCCCCTGT
>Ga0315294_10006259_pt1 | contig 13043 bp, 12 predicted proteins | sample YL17G13_40_MG_FD_203626 | JGI IMG/M metagenome (GOLD analysis project Ga0315294, IMG submission 203626) | Sediment microbial communities from Yellowstone Lake, YNP, Wyoming, USA - YL17G13_40 | ecosystem: Environmental > Aquatic > Freshwater > Lake > Sediment | place: USA: Wyoming | collected... | reverse complement strand
TCTTCCACCGCTCGAGGTGGCCTTGTCCTAAGCCCAGGCCCACACTGGGGTACAACTGTAACATGTTGTAAATTCTGTAAACATTTCGATCTTTATGAGGGGCCTCAAGTCATGGTGGTGTTTTGACGATACCTCTTAAACCGCGCAATTGAGTGCTGCACGGTCTAAGGGAGAGTTCATGCCGCGCTTTGGCCTCCAATATACATCGCTAATATCTGTAACCATGGGTGTTTTTATGACATTTGTGGCCTGCGGATCTCAGCTATATAAGGTCTCCATGCACGGTGATAGCGGACCTAGGCCAACGGTGCAATCCGCTAAAGCCGGTGCCACCACGGCATCAGCGTCCGGGGGCAAGCTAAATCCAAATTCTGCAACTTACGGGATCCATGCGCCGGAAGGATGGGTATCACTGCCGATCCACTACAAGTTCGATACCCGCATGGACTCGGTGCAAAGAGGGCAAATTCAGCGAGCGATGCGTACCTGGGAAACGGCGGTAGGCAAGCAATTATTCAATTACGACGGCATTCAGACTGGAGTGAACGGTGATTCTTTTCTCGATTTATATAGCTCATTAGACGACGGCATCAACGGACTCTACTTGGATAATAATTGGGCTAAAACGGGAAAAGATCGCGTAGTCCTAGCAACCACTATTTGGGACAACGAAAGCGACCTTAGCGACCGCATGCTCACCGCTGACATGCGCTACAACAATAACGACTATACATTTGGCGATAGTATGGTTTTGTGGCCGGAAGAAGGGCGGGAAGTTGCTGATTTACAAACTGTGGCTACTCATGAATTTGGCCATTTTCTCGGTCTAAATCACGTCGAGTCAGAAGTAGATGCACAATCGATCATGGTGCCCTCTCTTTATATCGGGCAGGGCGTGACGCAACGCGGCATCTCCAGCGGCGACATCAGGAGAATGCAGTTGATCTATGGCTGCTCCGGTTCGGCATGCAATGTCGAGGCGACTCATCTCAAGATCGGAAGATTGGTAAAAGATCCTGGATGAGTGCTCTACAGACGGCGACTCGGTTGTCGCATTTAACTTAAGAGCTTTGCGATTAAGTCCCCAGCAGCAGCTAAGACCAACGGCTCCTTTTCGGGAAACTTCGATCCGGCCTGGGCCTTGTCGGGCCTGCCGCCACCGCGACCATCGGCGAGTTTGCTAAGCTCTTTGATCAAGTCACCAGCTTTGATTTTGCCACGGGCCTCGGCACCGACCGCCGCCATCAATGCGAGATTGCCATCTTCGACTTGTGTTAGGAAAGCCACGCCATTACCTAACTTGCTGGCTAGACTGTCGAGGAGTACTTGATGGCTATCACGCGGAAAAGCAGCGGCATCAATTTTTTTAACTAGAAAACGCGTGCCTCCGATGGACTTTGTGTCTTGCGCCATCAGTGCGTCAACGCGGTGATTGATTTGTTCTAGTCGGACAGCCTTAAGCTCCTTGTCATAGCTTCGCAAGCGTTCGCTCAACTCACCGACCTTGTGCTCGAGGTCCTCTGTTTTCACCTTCAAAGAGCGGGCAAGGTTATTTAGCGTGCTAGCCTGTTGGCGCGACTGCGCTAGGGCGACAAGCCCCGTCACAGCCTCAATGCGGCGAATTCCAGCAGCGATCGAAGTCTCCGACACAAGACGGAAGAGTCCAATTTGCCCCGTTGCCTCGGCATGGGTCCCACCGCACAATTCGTAGCTGAATCCCCCCATTTTGATGGTGCGGACTCGGTCGCCATATTTCTCGCCGAAGAGAGCCGCAGCCCCGTCACGCTTAGCTTCATCCAGGCCTTTTTCCGCGATAGCGATGCCGTGATTGGCTAGAATTTCTTCATTCACAAGAGATTCTACCTTGGCCTGCTCTTCTTCTGTTAAAGCGCGTGGCTGAGTAAAGTCGAAGCGCAGACCTTCCGGCCCCACCCGAGAGCCCTGTTGTTGGACGTGTGGGCCCAATACTTTTCTCAAGGCTGCATGCAAAAGGTGTGTTGCGGAATGGTTGCGGACTGTGGCGGCCCGAGTAGCCTCGTCTACTTTTGCGTGGACACGCTTGACCTTATCAGGTGATAGCAAGCCACTTATCAAGGAACATCTGTGGACGTGCATTTCTAGAATCTTGAAGGTGTTAGTGACACGCAGTTCGAGGTCATCAGACTTTATCCATCCGGTATCACCGACTTGCCCGCCCGATTCCGCATAAAATGGAGAGCGATCTAGGCAGACTAAAATGTCGTCACCTAACTCGCGGTAGCGAGTAACTTTAGCGTCCGTTGTTAGCTCCTGATAGCCAACAAACTTTGTGTCTTTTTGAGGCTGTAACACCACCCAGCCTTCATCTGCGGCTAGGCTAGCATCAAACTTGGCTGCGCTGCGGGCGCGTTCTCTTTGTTCTTCCATGGCAGCAGCAAATCCTGCGTGGTCCAGGCTTAGTCCCTGCTCTTCAGCCAGTACGCCGGTCAAGTCGACGGGGAATCCGAACGTGTCATAAAGGAGAAAGGCTTCACTGCCGGGGATGACGCGGAGGTTATTGGCGCGCGTCTCTGCCGCGATCTTCGCAAAGCGGGTGAGACCATCGCGAAGGGTGCGCATGAAGCGCTCTTCTTCAGCCTGTATTACTTGCGCAATATAATCCTGCCGCTGACCAAGCTCGGGGAAAGCGTCGCCCATGACATCGACCAGAGTGGGCAATAACTTATAGATGAAGGGATCTTTCTGATTTAGCTCTTGGCTGAACCGGCTGGCGCGCCGAAGAATCCGGCGCAACACATATCCACGCCCTTCATTGCCGGGGGTAGCGCCATCAGCGATAGCAAAGGCAAGTGCGCGCAAGTGGTCGGCGATGACTCTGTGTGGCGTACCTTTACTACCCTGGTCGTAAGGCACGCCAGTGGTGTCAGCGATTCGATCGATTAGAGGCCTAAAAACGTCCGTTTCGTAATTTGATCCGGTACCTTGGATAATTGATAAAACCCGCTCAAAGCCCATGCCGGTATCGACATGTTTTGATACTAACGGCTTTAAATCGCGGTTTTGCAGTCTCTCGTACTGCATGAAAACGTTATTCCAGATTTCTATGTAGCGCGCGTTGGTTCCGTTGACGCCTAGGACTGGGTCAGAAAAAGTTGCAGCCTGTGTACTTAGGTCGCCCATATCAAAATGGATTTCCGTACACGGGCCGCAAGGGCCGATGTCACCCATCTCCCAGAAGTTCGATTTTTCGCCAAAGCGCATGATGCGATCGTGGGAAATATCTGTTTCATTCTTCCAGATGGCCTCAGCTTCATCGTCGTTGTTGTAAATGGTGGCAAATAATCGATCTTTCGGCAGCTTCCATACTTCGGTAAGGAGTTCCCACGACCAGCGAATTGCTTCCTTCTTGTAATAGTCGCCAAAAGACCAATTGCCGAGCATTTCAAAAAATGTGTGGTGATAGGTATCGCGTCCGACTTCGTCTAAGTCATTGTGCTTGCCAGAGACGCGCAAACATTTTTGCGAATTCACTGCTCGCCTGAGTCCCAAGCGGTTGTCGCCAAGGAAAATCGACTTAAACTGATTCATGCCTGAGTTAATAAAAAGCAGTGTCGGATCGTCGTGTGGCACCACTGGCGAGGACGGGACAAACGTGTGTCCACGTTCCTTAAAAAAATCGATAAATGACTGTCTGATTTCCTTGCCAGTGAGATGCGGGATGCCCCACTTATTGACCGATTTGCTCATAGCGACGCTAGTGTCCTAAAAAAAGTTTGGCCCGGTCGAACCGGGCCAAACTAGGTGTTGGTTCGTTACAAAGAAAGTGCTTACTCCACTTTCAGCAATTCGATCTCAAATGCTAGCGTGGAGTTTGGTGGGATTACGCCACCGACAGAACGATTACCGTAGGCTAGGTTTGCAGGGATGACAAGCTTGCGAATGCCGCCTTCTTTCATTCCTTTAAGACCTTGATCCCAGCCGGCGATGACCATACCCGAGCCGAGTACAAAACTAAATGGTGTACCGCGGTCTTTGTTACTGTCGAACTTGGTACCGTTAAGTAGAGTCCCGGTGTAGTTAACCGAGACTTTTTTACCTTCGGTTGCCGCAGCGCCCGTGCCGACTTTAACATCGGTGATTTGCAGGGTAGTGCCGCCTGTTGGATCGTTTGCTGCTGGGGCTGCAGCAGGAGCTTCAGCCGGTGCCGCAGCTGGAGCTGCCGCGGTAGCGTCTGCTGGTGCAGTTGCTTGAGCTGCTGCATCTGCTGGTGCTGCTGTAGTTGCAGGAGCAGTCAGGTTAGCTGCTGCATTTGGATCTGTCACAGCCGCAGATGTGTCAGCTGCCTTTGGAGCTTCCTCTTTTTTCGAGCATTGTTCGCAACCTGCTAGAACCACACAAGTTGCCGCCACCAATGCTAATGGAAACGATGTTCTCTTCATTGACATCTCGTATATCTGAGGGTTAACGGCTTCATGGACTTCTCTAAAAAGGGTAATATGATCTGGGCCATGGGTCAACCATATCAATCATTTCAGTGGACTAAAGGCACCTCATGACTGGCCGAGGTCGGCCTCGATGAGGGAGACCAACTGATCGTAGTAGTCGTTCTTATCATGTGGGGCCTTTAGCAAGCGTGGGCTAGTCAGGTTAACTTCGGAGATAAAGCCCCCGATGATATCAAAGCCTATGAAGGCGACGCCCTCGGCGAAAAGGGTGGTGGCTATGCGAGTCACTCTTTCCATCTCAACTGCGCTAGGCTCATAGATTTCGAGTTTTGCTCCGGCGCTAGTATTAGCCAGAAAGTTCCCAGTGAGCGGGCGTTTTAGGCACCATGCAATGGGCTTTCCAAATGCGGTGAAAGCTCTAACCTCGCCGGCAAAAACAGCTTTATCGAATGGTTGTATAAGTCGCATCGACTGGCCGCGCTGCGTAGCCTCTTCCAGTTTGGCTCTAATCTGATCTTCGCCATGAAGCGCAAGCTGTAAGCGTTCAACGCCACGGCCGCCGAAGAGGGTTAGTGGTTTTAAGATAGCGTCGCCGGCAGCCTCGTGACGAACAAATCCCAAGAGAGCCGCCGGGTCGCACGACACCAGTGCTTGGTGACAGTCTTGGGGGAAAAGGAAGATGGCCAATTTTTCATTGAAACGTCGCAAGGCTTGAGGTGCGTTATAAACTCGTGCCGACGGCAGAGCCGTATCGAGGAGCCATGTTGTAGCAACGTAGTCCAAATCGTAAGGTGGGTCTTTGCGCATGTGCAGCGCATCGAAGGAACGCAGGCTGCGCACTGTTCGGGCGTCTTCTGTAAAGTCCATGGGGCTGCCACTGAACCTCAAGACCGCACAATTTGCGTCTGCGCTGTCACGGGTATTTGACCAGGACAGCTGTGTTGGAGTGCAGCTATAAACTGTGTGGCCACGCCGACTCAGTTCGTACATCATGCGTAAGGACGAATCCAAGGGACGATTCAGCGAGGCTAGTGGGTCCATTACGAAAAGGTGTGTCGAGCTCATCTACCATGCCCCCCACTTGCGATACCAAGGGTCTAATGTTATGACCCGATGTCTACCGGGATAATGATTTGTACCGAAATTTTACGTTGGGATCCCCTATGAACTTACGCACGCTGCAAGATCTTGACTTCGTCGGGAAGAAAGTATTTCTCCGCCTGGACCTGAATGTACCGATTAAAAACGGCGTAATTAAGGACGACACGCGTATTCTCGAGGCCATCCCGACCATAAAGCACATCCTTGAGCATACCAATAAAGTCGCTATCGCTAGCCATTTAGGGCGACCGGACGGTGAGGTTGACCTCAACTATTCACTCGAGCCAGTGGGCGTGCGCTTGGCGGAACTGCTGCAGCGTGATGTGGTGTTCGTTAATGACTACATGACAGAGCCCTACGATCAGGTCTTAGGTCAACTTGACCCGCAGCAGATTGTGCTCTTAGAAAACCTGCGCTTCAATCCCGGAGAGACTAAGAATGACCTGGATTTCTGCCGTCAATTAGCGCGCGGCATCGATCTTTACGTAAACGACGCTTTTGGCACGGCGCATAGAGCTCATGCTTCCACCGTTGGTGTGGCTGACCTGCTTGATCCGAATCGGCGTGCTGCTGGATTGCTGATGGAGAAGGAGATTCAGGCTTTGGGGTCGATCCTCAATCAGCCTGAGGCCCCGTTCACTGTGATCATGGGCGGAGCTAAGGTTTCCGACAAGATTGCCGTAATTTTGAGTCTCCTCAATCGCTGTAATCACTTAATCATCGGTGGGGCTATGGCCTACACCTTTCTAAAATACAAAGGACACGCTGTCGGCTCGTCAAAAGTGGAAGCCGACCGCATGGACCTAGTCGAGACTATCTTCCGTAATGCGGAAGCTAGACGGGTTCAGATTCATCTGCCAATCGATCATGGATGTGCTGCTGCTTTCAAGGAAGACGCAGTTCGTGTAGACATAGCTGAGCGAGCCATACCAGCAGGCCTTATGGGTCTCGATATCGGACCCAAAACAGTAGAAGCCTATGGTCGGGTCATTCGCAATTCGCGAACGGTATTCTGGAATGGCCCCATGGGAGTCTTCGAATGGAAGGCGTTCGCCCAGGGTACTATGGATATAGCGCGGGCTGTCGCGGCTTGCGAAGGTCGGACGGTAGTTGGTGGTGGCGACAGCGTTTCTGCTGCGAATCAGGCGGGTGTTGCGGACAAGATGTCGCACGTTTCGACGGGCGGTGGAGCTGCACTTGAGTTCCTCGAGGGCCGCGTTCTACCTGGTATCAAGGTTCTTCTTAAGTGAGGCCGAAAAGACGATGAAGCGTATCAAGATGTTGGCCGGAAACTGGAAGATGAATAAACTCAACCGTGACCTGGCTGGGTTTTTCGAGACTTTTTTTGAGTCAGTTGGTTGGCACCAAGATGAGTCGTTGAGCGACCGTGTCGACGTGTTGTTCGCCGTGCCGCCGACGTTGCTAGCGCATGCAGTGCCGCTTGCGGAACCTAGTGGTGTCCGGATTGCGGCGCAAAATATTCATTGGGAAACAGCTGGAGCCTTCACTGGCGAAGTGTCAGTACCTATGATTAAAGAGGTTGGCGTCAGCGCGACACTGATTGGTCACAGTGAACGTCGGCAGTATTTTGCCGAGACAGATGTAACGGTCGCCAAGAAGACTAAGGCTTCGCTTGTCCATGAAGTGCTGCCGATTGTCTGTGTTGGCGAGACACTTGAGCAGCGGGAAGCGGGACTTACCCAAGACGTAGTAGCGCGCCAAGTAAAAGTAGCCTTGGCAGACATTCAAGATCCAAAAGATTTGATTCTGGCTTACGAGCCTGTCTGGGCTATCGGCACTGGCAGGTCGGCTTCAGCGGCCCAGGCGCAAGAGGTACATGCCGAGATCCGCGGATTGCTCTTGGCCTTATTTGGTCACAGTATTGGCTCGGGGATTCGCATTCTTTATGGCGGCAGTGCCACGCCAAATAATATTGGCGAGTTGCTATCTCAAAAAGATATCGATGGCGCACTGGTGGGTGGCGCATCACTGAAGCCAGAGGACTTTGCGAAGATGGTACGAGCTGCCCTTTAAGGGTGGCTCAGATACTCCTCAAAACGCTCGCGAGCGGCGCTGCATTGCCGCGCCTTTTTGCTGACCTTGCTCTCGCCCCTTTGTCTTTCCAGTGGCGGCAGAAGGCCGAGGTTTGCGTTCATTGGCTGGAATTCGCCCAGTCCACCGTGAGTCACATAATGAGCGAGGGCACCGATGACGGTGTCGCGCGGAGGCATTGCGAAGCTCTCGCTGCGTGCTTTGGCGACTAATGCCCGTCCTGCTAACAGACCGATAGCAGCAGATTCCGTGTAACCTTCCACCCCGGTGATCTGACCGGCAATGAACAAGCGCGGGGACAACTTGCAGGAAAAGTCCGTATTCAGCACTTCCGGGCTATTAAGATAGGTGTTTCGGTGCACAGAGCCAAAACGTAGAAACTCCGCGTCGCGTAAAGCCGGGATCATGGAGAACACCCGCTTTTGCTCCGGCCATTTCATTTTCGTTTGGAACCCAACCATGCTGTACATGGTGCCTTCGACGTTCTCCATGCGCAGTTGGAGGTTCGCCCAGGGGCGGTGACCGGTCTTAGGGTTGGTTAGGCCCATGGGCTTCATGGGGCCGAAACGCAGAGTGTTGGGGCCTCGTTCCACCATGACTTCAATCGGCAGACAGGCTTCGAAATAGCGTGTTTCTTCGAATTTATGCAGTGGCATGTACTCAGCGGTAGCGACGGCTGCTACGAAGGCTTCGTATTGCGCTTTGTCGAGTGGCAGATTTAAGTAGTCACCGTCGCTGCCGGCTCCGTCTGTATCGCGGTCGTAGCGGCTAGCTCGAAAGGTTTGTTCTAAATCAATAGAGTCAGCTGCGATTACGGGTGCGATCGCATCGTAGAAGTAAAGGCGGCGATGTCCGGGAGACAGTTCCTCAAGCTGTGACGCTAGAGCGGCACTTGTTAGCGGCCCCGTCGCCACGACCCACCATTCGTCTCGGGCCAACATCTCGTCTGGCGACGGCAGCTGTGACACTTCCTCGGCGACCCGACGGAAGCTTGGGTGCGAAGCTAACTTAGTCTCGATGTAGTTGGAGAATATTGCGCGATCAACTGCAAGTGCTTGCCCAGCGGGCACCTGGGCCGCTTTGCCGGCTGCGATGATCAGCGAGTCGAGAGCCAACATCTCCTCTTTGAGGCGTCCAGGGGCGGAGTCAGGAGACAATGACTTCAGCGAGTTTGAGCATACCAACTCGGCTAGGTCACCCGTCTTGTGCGCGGGTGTTGTGCTTAGGGGCCGCATCTCATGTAAAATGACCGTGAACCCGGCTTGAAGAATCTGCCAAGCGGCCTCAGCACCGGCTAAGCCGCCACCAACGATATGTATTTCCATGGAATTTGCTCTTTCAGACGCTAACTAGGGCCGCAAACTTCGCGGGAACCTAGCATGATCTTCGGAGTATGAGGTAGAAGAACCTCTTATATATAATAATTATATGTGGTTGCGATATTTTGCCGGCGCCAACTAAGGGCAGAATGTGAAATTGCCGCGAACTTTTTGCCTCGGTTTACTTGCCCCAATCGAGGACATCTTTAATAAATTGCGAATCTGGCTCACGGTAGCTGTCAGTGGCCCAATTGCTTTCTCAGTTTTCGCCAGTAGGAGCGCGCCTTCGATTGCTGCGACGCAAAATGTTGCGAGTTCAGTTGGATCGAGATCTCGGCGAAGATGCCCTGAGGTTTGCAGCGAGCGCAACCCGCGAGCCAGGCAGGCCTCCCAATTGGCAAAGGTCGCTTGGAGATTTAGGCGCAGCTCTTCACTTTGCGCAGCGAGTTCGTTGGCCAGGTTGCCTATCGGACAGCCATCAGCGTATGCCCCGCTGTGATAGTCCGCGACAATTTGATCAAGCCATGCATCAATACCGCCAAGGGTAGTTAAGTTACCTAAAAGGGCATCTTGTGCAGCAGGCAAGGCAGCTACGTGATACCCGATTAGCTCCTTCACTAATGCTTCCTTGCTAGTGAAGTAATGATAGAACTGGCTTTTTCCAGTGCCGGATGCATGTAATACATCGTCGACACTGGTGCCGTTCACCCCTTGTTTATTGACGAGCTTAGCAGCGGTTTCGATAATTCTCTGCCGCGTGCTCGCTCCGCGCGATGATTTTGCTTTCATGCTTTCATTATAGCAAACATCGCACTAGGAAGAAAATTCCTGCCAATAATTAAGGCAGCTGCTCGTCTCTCTGCAGCTCTGTCGTCACGAGTCCGATCAGCTGGGAGGACACAGAGATGATATCTCGCGCTTCACAACCTTCATCTTGGAGATGCCGGTAGATGGAACTAGCAAGCAGCCTGACTGCCTTATCGGTAACTAGATGTTTAGCGCTCGCGGATGTTGTTTCTTGAGTCGACGATTTCATTTGCTTCTCTCCTCCGAGAGGTTTGCAGTCCATTGAAGCGATTGCCAGGTTACGCAGGGCTCCGACGTACCGACTTTACATCAGTCGTCAAATTCCGCCAAGACCTGCCATATAAATCATTTATAATATTATTAACATACTGAAATATTTGAAAAAAATGATAAAAATCGCTCGGATTTAAAGCCTGGCGGAGGGCCGCCCGAGTAAAAGTTGATAAAACTTACCCGACCAGTCACATCATCGTTTCATCACGAGACAATCGTTGCATCCTGATGGTAAAAGTACTGTCTTGTTGTGTAATGAATCCAATAACTCCCAGTTTTGTGGTGTCGACAAAGCGATGGCTCTAGTAGCACAAAATATAATGAGTTTTACGACCGGACTTTTAGCTCGCGCTCGTCTGCCGAAGCCGTTGGCCATATTGGCTAACCGGATATTTGCCAAAGCTTTCGGCATAAACATGAGCGAGGCGGCGTCTCCGCTTGCGAGTTACGCCACAATTGAAGATCTTTTCACCCGTAGTCTAAAACCCGGTGTTCGCGGCTTTGAGGGTCCAGTGTGTTCGCCCGCTGACGGCTATCTTGCCATGTCAGCGCCGGCGGAGTCAGGTCGGGCGATTCAGGTCAAGGGCCTCGACTATGATCTTAGCGAGTTGGTGTTTGGTCCGCACTACCAAGGGGAGAGGCCAGAGTTTGCTTGGTATCAGACGATATATCTAGCGCCCCATAACTATCATCGTGTCCATGCTCCATTTAATGGCTTAGTCCGCCGCATCACGCATCGTCCAGGCGAGCTGTGGCCGGTGAATAGTTCGTTCGTAAGGCGAATCCCGCGGCTATTTGCTCGCAACGAGCGTTTGGTTTTTGAGTTCTCGCCAGAACATGGGGGTACGGCTTTCGTCGTGATGGTCGGTGCGTTTAATGTTGGCAGGATGGTGACCCCGTTGGCGCCAGGTCTTGTGACTAACAGTGCTCAAAGACAATGGCGTCCTGTCGTTTCTGAGTTGATATTAGATCCGCCAAGCCCGGTTTTGATTGGGGATGAAATAGGTACTTTCATGCTTGGCTCAACTGTCGTTGTTATCTTTGATAAAGCTGCAATTAACGGATTGAAACTTATAGAGGCGCAGGACAGTCGGCCCGTACGGGTGGGTCAGACCTTTTGCGGATGAGGCATTTATGATTAAGCGGGATAATCGCCGTACAAAAGTCGTCAAATCGTTCGAGGGCAAAGCACTGACGGCGGTGGAGGCTGAGCAGGTCTGCCGGCAAGATGTGGATGTACTGCGGCTAGTCTACGAACCGAAGGCAGTCCCGGCGATAAGAGAATTTATCAAAGTCGTGGAATCCAATCGAGGTAAGACACACCGCCCACCAGTGATGTTAGATATTGCCAGCTGGACACAGGCGATTGTTGCAGGGCTCACTCAGCCACGCGAGGTTAGCTTTGGTGATCGCCTAATCGTATCGACGACAAATATTCCGGGTGGACTGACAATTAAGGCCGCCAATTGGGAGCGGCTCTTTGTGGCCGACGCGAAGGTGTTTATTGGGGCTGGCAATGTGGCTCTGCGCACTCTTAGTGTGGCGAGCGACAGAGCCGAGCTGGAAGTGACCCAGGGCGGCACTATCTATCCTGAAATGGATGTCATGGTTCCCGCGACGTACCGGTTTCAGGAACGTTTAAAGGTGACTCACGAAGAACTAAAACCTCTAATTGCCGATGGCATTGACTACATCATTGTGCCAGGCCACTGGACAAAAGACACTCTGAAGGAGTTTGGGGAGCGCTTACGCGCCGACCACGGAGACCACGCTCCATGGGTGATTCTCAAGGTGGACTCCGGGGACGTCTACGAGGCGCTCGAGTCGCTATTGCATCATGTGGACGGAGTTTTGATTTCTCGTCGGGAGTTGGCATTGACGGTCAGCCCGGTAAATGTACCGATGATGACTAAAGAAATCATTCAGCTCTGTAACGACCGCGCGAAAGTGGTTTTGACCGCTAGTGAAATGTTGGCTTCTATGCGTCGTAACGTGACGCCAACACGGGCTGAGGTGTCGGATGTCGCCAACGCTGTAATTGACGGTACTGACGCAGTCATGCTGTCAGAAGAGGTGGCGAACGGCCGTTATGGGGACAAAGCTGTTGAAGTGATGTCGCGTATTATTCTTGATATCGAGGCCCACGCTACCAATGTCCAACTGAACTGGGTGAAGCGCGCACCCAAAGTCACTAATGAAATGGACGCAATCGCGTACCATGCATTGCGGACGGCTGAACGGATTAAAGCTAAGGCGATTGTTACGATCACCAAAGCTGGCAATACGGCGCGTAAGCTGGCTAGTTTCAGGGCGCCCGTGCCCATTATCGCAGTGACATTCTCGCCGGCAGTGATGCAGCGGCTGTCATTGGTGCGTGGGCTTGAATGCATGCTGCTCGATATTGCTCCAAATCTCGACGAAGTCTTGCCGGTCGTGAATGACCAGTTGGTCCGGGAGAGCTGGCTCAAGGCTGGTGATCAGGTAATATTTGTTGCCATCAGTCTGTCCCCGGTTGGGCGGGAGGCGAGTAATTTATTCACGGTGCAAACGTTGTCCTGAATTAGGTAGTTTTCTCCATCAACCATGACGGGAGGCTCACGTGGCAATTAAAGATCGAATTACCGAAGACCTAAAGACTGCCATGAAGGCAAAAGATAAAGATCGGTTGAGCGTACTTCGGATGATTTTAAGTGAAATCAAATATGCTCAAGCCGCAGTGAATGTTCATCAGGACCTGCCGGAAGCGGATGTTCTGAAAGTGGTGGCTACGTATCAAAAGAGATTAACCAAATCTCTAGATGACTATCCCGAGGGTGAAAAGCGGACCCAGATTCAGACGGAGATAGCCATTGTTGACGATTATTTGCCCAAGAAAGTGGGGCCGGATGAGGTCAAAAAGGCGATCGATGAAGTTTTGCTAGCCACTTCTGAGCGTGCCTTTGGTCCGCTTATGAAAGAGGTTTTAGCTCGTTTGGGTAGCGGTGGTGATGGCAAAGTGGTTAGCCAGCTCCTGAAGGACAAGTTGGCAAGTCTCTAAATTTCCGTCCTTTGATCAGGCATTACGGGC
>Ga0315294_10006257_pt1 | contig 13046 bp, 11 predicted proteins | sample YL17G13_40_MG_FD_203626 | JGI IMG/M metagenome (GOLD analysis project Ga0315294, IMG submission 203626) | Sediment microbial communities from Yellowstone Lake, YNP, Wyoming, USA - YL17G13_40 | ecosystem: Environmental > Aquatic > Freshwater > Lake > Sediment | place: USA: Wyoming | collected... | reverse complement strand
GGGTTATGTATATGCAGAAAACACTACCAATGAAGCTAATGAAAGTGAAGAGGAATTTATTGATGAAAGCAGTGAAAATAACAGCGGAGAAGAAGGTATAGAATCTTATAATTATATTAGTGAACTCATTGATAATCTAAGAACCTATATTGAAGAATTCAGGCTCTATTTTATTGAAAATCCTTCAAAAAGAGCTGAAGCATATCTTGGTTTAGCCGAGAAAAGACTAATAAAAGCTAATAAATTTTTAGACAAGAACAAATATAGCTACCGGCATATAAATCGTGAACTGAATCTCTATCAGAAGTATATGGCAAAAGTGGAAGAAATATTAGGGGAAATTGATGAAGATGATCTTGATAAAGGTATGTCCAGGGAAGAGCTAAAACAGATAGTCCTGGAAGCTACCACCAAGCATCTGGATGTACTTGCAGAGGTTTATAATAAAGTTCCTGAACAGGCAAAGGGAGCCATACTAAAAGCGATTGAAGCAAGCAAGAGAGGGAGTGAAAGAGCTCTTGAAGCTATAGGGAAAAATATGGGGCTAGGTAAGGAAGGTAATGGTAAGGAAGATAAGGAAGGTAAGGAAGAGGAAATAGAAGAGGAAATTGATGAAAATGATTCTAACGATGATATAGATAATAACGGTAATATAGATAATAACGATAAAGCAAAAGGTGCTGGTATAGAAAACAAACCGAAAAAGTAAATGATAATATGCAGGCAGCCAAAAAGCAGAAAAGAAAAGCCCCTTTTTTATTTCAGTGTAAAAATCACTGTAACCGGTATCATTACTTCTTTTTCGATAGTTGATGTATCATAGGTTCCCCAATCTGAGACTTCTGTAGAATTTACTGGCAAAACCTGAACCACTCCAAGGGTTGCAGATTTTATAACTCCTATTGTTTTACCGCTGCCCTCGGCAATCTTTTGGGCTCTTAACTTGGCGTCATTTATTGCATCAGGGATTAATTCAATTCGAAGTTCCGGAAGTTTTGAGTAATAATATTCTAAGGATTGTATAGCAAATATAACTCCCTGGTCTATGAGTTCCTGGTTGTTTTTAGCCATATAGGTAATCTTATCAACATCAGTTGATTGAATTTCTACAATTTGCTTTAAGACATTTTCTTTTGGAGCATCTGGATCATACATATATAATTGCTCCATAAATATTGGTGAGATTGTTATATCTTCTTCAGTAAACCCGTTATCTTCAAAGAAGTTCAGTACAAGCCTCTGGTCATTTTTCATCATTCGATATCCTGTCTTTAAATCTTCAGTAGAAACAGTCCTCGAGAAATTGGCAGTCCATTTAGCGAGATCTGAAGTGACTTTTTCTCTTACCGAGCCGGTTACAGAAAGGGTATCCTCAGGTGATCTTACCTTATAGAATGTAAAAGAACCGATTGATGCACTTATTATCAGGCATATTCCCAGGATAATCGCAAAGTATATGATTTTATTTGAATTTTCTTTACTCATTTTTATAACCATTCCTTTCGCTTCGCTCAAGGCACAAAACGGGATGAAAAACCGTTGTCCTTAAGCCTGTTTTATTTTATAAATATATCTTTTTTCAGACTTTTACCTCGGGTTATAAAATCTAATCTTTTGTGTATATGTTTATTTGTGTATATTAGTTACTTTTTTAATGATATCAGTTTTGGTTTTTTTGTCAAGGTGGGTATTTTAAAAATGTAAATCATCGGCAGCGTAAAATTTTGGGCCTGTTGCCAAACTCATAGAAATCCTGTATAATTATAGTATATATACTATAATATAATTGTATAGGAGAATACAAATGGGCTATCCAACCAAAATTCAGGAAATAACTAGAAAAGATGTTAATCAATACTACATTAATTTTCCCAGAGCTATTGCCAAAGCCATGAATTTTTCTAAGGGTGACCCGGTTGAATGGGAAATAGTAGACAAAAATACTCTCCTACTTAAAAGAAAGGGGAAATAGAAATGCAGGGTAAGAAAAGTTTTGATTCTAAAATCTACTACAGCATAAATCTAGATAGAATAGTCCCAGAAGATCACCTTCTAAAGAAGTTGGATAAGCTGGTTTCCTTTGATTTTGTAAGGGGTATAACTAAAAGTTACTACCCCCACACTGGTGTTTATGTTAACCTAAAACTACCCCACTATTTCAGTTGAAAACTACACCACCTATAAGTAACATCCTCTATGTAATAAGAGTATTAAATAAGATTATATAGAGGGAGACAGGAGGAATGATTGAATTGATAGATAAGCAGAAAATAATAATAAGGTACTTTAATAAGGGTAAGGCCTATGACTTGTTTTGAGAATGATGCCAGTGTAACCAGAATAATATTTGGGGTTATGTCCCATTTAAATAAAAGTTGTAAGGATAAGCCAATAAAAGAATTTACACAAAAACTTGAAGCTACCTAAAATAAAAAAATCGATTTATTTCTGAGTAATGTGTTATAATTGTCTAAAAATATTATAAGAAATTTATAAAAGTTAATTTTAATCTTATGTGATATGAACAGAAATGATAAATTTTATACTATAGAAGAAGCTACCGAAATGCTGGGAATCAGCGAGCAGGAAGTAATAAGTATGATTACATTAAAAAAGCTTCCTGCTATAAAAGTAGAGAAGGCTATAAAGATAAAAGATGAAGACTTGGAAAAATTTCTGAACAGTTTAGGGAGAAAAGATACAGCAGACGAAAATGAGATAGGGAAGACTATGGAGGTACTGGCAGAAGATAAAAATGAAGTTAAGATAAAAATTGAGAATAAAAAAATGCAATTAGAAAAGTCTTATAAGGACTTATTAAGGAAAAAGCAGGAATTGGAGGAGGATATAAATTATCTGCAGTACAAGTATGACGAGTTTAGAAACAGGATTAAGAAAATAACTACCGAGGAGCTCAAGATATTTTTAAAAAAGATTGATGAAGATAATTTAAAAGAAAATGGTGAAATCCTGCAAAATAATTTTGACGATGATTTAGATATAGGTGGTGATATTGATAAAACAATGGAAAGTGAAGAGGATGATTATACTGACTGAGAAGAAGCGTTGATATTAGAAGATAATGAGGGAAGTGAAAAAAAATAGAATCAGAGAAAGAGGATAAAATCGAGTTAGGGGAAAACAGGGCTGATGATTTATAATTTTATTTCAGAGAATAAATCTCCAGTAGATTAAAGTAAGTATTAATTCAATGAGGTTTTATTATTTTTTGATAAAAGTAAATTACAGGTATAAATTAACACAGAATAATTTAAGACTATAAAAAGTCAGGGGTAGGATTTACTTCTGACTTTCTTATTTTTAAATTGTATTAATAAACTGTCCAATATAATTAAAAAATGGAGATTGAAAATATTACAAAAGAGCAACTCATAAGTAAATTGGTGGAGATGAACCAGAGAATCACTGGTTTGGAGAAATATGAGAAAGAGTCAAAGCATTTAAGAGAGTCATTGACAGAAAGTGAGGGGAAATATAACAGCTTAGTAGAAACTGGTTCTATTGGTATTCTTACAATAGATAGTAAGGGAATAATAACAGCATGTAATGATGCTATATTAGATTTTTCGGGTTATTCCAGGGAGGAATTAATTGGCAAATATTTTACAAAGCGGGTCAACCTTAGCACAAAGGAAATTCCCAAATATCTGGAAATATTTAAAGCGATTTTAAATGGAAAAGAGGTCAGTTCGTTTGAAATTACACAACATCTAAAAAACGGGGATGTTCTTTTTGGGGAAGTTTATTTTGGACCTTTAAAAAATAAGGACAATAAAATTATTGGTTTTAAGATAATTATTAAAGATATTACTCAAAAAAAGAAGCTGGAAAATAAATTCCAGGAGAACAAAGAAAAATTTAATGAATTGTTTAAATCTTCGTTGGAAGGAATAGTCATTCATAATAATGTGAAAATTTTAGAAGTAAATGATGCTTTTGCTGCTATGTTTGGCTGCAGCCCTTCTTATGCTGTTGGTAAAAACTTTTTAGAGTTTGTAGCCCCAGAATACAAGGAAATAATAATAAATAGAATAAAATCAGAATATAAGGCACCTTATGAAATAGTAGGGTTGAAAAATACTGGAAGCAAGATCTTTATTGAAGTAACCGGTAGGTCGATTACTCACCAGGGTGAGGGAGCAAGGATAGAGATTTTAAATAATATCAATGAACGAAAGAAAGCTGAAAGAAGAATTAGATATATTAGTTTTCATGATAAACTAACAGAACTGTATAATAGAGTTTATTTTGAAAAAGTACTGGTGAACATATATAAGGATAGAGAACTGCCCCTGAATTTTATAGTTTGTGATTTGAATGGTCTCAGATTGGTAAATGATGCTTTTGGCTATAATGAAGGGGATCAACTATTAAAAAGGCTAGCAAAAATATTAAAATACTGCTCCCGCGAAGAAGACATTATTGCCAGATGGGGGGAGGATGAATTTTTTATACTACTGCCAAGGTCTACAGAAAAGGATGCGGAAAAAGTATCAAATAAAATAAAAAAAATCTGTGAAAAAACCCAGGACCAAAAAATACCTTTAAACATTTCTATGGGAATTTCAACAAGAGAAAGTCAAAATCAGGATTTAAAAGACATCATAAGAGAAGCAGAGAATAATATGAATAAGAATAAGCTGCTTGAAAGAAAGAGTATTTATAATTCTATTATTTCCTCTTTGGAAAGAATATTGTGGGAGAAAAATCGGGAAACAAAAGAACATGCAGAGCGCCTTAAAAGATTGATATTACAGTTTGGAAGCGTTATTAATTTGCCACAAAATAAGTTGGATGAACTGGTACTTCTTTCTACCCTTCATGACATAGGCAAGGTTGCAATACCTGATAAAATTTTAATGAAAAAAGGTAAATTGACCGCCAAAGAGTGGAAGATTATAAAAAAGCATCCCGAAATAGGGTATAAAATTGCTGAATCAACTCCGCAAATTACGCCGATAGCTGAAGATATCCTATCACATCATGAATGGTGGAATGGATTCGGCTATCCCCAGGGATTAAAAGGGGGAGATATCTCTGTTAACGCCTGTATTGTATCTATTGTAGATGCTTATGATGTTATGACATTTGGTAGGCCTTACAGGGAAGCAATTTCTGAAGAAGAGGCAAAAGAAGAACTTAGGAGATGTTCAGGAACTCAATTCAATCCAATGTTAGTGCAGAAATTTGTTACGTCCTGGGAAAAGTTGAACTGATATTTAAGAAGTTCAGTAACTATTCAGACGTAAAACTTAATTAATAATAGTCTAACTTCCAAGGAAAATCAATTCTACTTTTTTAGACTGGACTCCGATTTTTTTATGTGCTATTATGCAACCATGAATAAAACAAAAGTTATTCAGGGACGAGAAATAGCCCATAAAGATATAGAATTAGTAAGGCAGTTGATTAATACAAACCCATCCTGGGGACGCACCCGCCTCTCAAGAGAGCTATGCATTTTATGGAACTGGAATAATGCTAATGGCAAGCTTAAAGATATGGCCTGCCGTAGTCTTCTTCTAAAATTAGAAAAACAAAAACTAATAAAGCTGCCTGCTCCAAAGAAGAATGCCAACAATGATAAAAGAAATGCTTCCATTGGTTATTACCCACATAGCACTTCTACTATTTCAGCTAAACTTAAAAAAGTTGGACCAGTAGAATTGAGACTGGTAAAAAATAAAGATACGCTCCGGCTTTTTAAATGCTTTCTATTTGTCTATCATTATCTTGGCTTTAGCGGCACCGTAGGAGAAAATTTAAAATATATGGTATATGATGGCGCAGGTAGGCCACTTGCCTGTCTTCTCTTTGGATCAGCAGCCTGGAAGTGTGCCCCAAGGGATGCCTTTATTGGCTGGAACCACAGCCAAATAGATAAAAATTTAGCACTTGTAACAAACAACACGAGATTTTTAATCCTACCCTGGGTTAAGGTAGAACACCTTGCAAGTCACATCCTGTCAAGAGTTGCAAAGCGTATAAGAAATGACTGGATAGAAAAATACGGTCATCCCATCTATATGATTGAAACCTTTGTGGAATGTGGTCGCTTCTGTGGTACATGCTATAAGGCTTCAAACTGGATATATGTTGGAAAAACTAAAGGACGTAGTAGAAATGACAGATACAGCGCCATGAAAGTCCCCATAAAGGATATTTACCTTTATCCCTTAGTAAAAAGATTTAGGGAGGTACTGGCAAGTGAAGCGTAAAGAAATCATGGCAGCCTACAAAGATGGCCCTGAGGCAGTAATAAAGCTTGTTGAAAGTATGAGTTATCAGATTACAGAACTAAAGAAGCGTATAAAAGTTTTAGAAGATAGACTTTCACAAAACAGTACTAACAGTAGCAAGCCTCCTTCAACTGACTGGCCCACAAAAAAGAGAAGCTTAAGGGAAAAAACAGGTAGATCTCCAGGCGGACAAAAAGGGCATAAGGGGCATAACTTAAAAATGGTAGATAACCCTGACAGTATCAGAGTTCACAGGGTATCTACCTGCAGCAAGTGCAGCAGATCTCTTGAAGACGTGTTGCCTACAGGCTACAGAAAGCGTCAGGTATTTGATCTACCTCCCATTAAAGTGGAGGTAACTGAACACAGAGCAGAGGAAAAGATTTGCCCACACTGCGGACAGCTAAATGAAGCTTCCTTTCCTGGTGGTATCAACCAGCAGGCACAATACGGGTCGCGCATAAAGGCAATTTTAACATACTTAAATCAGTACCAGCTTCTTCCTTACGAGAGGACAAGTGAGTTATTTTCCGACCTTTTTGATATTGAACTTTCTGCTGGCACTATAGTCAATACAAACAGGGTGTGCTTTGAAGCTTTAAAATCTGTAGAAGAGATGATAAAAGATAAAATAACCGCTTCTCCTGTTGTCCATTTTGATGAAACTGGACTATATACAGAGGGAGATAGATGGTGGCTACATGTAGCCAGTACAAAAGATCTTACATACTATGCCGTTAATCCCAGAAGGGGCAAAGCTGCCACAGATTATATAGATATCTTGCCCAACTTTAAGGGAACAGCAGTTCATGACTGTTGGAATACCTATTTTAGGTATGACTGCAATCATGGACTCTGCAATGTTCACCATTTGCGGGATCTAAAAGCTGCAACAGAGTTTTATGACCAGAATTGGCCTATCAATATGACAGATCTTTTGCTTGAGATAAAAGAAACAGTAGACAAAAAAAGACCGGTAGCCGGTAAGTTAGAGCAAGATGAGATAAAAGTCTTTAAAGAAAGATACGACAGGATAATTAAGGCAGGTCTTGATCAGAATCCAATTGCCAAAGTAAGGGATGGGACAAAAAAGAGGGGTAGAATTAAACAAAGCAAGGCCAAAAACTTGCTTGATCGCTTAAAAGAGCGCTGGAGGGAAACACTGGCTTTTATGTATGACTTTAGCATACCATTTGATAACAGCCAGGCTGAACGTGATATTAGAATGATGAAACTCCAGCAGAAAATATCAGGTACTTTCCGCAGTGTTGACGGAGCAAAAACATTCTGCCGTATCAGAGGATATATTTCTACTGCAAGAAAGAGTTCACTTTCTGTAATTGATGCAATTCAGGCCGCATTTGAGGGCAATCCTTTTATGGTATCTATAGAATCTTAATCATTTTTAGTAGTAATTGAATCCAAATTGTTTATAATAATATTCATTGTTTTTATTAATGTGCTGAATAGTTACTAATTTTTTTAATTATTTTTCTGGAGGGAGATTAAAAATGAAATACGATCTATCAGATGTTAAGAAAAAAGTAGAAAGGGTAACAAAGACATTAAAATGCATTGAACCTGATAGAATACCTCTTCATGATTTTTTCTGGGCTGAATTTATTAGTAGATGGGTTAAAGAAAAAAATCTACCCAGTGATACTAATATCTACTACTATTATGATATGGACATGATGGTTATTTCCCCTAACATGGATCCTAAAAAGAAATCATGCCAGATAATAGAAAGAGGAGATAACTATATAGTATGGAAGAGTGGGTTTGGCTGTACCTTAAAGAAGTTTGATTATGCTCCAATGCCAAGATATTTGGATTTCTCCATTAAGTCTCCAGATAAATATGAAAGTTTTGAATTTGATGACCCTAAAGATAAGGACAGGTATCATAATACCCGCCAGGATATAATTTCTGGAGATGGATTTACCCCTCTTCCTAGTTTTTCTGAAGCTATAGAAGAAGCTAAAGATAAAATATGCATATTCGGTTCGGTTTGTGAGGGCCATGAAGCTTTATGGAGAATGAGGGGAGCTGAAGATGTATATATGGATTTAGCTACCTGTCCAGAAAAAATAAAGAAATTTGTGAAAAGAATTGGCGATTTTATGATAGAAATCGGGAAAAGACAGCTTGATGAATTTAAGGATATAAAAGGTTTATTTATTTGGGGGGATGTAGCTTATAAAAATGGTATGCTTTTTTCTCCAAAATTATGGAAAGAAATATTTTACCCTGTGGTTAAAAAAATGTGCAAGGAATTTCATAAAAGAGGAGCTATTCTTATTTACCATGGATGTGGTGATAGTAGAGCAATACTTGATGATTTAATTGAAGCAGGAATAGATGCATATCATACTTTAGAAGTAAAAGCAGGTATGGATGCCGTTGAATTAAAGAAAAAATACAAAAATAAACTTGCTTATTTGGGAAATATGGATGCATTAAATGTATTGCCAGGTTCAAAAGATAATATAAAAAAAGATTTACTTTATAGACTTAATGCTGCAAAAGGTGGGGGATTTATGCCAGGTGCTGATCATTCGGTTCCAGGGAATGTTTCCGCTGAAAATTATGATTATTTTATAAGTTTGATTAAAGACTATGGAAGATATCCGCTTAATTTGGGAGAATGCGACATAGATATGAATTAATAATAAAAAATGGAAATGTAGAATAAAACTATTAATCTGATTTTTTAAAATTATATTTAAAGAATAATTTTGATGAAATTATAAATAAGAAGTATTAAAGATTAGTGTGATAAAGGTTACAATATGAAAGCAGCATTATTTTATGGTCCAGGCGATATTCGTATTGAAGAGGTTAAAAAGCCGACACCAAGCGGGAGTGAAATACTTGTCAAAGTAAAAGCTTGTGCTATTTGTGGTACCGATGTAAGAATTTTTAAAAGTGGCCATAGGGCTATAACACCACCTCACATAACTGGTCATGAAATCTCGGGTATAGTGGAAGAGGTTGGAGAAAATGTAAAAAATATAAAAAAAGGTAATAAGGTAGCAATAACAACTGAAGTAGGTTGTGGCTATTGTAAGTATTGTTTAAGTGGAAGAGTAAATTTATGTAATATAAATAGAAGAGCTATAGGATATTATTATCCTGGTGGATTTGCAGAATATATTCTTATCCCAGGTGAAGCAGTTCTGCAGGGTAATATTATAAAATTAAGCAATGATGCTAATTTAGATGAAATGTCGCTTGTTGAACCTCTTGCTTGTTGCATAAATGCACAGGAATTAGTAGATATAAAGTTTGGAGATACTGTATTAATTATAGGTGCTGGGCCTATTGGGTGCATGCATGTTGAGCTATCAAAACTTAGAGGTGCAAGAAAAGTTATAATTGCAAATTACCAATCTAAAAAAAGAATAGAGCTTGCTAGGAGATTTAATGCAGATAACTACTTTATATTAAATGAAATAGATATAAGAAAAGAGATTAGTAAAATTACCAAGGATGAGGGTATTGATATAGTAATAGTTGCTTGCTCTTCTCCTGAAGCTCAAAAATTAGCATTAGATTTAGTGGGTATTAGAGGTAAAATTTGTTATTTTGGTGGTCTTCCCAAGAATGAATTTTTAGATAATGTTGACACAAATATAATACATTACAAAGAAGCGACTGTAATAGGTTCTTTTTCGTCCAATAGATATCACTCACACATTGCTGTAAATTTAATTGAAAATAAAAAAATATTGACATCTAAATATATTACACATAAATTCCCTTTAGATAGTATTGTGGAAGGAATTAATATAGTTATGGCTGGGGATGCAATAAAGGTAGTTATAAATCCTTGATAATGCTTAATAATAAAAAATGGTTATGAAAATTCTAGAAGGGATATTGTGAAAGATAATATGACAAGTGAGAAAATAAAGGTGGCATATTTAGATGGTGCAAGAAATTTAGTTTTATCTACAAAAGACAAGCCTGAAATTAAAGAAGATGAGGTTTTAATTAAAGTTAAATCAGTAGGGATATGTGGAAGTGATGTCCTATACTATAGGACAGGTGGAACTAAAAGAAGACCTATTGCAAAACCTTTTATTTTAGGACATGAGGTATCTGGGATAGTAGAAAAAAAGGGTAAAAAAGTTGAAAACTTAGATGTTGGAGATAAAGTTGCAGTAGAACCCGGAATAACTTGTGGCAGGTGTATATATTGTAAATCCGGAAGATATAATTTATGCAGGAGTGTGAAATTTTTAGCAACTCCTCCTGTAGACGGTGCTTTTGTTGAATATATTTCACATAAGGCAGATTTGGTTTACAGGTTGCCTGATTGCATTTCTTTTGATGAAGGAGCCCTTATAGAGCCTTCTTCAGTAGCTTTTTATGCAGTAATAAAATCAGATTTAAAGCCTTCTATGAGTTCTTTGATATTAGGGGCAGGTCCAATTGGCCTTCTGATACTTCAAATAGCTAAAATTTCAGGTTCTTTTCCTGTATGTGTATTAGATGTAGATAGTTATAGATTATCTTTAGCAAAAAAGTTAGGTGCAGATTTTACTTTAAATACAAATAATAAAGATATAGTTCAGGCTCTGGCAAATTCTGACTGTGATAATGAGTACGATGTAGTATTTGAATGTACTGGGGTAGAAACTGTTATATCAAGCTCCGTCTTTTTAGCTAAGAAGGGTGGGAGTATTACAATGGTTGGAATTTTTGATGGTGTTACTCAATTAAGAACAAAGGAAATAATAGATAGGGAAATTAATGTTAAAGGAACTTACAGGTCTGCAAATGTTTTTAAAGATGTTATTAAATTGGTTGAGAGAAAAATGTTAAATGTCAAATCAATAATTACTCACACTTTTAATTTAGATGAAATAGGAAAAGCTTTTGAAATAGCAGATAAAAGATTAGAAAATTGTGTAAAGATTATCATTAGAGTTAGCTAATAGTTTTTTATGTGGATTATTTTTACTTTCAGATCTAATAAGAAGTAAGAAATATAGAAATGAATATTATATTTGTAGTAATATAGAATACCCAATATTTGAAGCTTTTAAATATCTTAGAGGCATGGAAAAGGTCTTAGTAGATCTAATAGCAAATAAAGATTAAACCTATATGGGAGAGGGTTTAAGATGATACCAAGAGATAGAATTATAAAAACTTATAATTTTCAAATTCCAGATAGAATACCAATTGACTTCTGTGCAGATGAGCCAGTATATGATGCATTAATAAAAAAGATAGAACTAAAAGATCAACTTGAACTTATGAAATATTTTCATATTGACTTTAGATGGGCAAGACCAAAATGGATTGGTCCAGAGATGAGGACTTCTGACTGTAAGAGAACAGATTACTTTTGGATTCCAAGAGAAGGTGTAGATTTCGGTTACGCCGTTGAGCATCCACTAGCCAGTGCAGAAACAATAAAAGATGTTGAAAACTACAATTGGCCCAAGCCTGAATATTACGATTATGACATTTATGTGGAAGAGGCAAAAAGATTTAGGGAAGAAGGTTATGCAGTTTACGGTGGCCATTGGGGATGGTTTTTTGGTGCTGCCACTGATTTGGTAGGAATGGAAAAATTTATGATGATGATGGTTGATAAACCTGATGTAGCTTTCAAGGTTATGGAAAAAATAACAGATTTTTTTTATAAATGTTCTAAGATAATGTTTGAAAAAGGCAGCGGATATGTAGATATATTTTTTACTGGGGATGATTATGGACAACAAAAAGGTCCTCTGGTAAGCCTATCAATGTGGAGAAAGCTAATAAAACCACATGTTAAAAGATTATATTCACTGGCTAAAGAATATGACCTTTATATAACTCAGCACTCCTGTGGTTCAATAACTTATGTGCTTGATGATTTAATTGAACTTGGTCTTACTGCAATAGAACCAGTTCAGATAAGAGCTTATGATATGGATTTTGAAAGCCTTGCAAAAAGATATGCTGGAAAAGTTGCCCTGCAGGGCTCTATAGATACCCAAAAAACATTACCTTTTGGTTCTACAGAGGATGTTAAAAGAGAAGTAATATCAAGAATAAAATTATTTAAAGATAGGGGTGGGTTTGTTATAGGACCTACCCAGCATTTACTTAGTGAAATACCTTTAGAAAATATACTTACTATGTATGAGACAGCTTTTGAATATGGAAAAATTTATAATAAATAAAAAAATTATATAAAAAGATTAACTTAATTATTTTATTTATTTTTTAATATTTTTAAACTTATAAAGGGGATCCAACTCATGGAAGAATTAGTTGATTATTATCCTTATGGAAAACTAAGTTTTGCTGACCCGATAAAAAAATTTAAAGATTATACCATTTCAAATAAAGATAAAAAAATTTTAAAAGAGCTAGCAAAAAGAAAATCTGAAATAGCAGAATTACCTATACACAAAGAGAAAATTAAAATGTGGAAGGATTTGAATAGCCTGGAAGAAGTAAGACCACTTGTGTGGGTTAATGAAATACCATGGCATGAGATGAATTTAGGTGATGAGCTAACTCTTAAAACTGGTACAGAATTTTCAAGATTTTTAGAGACAAGGCTAAGAAGAACTATATATCAGTGGAAGCATATGAGAGTAGATATGGTAGTAGAACCCACTATACCATGTTATTTAGTTGTTAATGATACTAGTTTTGGAATATCAGAGCAGGTTAAAATATCCAAAATTGATGAGAGTAATGATATTTATTCAAGAGAATTTATACCCCAAATAGAAAAAGAAGAAGATATTGAAAAAATAAAAAATCCCAAAGTAT
>Ga0315294_10006256_pt1 | contig 13046 bp, 14 predicted proteins | sample YL17G13_40_MG_FD_203626 | JGI IMG/M metagenome (GOLD analysis project Ga0315294, IMG submission 203626) | Sediment microbial communities from Yellowstone Lake, YNP, Wyoming, USA - YL17G13_40 | ecosystem: Environmental > Aquatic > Freshwater > Lake > Sediment | place: USA: Wyoming | collected... | reverse complement strand
CTGATATAACCTATATTGGTGGTACGGCTGGTGGTGGTGGCGCTGGTACGTCAGGTACAAGTGGTAGTTCTGGAATTTCTGGTTCTTCTGGTAGTTCTGGAATTTCTGGTTCTTCTGGTAGTTCTGGAATTTCTGGTTCTTCTGGTAGTTCTGGTTCATCAGGAACAAGTGGAATAAACGGAACAAACGGAACAAGTGGTTCAAGTGGTGTAAATGGTCAAAGTTCGAATATATTTTTATATGAGGCAGAGACATCACTTATCACAGGTAATCCTGGTTCAGGTCATATCTTATGGAATAACGCAACTCAAATATCATCAACACAAATAAATATAAACCATCTTACAGATGCTCCAATTATAGATATAGATATATTCCTTTCACTTTTAAGTACAGGACAGAAAGTTACGATACAAGATAGAAACGATAGTGCCAACTATCAAATATGGTCTATAACATCAACTCCAACTTTAATTCCCGGAGTGAGTAATTATTGGACGGTGCCTGTGTCTTTAGTCACATCGGCAGGAACAGGAACAACAAACTTCGCAAACAACCATGAGATATTTATATCAATAACGGCTTTATCAGGAACAAGTGGTTCATCAGGTACATCAGGTTCATCAGGTACATCAGGTTCATCAGGTACATCTGCAAGTAATAACTCATTAGTTTCAAACTCAACGCTTCTATTTTTAGCGGCGAATACATAACTTAATATATACTCTATGAATAAAGTTCAAGAGAGTTAACTAAAATAAAAAAATAATATGGCAACAAGTTTAACATTTACAAGTGCAAGTTTCATAAATACAATATCTATGGCAACCGCATCAGCAGCAACAGCATCAGGTTATCAACCATCATCACCAAATACTCGATATGATATATTAGGTGGAACTGTATCATATGATAGAAGATTATATGGAATAAACTGTACATCAACATTTGGTACAGCAGAGACTGTAACGATATGGTTATCGAATGCCTTTGATAGACAACTTTATCAAGTAAATATACCATTGAGTTCTGGTAATACGACGGCAGCACCAGCTGTTGATTTATTCGGTTCATCTAATGGTGCTAGTATATTTCAAAAACAAAAAGATGCTAATGGAGTTCCATATTTTAACATACCAACTGGACACTCATTAAAGGCATCTTATGGTACGACACTTACTAGTTCTGCCGTTTTAAACTTTGTATCTTTCGGAGAAACTTATGAATAGTGGTTTAATAAATGGTAGTCAACAAGGTGTAAAGAGTGGTATGGCTCTTTCTAATATTTTAAATGGAAAGCGTAGTGGAGGTAATAGCCATATGCCTAGAAGAAAGATGCAAGACCCAGTTGTAATTTCAACTGCTATAAATGATTGTCCGTTTTACTATTGGAATGCCGATAATGTTACTTTATCTGGTGGTTCGGTCGTAGATGTGCCAAATTTATTGAATACATATAATCCATTAACTCAATCAGTGAAATCATACTTTACTACAACAGGTACTATAAATAAAAATACAGGTGATGTTTTTAATGGGAGGTCATCACTAGTATTTAACACATCAAGTACGGTATTTGGAAGACAGAATGATAGTTCGCCAAGTATGACTAATACATCCGAGATGACTTTAATGATGGTTTGTGAACTAAACTCAACAGGTAGAAGTGTTCTTTTCTGGAAAAAAGATGGAAGTAATGACCCAGTATTTCTTGATACTGTTGGTGATTTAAGTGTTGAATATGATGGAACTAATATAGATGTTTTTTTCGTAGGAAATCCAACAACAGAAAAGTGCCAATATAGAGCAGTTGATGCTACTATGAAAAACAACTGGGTTTTAATAACAGTTAAGGCACGATTGTATAATCCACAAGGACTTGGTAGTTGTATAGATATATTCATAAATGGTAAAAGATGTAAAAGTGTTGTTAGTGATACTATTACGTCATTTGGTTCAACACCATCAGGATTGACTTGGGCCAATAGATATATTTTATTTGGAAATACAACTATAGTAGGTAACTCAGGTAATAGGTTGGCTATGGGTTTTATTACAGAACAATGGATGAATGAAAGTGAACAAATAAGATTAGAAAACTATTTTAGATGGTATTATGGAAACAAGTTTTGATAGAACAACACAGAGATTGGAGTTTATAGAAAGTATTCTACTAGACCCACAGATTATACGTGTATATAGGGGTGATGTAAATCCTTACTATACAATAGACCCTTTAGATACATCAGATGAGATGAGAATATACTATTGGGAAGCAGGATTGACAGGTCTATTCGATATCATCGCGATATAAAAACAAAATCATAAATAAATATATTTAATAAAAAGATAATCTAATAATGGCAGAAAATATAAAGATTGATTTACTAATCAACGCGGCCCAATCCGCCAAGACAATTCAAGAAACAAAGAAGGCTTTAAGAGATTTAAAGAGTGAGGCATTGAATTTAAAAGAAGGTACTGCTGCTTTTACAAAAGTCGCAACTGCTGCTGGTCAATTACAAGATAAGATTGGTGATTTAAGTGCGACTACTAAATATCTCGGTGATGATTTAAGAAATATAAAAGCTATATCTGGTATAGGTCAAGGTATTGCGGCTGGATTTGGAATTGCGAGTGGTGCAGCTGCTCTTTTTGGTGGTGAGAATAAGAAACTTCAAGAGAGCATGGTTAGATTACAAGCTATAATGGCTGTAATGCAGGGTATGGAACAAATTGGAATAGTTCTTCAGAAAGAAAGTGCCGCTATGTTAGGTATTCAAAATGCTACTAGAAAAGTTGCTATATTTTTAACATCTGAACAGGCTGCTGCTGAGGCTGCTGAAGCGGCTGCTGCTGGTACGGCTACATTAGCACAAAAGGCTTTAAACCTTGCTATGAGAGCAAATCCACTTGGTATATTAATTACTTTAATTGTTGCTGGTGTTGCTGCTTTAACTTTATGGAGCAATTCATCTAGTAAGGCAGCTGAAGCAGAAAAGAAAGCGAATGAAGAAAAGAAAAAGAGTATAGCTTTATTAAAGGCTCAAAAAGAGCAGGCTGATAAACAGAATAATTACTTATCAAAAGAATTAACTGGATATTATTTATTAACTGAGCAATTAAAGAAGACAAATCCTGGTTCAGCTGAAAGATTAAAGTTAATCAAAGAGATAAATGGAACTTATGGTACAACCTTAAAAAACTTAAAGGATGAAAAGGAATTTCAAGCCGCTGTATCTGGTTCTGTTGAAGATTATATAACAATGTTAAAGTTAAAATTTAAAGTTCAAAGTTTAGAAACAACCATAAACGCAAATTTAACTAAACAAAGAGACTTGAACGCAAAGATTGCTGCTGAGGAAAAGCAATATGCTAAGGATAGAATATGGGCCAATAATAATGCTTATGTAGATTTTGATAGAGATGCAAGATTAGTTACACTAAGAAATGATTTAAGAGCTGCTGAAGAACGACTTGTTGGATATACAACAGCTTCTTTAGATGCAAATGAAAAGATAAATGCCTCAGGAATACATACAGCAGAAACTATTGTAGACAATGATAAAAAAGTTGTTAAAAGTAATGCTGATAAGAATAAAGCAATTGAAGAAGCCAATTTAAAGGCACTTGAAAATGAAGGTAAAATTAGAGATTTAGTTGCCAAAGGTATAACTGATGCTGAGGAAATCCGTATAAATTTAATGGAGGATGGGTTTGAAAAGGAAAGTGCTTTATTAAGAAAACAAGAAAAGGATGAAGTTAATAAAGTTGAAGATAATTTAACTGAGATAAAAAAATTAGTAGAGGAAGCTGAAATTGAAAAACTTAAAATATCTGGTAAATATATTACTGATAAGAATAATGCTGGATATAAGGACCAGCAACTTGAACTTAGATTAAGAATAAAACTTAATGATGATATAAGAAGTGAAGAAGAAAGAGCTAATTTAAGTAGAATTAGAATTCAAGAATACTATGCTAAAAAACATAATGAAATATCTGAAAAATACCTTGGTACAGATATTTTAAAGGTTGTTCAAGATAATGCTACTTATGAACAATCCATATTAAATGAAAAATACAAGAATGCTGAAATAAGTGGTGAAGAGTATTTAAAATCAACACAAAAATTAGCTGATGATTTAAAGATTATTCAAGATGAGGTCGCAAAGAATTCAACAGTGGCTCTTCAAAAAATAACATCAATATCTATAGTTGACCCTCAAAATTTTACAAGTATAGAAAAACAGGCAGATGCAGTTAAATCATCAGCTACAAAAACGGCTGAAGAATTAGTAGAAATTGAAAAAGATAAGAATATAAAACTGGCTGAGGAACAGGTTAAAGCTAATGCTAAAATTGATGCTTTGATTAAGGAACATGATGAAGCAGTACTTGCTGAGGAAAAGAAAAAGGCAGAAATGAAAGTTCAAGCTTATGTTGAATTAGAAGCAACACTACAAGCAGCAGCTTTATCTATATTTAATAATGCGATGGACCAAAGAAGTAAGGCTAATCAAAAAGAGTATGATAATAAGATTGCTCTTATAGATGCTGAACAACAAGCTTATGAAAACGCACAAGCAAATAGAACAACTTTACAACAAGCACAATATGATGCTGAACAAGGATTTGCTGAACAAAAGAAAAATGCTGAAAGAAAAAGACAAATTGAAGAGGATAAGATTAAAAAGAAACAATTTAACGCACAAAAGATAAATGATGCTGCTAATATCGCCATTAAAACGGCATTGGCTGTTATGAGTTCGGTTGCTGCCTTTCCTTTAACTGGAGGTATGCCATTCACGGCTATAAATATAGCAATTGGAGCAATAGAAGCAGCTGCGGTTTTATCTAAAAAATATATACCAACATACGCAACGGGTGGTTTAGTTAATGGACCTGGTACTGGTACTAGTGATAGTATAAATGCTAGATTATCAAATGGTGAAAGTGTTATAAATGCTAAATCAACTTCAATGTTTGCACCAATGTTAAGTGCTATAAATCAAGCCGGTGGTGGAGTTGCTATACCACATACAAAGAATAATATATTCACACCATCATCAACATCATCTTCATCAGTAATGGATAGTGAAGGTATAATAAATGCTATAAATGAATTAAATAACAGACCAGTTGAAACTTATGTTAAAGAGGTTACAATTACAAATTCTCAAAATAGAGCAGATAAATTAAAGAGGAGAACCTCATTTTAATATACAAAAAATACAAAAAATATATTTATATTATGGAATTAAAAACTTACAGAGTTATAGTAAATGCTGATGATGATTTAACTGGCGTTTATGCGGTGTCACTTGTCGACCAACCAGCAATCGAAGTAGATTGGATTAAATTAGGAAAAGTTGAAGAGTTTTTCTTTTCAGTTAATAAAGATAAACAAATGTTATTTGGACCTCTTTTAATACCTAACAAACTTATATTGAGAAAATCAGCAGATGGTGAAATGTTTAATATAATGTTTGATGCTGAAACCATTCAAATTATAGCTGATAAATATAACGAGAATAAAATCAATGATATATTTAACTTTCAACATAGTGATAAAGGAGTAAATGCTGTTTTATTACAAAATTGGATTACTGGTAAAAATGATAAATCACATGATTATGGATTTGACCTTCCTGAAGGAACGTGGTTCGCCGGAGTTAAAGTAAAGGATGAAGAGTTTTGGATGAATGAAGTTAAGACTGATAAAGTAAAAGGATTTTCAATCGAAGTTAAGGCTGATGTTGAACTTATAAAAATGACGGCTGAGGCCGATAAAAATGAAAACATAAAACTTATGGATTACAAAACAAAAGATGGACTAACTCTTAGATGGGATGGTGAGGCTGCTGTTGGAAGTGAAGTATTTTTAGTATTGGAAGATGGAACTGCGGTTGCTGCTGATAATGGAACTTATGAATTGGAAGATGGTACTAAAATCGTTATCGCTGAAGGTAAAGTTAGTGAAATCATCGCTGCTGAGGTTGTTGAAGAAGCTGCTGAAGATTTGGCAATCGCACCTGACACAACAGGATTATTAGAGGTGGTACAACCACTTATTGAAGAGTTAAGAGGCGTTATTGCTGAACTATCTTCAAGATTAGACAAATTAGAAAATGTTGAGACTATTGAAGAAGAGACAACATCAACTGAAAACTATAGAATTGTTGAACTTGAAGCTAAATTAGAAAAATTATCTCATTCTGCTGGTGCTCCTTCAGTAACTAAAAAGACTGATAGTGAAGTTAAAAAACAAGTACAAAATGATATTATTCTAGAAAAGATTAGTTTCTTCAAAAGAAAGTAAATATACAAATTAATTAACTATTATACTTAATGTATAAAAATAAAAACAAAAATAAATTATGAAAAAAAATGATTTCAAATTAGCTTTCACTGATAATACAGTTTTTACTGGTATTGATGCTGAAGGATTTTATGCAGAAGCACTTTTAACTGGAACTTCGAAAGAACTTTTCAAATTAATTCCAAACGTTAAATCAAAAATTAAATTAGGTGAATTGTCTATTGGTGATATCTTAAATGATGCTGACTGTTCATTCTCATCTCAAGGTGAAGGTACTTTAAGTCAAAAAGCTTTCGAAGTATCACCTATTAAAATCAATTTAGAATATTGTCAAAGAACTTTCGAGGTAAATTATTTATCTTTATTGTTAAGACCAGGTTCTAACTCTGACGAGATTGTACCTCCAACAGTTGAAAGTTTCTTGTTAGACCAAGCTGCTAAAAAAGTATCTGCTGATACAGAACAAATGGTATGGAAATCTAACCACCCTGGTTTCAACTTCTATCCAAATAACATCCCTGGTGCTCAAGACGGAATTATCCTTCAATTAGAGAATGACGCAACTGTTGTTGATGAACCTGGTATTCCTTTAGATGCTACAAACATCATCGCTGAACTTGGAAAAGTTTATAATGCTATCTTACCACAATTGTTAGATGCTGACGATATGAGAATTTTAGTTCCATCAACTGCTTTTAGATTTTACAGACAAGCACTTGCTGCTGCATCTGCTGAGGCATTCTTCATGCAAAACTATACTGAACTTTCTTTCTTAAATGTAAGATTGGTTGAAGTTAAAGGATTGCCAAATGATATGATGGTTGCTACAAGATTATCTAACTTAGTTTTATTAACTGATTTAATGTCTGATTTTGATGATATTCAAATCTTACCACAAAAATCTGTAACTGGTGTTCCAGTTGTTAGAATGATTGGTGAATTCAAATTAGGACAAGGATATATCTTTGGTTCAGAAGTAGTTTTCTATCACTAAATAAAATTAATATAAACCCCTTCTTAGTTGAGGGGGTTTAATAAAACTAAAAATAAATTATTATGGCAATATGTAATGCTTTAACAACAGGATTGAATAAATCATGTGATACTAACGCAGGTGGATTGAATAAGATATACATTACTGATTATGAAAATGTTTCTTCTTATACAGTTGGTGCTGGTACAGGTGGTGATTGGATTACTGGTATAACTATGGCTGGACCAGCGTTATTCTATGAATTTCAAACAAATAAAAACGTATGTAATTTCGTTGAAACAGTAGCAATCGATTTAGTAGCTGGAACAACATTCTTTAATCAAATCGTAACAGTAGTTCTTTCAAGAAGAGAAACTATTAAAAGAAATGCAATCGAAGAATTAACTGACGGACAAAAACAATTATGTATTATCGTTTTAGATAGTAACGGATTGTACTGGTTCAGTGGATTAGATGAAGGTTCTTATGTATCAGCAATCGATGGTGGTTCAGGAACTGCTAAGGCTGACGCGAATGGATATACTATAACAGCAACAGCAATGGAGGCTATTCAAATGTATCAAGTTGACCCAACGATTATCTCTTCTATTATCTAATAGAAATGTACTTAAAAAAGAGGCATCTATATGGTGCCTTTTTTTATATAAATTAATTTTAATTATGTATAAAATTAAAGAAGAATTAAAAAATAAAGATATAAAAATTGGTGGTGTTCTTTATGAAAAAGTAATTTTTAATAGAGATATTGAAACTTTAACAATCATTATTGATAAAAACGAAAAGTTATTACCTTATGTTGTAGAGACTGAATATTCTGGATATCAAGATGAAATCAATTCAATTAATGAAAATCTTGATATATTAAAAAGTGAGAATGAGGAATTATCTTTAGCATCAGAAAGATATGATAAAAGTTTAATGAAGGCTACTAATAAACATAAGGCAGAAGTTGAACAATCAAAAGCTAAATTAGATGAACTTAATAATGAATTACAAAATGCAAATAATAAAAGTGAAGATTTAAATAAACAATTGAAACAAGTTCAAAATATTAATGCTGAATTACAAAATAAGAATGCTGAGTTAGAGGATAGAATACAAGCATTAAAGAAGCTTAATGACGAATTGAAACAACTTATCGAACAATTGTCAAATCCATCATAGTGTCTTTAGACACTCTCGTTTTACCAGTAATTCAATCGTTAAAAACTCAGTTTTTAGACCATCCTTTCTGGGTGGTTTTTTTTATTAATAAACAAAAATACTGCTTTTTATATTTAGAATATGGTAAGATTAAATGATGGACTAAATGATATTTTTGTTACTATTACTGAAAATGGTGGTGGTGATTATTTTATATTAAGAGTTGTTGATAATATGGATATAAATGTTGAAAGTTTATGTATATTAGGTAATAATATATCACCAGACCCAACAAGATATGATAAATTTGAATTAAATGTTGCAACAGCCTCTGCTATAACTGAAGGACTTTTTGTAGCAATAAATGAAAATGGATTTGCTTGGAATTCATCCGATGGATTTTCTTGGGCAACACATTCAGCAGCAACTGGAAATGAGATATGGTTGACTTATTTAAGTGAGAGAAAAAGATTATTTGCAGTATCATATGCTTTTAATCAGAGTGAATGGACTGATAATCCATATGAAAGTTGGACACCAACATATACACCATTTAATTTAACAACAAGAGTTAGTTATTCTCCAAAACTTGATAGAGTTATTGGTTTTAAGTATGATGAAAATTATATTTTATATTCGGATGATGGAGCTGTAACCTGGGCAACAGCCTCTTATAATACTCCAATTGAACCTTTTTTACCAGCATCATGTTGGTCCACTGAATTAGATAGATGGATGTTAGTTGGTGGTAACTTTGTTGCTTTTTCACCTGATGGAATAAATTGGGATGAAGTATCAACTGATTTACCAAACGGTTCTCATGAGTATTTAGGATGGATTAAAGAATTAAATTTATATCTTCTTTTAAGAGGTGAAGAGGCTACATCTCCTAGTCAAATATCGAGTGATGGGTTAAGTTGGTTCCCAGTTTATGTTAATTCAGGAGGTTCATACTGTTCTTTTACTGATTTTGCTTATGGTGGTATAGTAGATGAACAATTAATTGTTGCGGTTGGATATCATCCAGATATTGTAGCAACTGATACTATATCAACATCACCAAATGGAATTGACTGGACAAGAAGAGAAAGTCCAATTGATGGAAATTGGGTAGCTGTTGATTGGTCACCAGTTCTAAATATGTTTGTTGCAACACCAAGAGATGCCACTCCTTTTATTGGTTCTTATGATGGTATTAATTGGTTTGAATGTTCTGGTCCAACCATTGGAGCTTTTAATGATATGTTATGGGTTGAAACATCAGGTTATAATAATGAAATTTTAATACTAAAAGAAAAAGGACAATATAATTATGAAATCTGGGGAATGACTGGTTCAGCTCCGTTTGGTGAACAACCAATAATATACGAAGGTGGAACTCTATTAGAAAAAGGTAGAATAATTCTACAATAAAAAATAAATAAAAATTATGGAATTATTTGGATATAATTTATCAAAAAAAGTACAACCTATATCAGTTAATGCTGAGGTTATTAGCAAACCACAAATGACTAATGATATAATTTCATTATCAATAATGGTTGATTTACCAAAGATTAAAGAAAGTAGAAATAAAGTTTATGTTGAATACGGAGTGGATAACCAATATCCAGAATTCTTAAAAGATTTGTATAGTTCATCACCAACTCATAATGCCATTGTTAAAACTAAATCATTAATGGTGGTTGGTGAAGGATATACTTATGATGATACTTTTTTAAGTGAGGCTGATAAGATTAATGTCTTAAAAATAGTTGGTAGATTAGAAAAAGAGTTTAACGCCTTATCATTAGATTTCCAATATATGGGTGCAATGGCTTTTGAGATTATATGGTCATTGGACTTTTCAAGAGTAGTTGAAGTTAATAGAGTTGATGCTTCTAAATTAAGAAGTGGTAAATTTAAAGATGGAGTTGTTGAAGAATGGTTCTATAAAAGAGATTGGTCGGATAGAAGAGAAGAAATATCTTGTATTAAAGCCTTAGATAAAAGTAATAAAACTGACCACAGACAACTTCTTTATGTTCCAGGTGAAATGGTATCAAATGAATATTATGGTGAGCCAGGGTTCATTGGAGCTATTGATTGGATTGCTTTGGAAGCTCAATGTGGTGTATATTATAGAAACTTAATTGAAAATGGATTTTCACCATCAGTTGTTGTTAAGTTTTTTCAAAAACCAGGTAATCAAGAAGAGAGAGATGCCATAGTTGGTGGAATGAAAAGAGCTTATACTGGAACAAAAGGTTCAAAGTTTTTAGCAGTATTTAGTGATGGTAAAGAATTATCACCAGAGATTACACCAATGGAAGTATCCAATATGGATAAACAATATACGGTTTTAGCTGACCAGATTACTCAAAAAATATTAACTGGTGAAAGAGTAACAACAACAGAATTATTCGGAATAGCTTATCCAGGTCAATTAGGTTCGAGTGATTTTGATATTAAAGTTAGATGTTTTGAAAAATTTGTCATAAGACCAGACCAAAAGATATTCGAAGCAGCAATAAATGAAATATTATCATTAAATGGATATGATGTTAATTTTAAATTAAAACAGTTTGTAATATAAAAATAAATAAATAATTATGGCAGCATATACACCGTGGATTACACAACAATACTTAAAAACAATAACACCAATATCAACGAATATAGATGTTAATGAAATAGCAAATCATATTGAAACAGCAACTTATATTAATATAAGAGAGTTGTTAGGTAAAAACCTTTATGAAGATATTAACACAAAGTTTGTTAGTGGAACTTTTTCAGCAATTGAAACTGAATTGTTCGATATATTAAAACAAACTTTAGCTTATAGAGCTACGTGGTTAGCCATTCCCTTCTTAGGAATAAAAATCCGTTCAAAGGGAGTTGTTAGGTTGAATGATGAGTTCGCTCAATCTGTATCACTAGATGATATGAAGTATTTGAGGAATGAATTAAATAATAGAGCTGAATACTTTGAAAATAGAGTTCAAGAGTTCTTATGCCAATTTTCAGTCGATTTCCCACTTTATACAAATGATACTAATCCTCGTAACCAGATATATCCAAACTTTAATAATCCTTATGATAGTGATGTTTATATTGATAGTAGAGATAGAGAGAATATAAGAAGAAATAGATACTTTTACGGACCAAACGGTTCTCAACCAGGAAATACTTATTAAGATATGTGTATAGATAATTTAGATAATATAAAACGTTCAATTAAGAATGATGAAAAGGCAATCAAACTAGCTAAACATATTAAATTAGTTAATGAGTTAGGTGAGCCTGCTGAAAATTATAGAATAATTGATAGAAAAGAAATGACTTATGATGATATACAAGAATATAATCTTGCTATAAAAACAGGAGTACCTGGTATAAAGCCAAAAAAAAGTCAAATAATTAAAAGACCAACTTTTGGTGATAAGTATGAGATTAGATATAATTATGATTTAAGAGAAGAATTATCTGGTCCAAAACTTTTAGATACGTCAAGAGATTTTTGTGTTAATATAATTGATGCTAACAAAATGTACTTAAAACAGGATATAGATAAAATGAGTAATGGATTTGAATTATCAGTTTTTGAATACTCTGGTGGTTATTGGAATAATGATGGAATTATAGAAGCAAAGTGTAGACATTCATGGTTCTTAAATTTTGTTGAAAAAATAAAATAAAATAAAATATGAAGACATTGAGTTTATTTTTACTATCTATATTAACACTTCTAACACCCGTTAAAATGTTAATCCTTATCATTACATTATTTGTAGCCATTGACACCATCTATGGTATTTATTATACTATAAAAAAGAGGGGTTTAAAATCTTTTAAGAGTAATTATTTATTCAATATAGTAATAAAAACTTTCTTTTATGCTGGTTCAATAATACTTCTTTTCTTAATTGATAAGTTTATATTTGGAGGTTTATTATTCGGGATTGAATTTTTATTATCAAAAAGTATAACTATATTATGGTGTTATATTGAGATTAAATCAATTGATGAGACCTCAATGAAGATGGGAAATCGTTCTATATGGATTATAGCTAAAGAAGCTATTGCAAAATATAAAGATATTAAAAAAGACATTACTGGTCTTGAAGAAAAAAAACAATAATATGTTAGAGAAATTGATGAGACTTAGATTTATTCTAGCAACTAAAAAGATAGGATTTGATTTTGATGGAACTCTTTCGACTAGTAGAGGTCAAAACTTATTTAAGAGTTTAACTGGCACTATGTATGTTATTACAGCTCGTAATCACCAATCACCAGATGTATTTAAGGTAACTGATAGATTAGGTGTTCCGAGAAGCAGAGTATTCTTTACTGGTTCAAATCAAAATAAGGCTGAAAAGATTAAAGAATTAGAGTTGGATATATTTTATGATAACAATCCTTCGGTACATTCATTATTACCATCAATTGTAAGAAACTTCTAAAGGGGCAACAGATATATTTATATATAATTATAGGTGTTTTGACATAAACATTTTTATATTTTTTTTGAAACCATCTATTTTTATAGGTGGTTTTTTTAATAACAAAAGGCCTATTAAATAATATAATAACTATGGGTGT
>Ga0315294_10006255_pt1 | contig 13049 bp, 16 predicted proteins | sample YL17G13_40_MG_FD_203626 | JGI IMG/M metagenome (GOLD analysis project Ga0315294, IMG submission 203626) | Sediment microbial communities from Yellowstone Lake, YNP, Wyoming, USA - YL17G13_40 | ecosystem: Environmental > Aquatic > Freshwater > Lake > Sediment | place: USA: Wyoming | collected... | reverse complement strand
GACGCCGTCGGTATTGCTCTCATGGACCGGGATCTCATGACGTTCCAGGCCAGAATGAAACTCCCCATAAGCGAGAGACTTAAATGCCCCGGTTTTCCATCATAATGCCGACATATCAGCGCGAGCATATCATTGGTTATACGATAGAGCACATCCATAAGCAGACGTTCGCTGACTGGGAGCTCATCCTAGTCGACAACTTTGGCACAGGGTACAATTATACGGAAGCCGTAAAACCGTATCCAAGAATCAGGCATTTCATCTACAACGAAAAACGTGGCGCGAGCCATGCCCGGAACTTCGGCGTCCAGCACATAAAGGGCGAGCTAACTTGCTTCTTCGACGACGATGACGTGATGCACCCCAAATACCTTGAGGAATTCAATAACGTGTTCCAGAACCCGAAGATCATGATGGCGCACTGCGGTATGCAGACCGGTGGGGTGACCAACTTCTCATTCGCGACGCCCGAGGTTGTAATCCGCAGCCAATTCGTGACGCCAACTTGGCTGCCCTGCAATTGCCATGACCAGATGTACTTTGACAAGATTGCGGTCGCAAACAAATGGTGGGAAGGGAACCAAATAACCACCGTGAACACAATCCTAGTCACGGCGGGCAGTAACCCCAGGGGCGGCCTGCGATGCAAGGACGCAGCATTCTAACCAATGCCAAGAATCGCACACATCCTTTGGCCTACGATCCGACCAAACTGGTGCGCCAACGCCCTCAAGCGCGCACCAGGCTCCTGGATAAACTTAGCGGACCAACCACAAGATATCAAGGTCAGGATCGCCGTGAACGTCGATGCGCATAAGGCAGAGCTGCTAGATATGCTGGCTGGAGTACCCAACGTCGAAATCCTGGTCGTTGGAAATACGAGGTCCGGCGCAACGTATCCAACTTCCATCCTGGCGAAGTCCTTTGAGGCCAAGCCAGAGGATATTGTCATCCTCGCTTCCGATGACTTCAGGCCGATCAAGTCCTGGAACACCTGGATGACCAAGCATTTTGACGGATTCGATGGATGCCTGCTGGTCAACGACGGCTACCAGACGGAACCGAGCGTGACGCTCCCCATCATGACGTTCAGTTGCCTGCTTAGGCTGAATCGGATCATCTACCATCCTGCCTATCACCACACTTATTCGGACACAGAACTCCATGACGTCCTGGCAGAGCTCGGCATCTTGAAGAACCTAAGAAGGCTGGACCAGCCGACCTTCGAGCATGTCCACTGGGCTGCCAATAAGCGCCCGGCAGACGCGTGGGATGAACGGACAAAGGCTCTCGCAGACGTAGACCGAGGTACATACTACAGGCGGCGCGGACTTCCCCTTGCGGAAAAGCTCAAATGAACATCGTATCCGATGGGCTTAAGGATTTTGCCCTCTTTACCATAGCGGCAATCGTCGCACTTGTGGCCATCTACCATCTCTTTAAGAAAAGATGAAGTTCTTCAACATCGACATGCACGTCTCCGTCATCGAGGATCTCTCCAGGACCCTCCAGGGCCTGGGGCACCAGGTCGTCTCCGTCAACATGTCCGGCCACAGCTGGGTCCTGGGGAGGACGCCGGCGGCTGGCTTCGGTCCCGTCAATACGCAGACCTGGCGAGACGTGTCCGCGGACCAGTTCTATAACGCTTGTAAGGATCAGCTCGCCAGCTTTGACGGCTTCATCGTTACCTATCCTCCATCTCTTGCCCAGATCTACGAGCGCTTCAACAAGCCCATTATCGTATATATGCCGATCCGGTACGAATATCCCTACCATGACAATCCGGCTGGCTGGCAGCGCCTGAATGCCTTCTTTCACCGGATGCACGCGGCCGGGAAGCTCCTGGTCGTCTCCAACAGCGTCTATGACCAGGAGTATTTCCACCATTTCACGGGGATCAGGCCGCTGTACATCCCCAGCATGTGCGATTACTGCGGGGTGACCTGGGAACCGAAGCGCGACGGCTTCCTGATCATGGACTGCAGGGGGCCTGGTGCCGTTGCTGAATGCGCGGCAATAACGGGAGCAAAGCCGGTCCGGTCAATCTATGGCAAGTATCAATGGTCAGACCTCGCGCAGCATCCAGGTATGGTGCACATCCCCTATAATGCTTCGCTCATGTCGTTCTTCGAGCATTATTCGATGAACGTGCCGCTGTATGTGCCGACTCCGGATTTCCTGCTCGATCTGGCCTTGCGGCACGGCGTCCTGACGGAGCTTACGTGGAACGGATACTTCAAGCTCGGGCCAAGATCGCGCATCAAGGGCGTCAGGCAGGACTTGCCGGACCCAAATGACTTCTCCAACCTTACCGGCATCAGGACCTGGATGAAGTTCTACGACTATTACCAATTCCCGCATGTCCAGCAATTCTCTTCATTCGCGGACCTGAAACACAAATTCGAGCCGATAGAGTCCACAGAGATTTTGGATCGTAATGATCTCTCCAGAGCAATGCAGGACCACAACAAGGCCAGAAAAGTCGCCATTTCAAGCGCCTGGGCCGAGGCCCTCAAAACCATAGGTGGATAATGACCATCGAGATCTGTCCGAATGGCGTCATGTGCACGACTCCAGGTGCGATAGGCTGGATCGGCCAGCTCTACAACGCCGATCGGACCCGCCTATACGAGACCGTACTCGAGACGAAGCCAAAGCAAATCTTCGAGGTCGGCACCTGGCTCGGCGGCGGGAGTACTTTCTTCCTAGCCAAAGGTCTCCAGAAGAACGGTTTTGGCCAACTTCATACGTCAGAGACCGATGCGGCCATGCATGGGCAAGCAATCAAGAATTACCATCGGGAATTCCCGGAACTGCTCCCATTCGTCAAGTTCTACCTGGGTAGCAGCCTCCAAGTTTTCCCACCTATCCTAGCTGACAAATCCGTGGACATCTTGTTCCTGGACGGAGCAGAGAACGCCGAAGAGACCGTAGCGGAATTTATGATGTTTGAGCCGTTCTTCCACCCAGGATCGATCTTCATGGCCCATGACTGGAACACGGAGAAGATGCGACTGCTCCGGCCCATCCTCGAGAATTCCAAGGACTGGAAGATCCTACAGGTCATCGGCCCTCCGGAGAGCGTAGGATTCGTTAAAGCTATAAAGGTATAAAAATGAATCCAGCTAATCTTCCCAGAACTTGGAGAATTTTAGGTGGTGGCAATGACAGCGTAAAAATTCATCCCACAGCAGCCATGGTTGATGTCCTTCTAAATGTTGCCTCTGGATTCATTGAGATTGGTCCTTATGTTTCTACCGGCCATAATGTTATGTTAATAACTGGTTCTCATGATTATGAAAAATTTGGAGTACAGAGACAGCTGGCTATCGACAAGGGAAGAAATATTATCATAGAGGAAGGCGTTTGGATCGCCAGCGGGGTCATAATTATCGGACCCTGTCACGTAGGGAAGCATTCTGTCATTGGTGCTGGATCTATCGTAACAAGAGATGTTCCGCCATTTGTGGTTGTTGCTGGAAACCCAGCTAGGATTATAAAACACATAAAAGCAAGGCCGGAGTAATCTGCATGGGTAAAATTGTAGATGGAACAGACCATCTCTGTGGGGACAACTTTTTTAAATTGGCTGATGGCAAACGTGTCATCTTCTCACATTTCATAACCTCTGAGGGGGGAGATGAAATTCTAGCTACTTTAAAATGGATGAGCAAAAACAGCGGGCCCTTTATTCTAATAACCCATAACACCAGTCGTCCTGCCGGCAATAGCGATCGACCCATCGAAAGTACCTGTCAGTCCTGGATGCCGCCAAACACCCTACGTTGGTACTCGCCAAATGTACACGTCAGCAATCCAAGGATAAGGGCGATTCCCTTGGGTGCGTGTAACAGAATCTGGTCAAATGGGAACTTCGAATCTATTAGACGTCATATGAACAAACCCAAAAAAAAAGGATTGTTTGCTAGTTTTGCATTGGAGACGAATCCAAAGGAGCGTGTAGCTGCGGCCTATCAGGCTAACCAGTATTGCGGCGATAAAACTATCGCATGTTATCAGACTTTTCACGGCATGAACAAGCCAATCCCGCACGAGAAGTTTTGTGAACTCATGGCAGAGCATCGATTCGTACTCTCTCCGCCGGGAGCAGGAACAGACTGCAACCGGACATGGGAGGCTCTCTACCTTGGTTGTATTCCAATTTGCAAAAGATCGCTAACAATGTCCTTTTTCAGCGATTTGCCTATTTTCTTTGTCGATGATTGGAGTGAGGTTACACCAGAGAATCTTGACAAGGCGGAAAGAGACCTGGAGAGTAAATGGGCGAATACGAACAGATTATGGATGGGCTGGTGGAAAAATGAGATTTTGGGCATAAAGCATGATTAAGGACATCATACCCGCTATTCTCACTGGTACGGCACCGACTATTTTTGAGATCGGTGCTAATGATGGATTAGATACTATCTGGCTTAGCCAGATAGCCAAGGTCCTCCACGCTTTTGAACCAGATGATAGAGCATTTTCGAAACTGTCACGCATTAAATTCAAGAATAAGGTCGTTCTGAATAAGTGTGCAATTGGTCGTGAATCTGGCAATGCTACATTTTACCAGTCTTCCGGGACCTGGCCGTTTGCGCCACTTCCTGGTACGAGTGGCGACTGGGATAAATCAGGGAGTCTAAAGAAGCCAAAACTCCACATAACGACGCATCCCTGGTGTAAGTTTAATACTCAAGTTATAGTCCGCGTAGAAACCCTTGACGATTACTGCATACAGAATCAAATCGATCGAATAGATTTCATTTGGGCCGATGTGCAAGGCGCGGAAGCAGACGTGATTGCTGGTGGAAGGGAGACATTTCCCAGGCGAGTAAAATATTTCTTTACAGAGTACGCAAACACGGAGTTGTATGATGGACAACCCGTATCAGTGGGCCAGATCAAGGCGCTGCTGCCTCAATTCAAGATGATCCAGGATTTTGGCGGTGATGCCTTATTTATGAATGAGAGCCTATGAGCTTTCATAGTCAGTCCAGAGAGGACGAGATTATCGAGGGCCTCATTAAGAAGCTGGGCATCAGTAAAGGCTGGTTCGTTGAGTTTGGTGCAAAGGATGGATATGAACTAAGCAACACCGCTCGTCTTATGGAGGATCTTGGCTGGTCCGGCCTTTTTATTGAATCCGACCTAGCACAGGCAGCCATTCTGAAGCGGAACATGGCTGGAAGGCCAAATATTCATGCCATCCAGGCGCTGATTACCGCAGAAAACATAAACAGTATTTTTGCGAATACGCCTTTGCCACAGGATTTTGACCTGCTGTCTATTGACATTGATGGGAACGATTACTGGGTCTGGGAAGCTCTCACGTATCTTCCGAAGATTGTTTGCATCGAGTATAATAGTAATTTCCATCCGTACGAAAGCAAGGCCTTAGAATATAATCCGAAACGCATTTACCAGAATGATAAGAATTATGGAGCAAGTGCCCTCGCCATGGTCAAATTGGGTAAGCGTAAAGGGTACAAGCTCGTGTCTTTTACGCCGATGTTGAATATGTTCTTTACTCTGGAAAATATATCGAGGGGCATCCCGGAGATAAATGTGAATAATATGGGGAAAATGGATTGCCATCGCGGGTGCGTCGCTGGGTTCGTTGAGGTTTAGAGATGAGCGTATATATTTCGTATAATGGAAGATTCGGTAATTGTATCTTTCAGTACACATGCGCCAGGCTTTTTGCTGAACAAAATAATCTGAATCTAGCAACAAGGTTTAAATATGACCACATCTTAGCAACCTCTACGCCGAAGCCTGGCAGGTTTTTTACAGCGCCGGTTTATACGATCAATGACACAGGGGACGTTTTTGAAACAGGTAAACCAGAAGGACTATATGTCTTTAATGGCTATTTCCAAATAGCCAAATGGTACTATGATAGGAGGGAACATATAAAAAGTTTTTTCAATCTTTCTAATGAACCGGTAAATTCCGAGGACATAGTGGCGCACATTCGACTAGGCGATTTTCGTACCGCATGGGGTTCAAATAGGGCGATAGATTCGTCGTGGTATCTTAAATGTCTAGAGATGGAGAAATTCAGACGATTATATATTCTGACAGAGAACTATGACACATACTTGGAAAAATTTAAAAGCCTTAACCCAATCGTATTTATAAATAGAAATTGGTTTAATGATTGGAATTTTTTGCGTGGATTTGAGCGTGCTATCCTATCAAATGGTAGCTATGCTTGGACCGCCACATTCCTTGGCAATGCAAAAAAAACATACGTCTTTACACGCGGATGTAATGACAAACGGCAAGACTTAAGCGGCGGTTATGCAATTCCAGTTGATGGGAAATTTGAAATAGAATGCTAACAAAACCCATATTCCAAAAATATCTAAATCAATATTTTGTGGAGACTGGAACTTTCCAGGGTTTTGGAGTTCAGCAGGCTCTTTTAGCCAGATTTCCACAAATAATAAGCATCGAACTGGGCAGAGACCTGGCTCAAGAAGCGCAACAGTTATTCAAGACAAACAAAAACGTTAAGATAATTCAAGGCGACGCCGCGTGCATTCTGAATGATGTCATAAAGGAGATAAAAGAGCCGATAACTTTCTGGCTGGATGGGCATTTTAGCGGACCCTATAAAGGTGGCATGACAGCAAAAGGCGATGTCCCAGATCCGATCCTGCAAGAATTGCAAATTATAGCCAAACACCAGATAAGAACGCACACGATCCTTATTGATGATATCAGGTTGTACCAGGAGGGAGCTTGGCCCTGGCAATCGGCACCGCCCGTTAAAATTGCGGATGTGGAAGCCATACTGAGAAGCATAAACCCAAATTATAAATTCGCCCTGGAGGATGGATTCGTAAAGCAGGACATCCTTGTCGCATATCCATAGAGAAAAGATGAGAGAATTTAGTGTAAATTGGATGGACAAGAGTAATATCGATAGGTTTCTATCCCATCTAAAGGGAAAGCCGAACGTTCATTTTCTTGAAATAGGCTCTCTTGAAGGCATGACAACCTGCTATTTGTTGGATTTCTTCCTCACACATCCGACAGCCACCATTACCGCAGTCGACCCTTGTGTGCTTTATCCCATTCCTGGGTATGACAATATCATAAATTCAAAACTGGAACAGATCTTCCTTGCCAATACGAGGGAATTTGGTCAAAAAGTTATTTTCTATAAGGATTATTCCGCAAATGTTCTACCAAAATTGCGGCATGATTCTTTCGATTTCATCTACGTAGACGGCGACCATCGCCGTGATGTGGTCTACCAGGATGCTATCATGAGCTTCCGAGTCCTAAAACCTGGCGGCATCATAATCTTCGACGACTACCTTTGGATGTATGACAAGGACAAGGCAAACTCACCGCATGATGGAATAGATAGGTTTTTAGGCGAATTTAAGCCACAGGTTCTGGCGATAAATAACCAAGTTGTGATAAAGAAAGGATAAAAATTGAAGAACGTCCTGCCATCGGTTCTGGCATCTTTGGTCAATACTCCACCATGCCTTGCCCCCGATGTGGATGGGCAAACGTCGCCCAGAGTAAGGATGCTCCTAAATAGGCTCGTTGCAACAATTCCGCCTGATGAATCATATTTTGAAGTCGGTTGCCTGAAAGGCGCAACTCTTATTTCCGCCTTATTGGACCATCATAATATTGATGCCTATGCCTGTGATAATTTTAGTCTTTTTAAAGAATTGGAAGCCGATAAGTATCTGCTGGCGAATTTAAAACGGTACGGTAGTAGACTGCCGAGCGTAAAGTTCTTTAATGAAGATTGCTTTGGCCTCCCGGCAAAAAAGCCATTTAATAGACCAATAGGACTATTCTTTTATGACGGTGATCACAAGTGTGCAGCGCAAAAATTGGCCGTAACCGCCTTCTTGCCACTTCTGGCCAAAAATGCCATAATGATTATTGACGACTGGAATTGGGATTATGTACGGACCGGGACATTTGATGGGCTAAAAGAAGCAAATCCAAAAAAAATTGAGAAATACGAAATAATCTGTGGGGGGCCGCCAAATGGCGATGTGAATAGTTGGTGGAATGGCATAGGCGCCTTCTATGTCGAGCAAGCATAAATGGTGCCCAGAAAGCTCTATGATGAAGCATATTTTTTGTCAAACTGTGAGGGTTGGGATTGTCCCAATCAGCTCAGCCAGCGTCTAAAATCTTATGAAGGCTGGGTGGACAAGGAATTGGACAAGGGCCTCTGCAACGTCATGGATTTAGGATTCGGCCGTGGCGAGATTTCATTAAAACTAGCTCAGCATCCCAACGTCAAACGAGTCATCGCAATTGATTACAGCCCTGCAGCGGGGAAAATTCTGCTCTCACATCTTCAGAATAACGATACGCTCGCAAACAAAATTGACGTCATTATAAGCGATGCTAGCCATTTCCTAAGTCTTTTGGGCATTCCGATAATCGATCATATAGTCGCCTTTGATGTTATTGAGCATCTGATGGTCTATGACATCATTATGGTTTTCAGACATGCGGCAAGGCTCCTACCGAAGGGCGGGAAGATTTTCGTTATAACTCCCCTAAGCCAATACGCAACAAATGAACGTCATGTCTGGCTAGCGAGAAAACCAGAGGACCTCGGTCAATTCAGTGTCGGCCAATTCGGCGTCGGCTTCGATTTCAGGTATCTGGGTTATGCCGGAAGCGGCGAAGATCACAAATTCGAGTTCACCAAGCTATGAGCCATCTGTTTCTGTCAACTGGCAGGATGAGATCTGGATTAGCGGAGTCTACGCTTTATAAAATCATACTCCTGAGAACGGCACCCACCCTGACGCCATTCTAATGATAGATCTAACCAAATGCGAAAGGAAGGCCTTCTCACAAAATGGGGAAGACGGCGTCATTGAAGCTATCTTCAACACCATCGGGGTAACCAACAGGTTTTTTGTCGAATTCGGCGTAGATGATGGTCTTGAATGTTGTACGCGGCATTTGATGACCAAGGGATTCTCTGGCGTGTGGTTCGATTCCAGACATCAGACTGAGTTTATCCACAAGGCGCTCGTTACTCCAGAGAATGCAATCTCCTTGTTCCAATCTCATAAGGTACCTGAGCATTTTGATATTCTATCCGTTGATATTGACGGGAATGACATTTATGTCCTAAGGACGATTCTGGGAAAATACAAACCGCGGGTCATTGTCGTAGAGTATAATTCATCCTTGGGGCCATCGGACGAAAAAGTGACGCCTTACAAGACAGGGCCATTTGAAGGCACGACCTATTTTGGTGCTAGTATAGCGGCCTTTTTTAGGCTGGGTAGGCAGTTCGGATATTCACTCATCCATGCGGACCAACTTGGCGTCAATCTCTTCTTTGTGCGGGATACAGAGATCATCTCGCAGTTCCAGAACGCCAATGACGTGAAGGCGATATTCAGGCCTCCAAAATATGTCGTTTCCCCTGGAAACTTTGGTCACAGGCCAGATCCGCAAAATAAACCATTCTTAAATTTTGAAGAATTCCAGGCCAGAGCTTCAATGACCTTTCCTGTTAAGTGGTGGGAACTCGGTGTCATGCTCACCTACAGGTGTAATCTCGCCTGTGGGAATTGCCTGGCGGGCGTCAGTAAATTCGCGTATGGCGATTGCGACATGACGCTGGAACAGTTGGACAGGATTCTGCAGCAAATCGTTGCAGAAAGCTGGCAGCTCAAACGAGTGTTCTTGACTGGCGGTGAGCCAACTCTTTATCCGCGTCTCATTGAGGCTATCAAGTTATTCTTAGGATATCAGGACAGAATAAAGTATCAGATCTTCATACAGTCCAATGGCATCCGTGTCGATCCGACACTTCAACAAGCTGTCATGGCAACCGGGAACTGGAGGGTTTGCGATTGTAATGGTCTGGATCTTTCTGACCTGGCTTTTAATTACGTCATAGACTCACAGAAATATAAGGCAATCCCGGCGCATAAGACGATGTACCTTGCGCCTATGGACGAGCCGGAGCTCGCAGGTCGCGATTTCTCAGAGGGATGCGGGCTGATCCGGGACTGCCCAATTTGCGTCAACAAGCACGGCTTTTATGTCTGCCCGCCGGCAGCTACGATTGACAAGGTGCTGGGCCTGGATCTTGGTGCCAAGAATCTCCGAGACTTCAAGGCCAAGAAAGACGTTCAACTTCAAAACTTTTGTAAATATTGCGGCGAATACAAGTTCTATACGGGTCTGCCATATAAAGAATCGACGGAATGGCTCATGTCGCCGATCTGGATAGAGCTCAAGAAGAAGTACGACGCGGCACCCCCAGTCTTGACACCACTCTAATGGACACGCCCAAAGATTGCTTCATCAAGGCCTGGGGCATCGGATACGTCGAGCAATGGCCCTATTCTCTACCGGTAAATGATTTCGTAAGGACGACTATCACGCCGTTCTGCAACAAGCAGCACGTCGCCTTGGAAGTCGGATGTGGACGTGGCGTCTGGACAAACTGCCTCAGCCCGAATTTTAAGAAGGTCGTGTGCCTGGACGTAATTCCCAAGTCTGATTGGATTGCCCAACTCCCGAACGTCGAGTACGTTGAACTTCCGGACAGGAGCTTCTCCTGCCTGGGCGTGGAAGATGACAGCATTGATTTCGTCTGGAGCTTCGGATGCTTCTGTCATCTCTCAATGGACGCGGTACGCGAGTACCTGAAGAATCTGTTCTTGAAAACTAAGAACGGTGCCAATCTAGTGTGCATGTTCTGCAATTGGCAAAGGCACCCCAACCTGAAGCATATGGACAGAAATGCAATCTGTCCGCCTGACCAGTGTCCCTGGTTCTATCAAGACCTCGAGCTAGTCCAACAGGCCGTGGCTGATGCTGGATTCGTCGACTTCAAGGACATGGTCCCAGACTTCAGGGATACTATTGCGCACTTCAAGAAGCCATAGCCTGCAGTAAAATATACCTCATGCCAGAAGCAAGGCCACCCGCGGATTGGTTCAAGGTCTACGCCTACGAGCTCCAGAAGACCGAGATTCCCTTTGGCAATACGACCATCGGCCGAGACGTCCGCATAAAGAACCTGAGCGAAAAGGACATAGAGGGCATCGACGACGGCAATGTAGAACAGTTCGTGCGGAAGGTAGCTAATCTGATCATGATGGAATTCGCGCGCAGGGAAATCAAGGCTTCCGACGACGTAGAGCTATCCGAAGACGCCAATGGCATCTGGCTGGTACGCATTAGCTGGCCGGTGAAGCTCGGCCTGAAGGAATGGAGGATCTTCGTTCCGCTCGGCAAGAACGCCATCAGGAAGCCAGACGCACCTAGCAAGGCCAGGCAGGCATACGACGCTGATATGGCGCAAGAGCAGATGAAAGCCGCCCACTGGTACCACATTCAGAACAAGAGAACCTATCCGGGGTGCGACCTGTGCAAGGAGCAAGGTAAAGAGGAGAAGGGGAAGCAGAAACTCTTCGGCAAGACTATCGACCCGTTCGAAGACAAGTTGGACGGCGCTTTCGGCCTTCCCTGACACGCCCTGACACCCTCGTTGCCCTCCACGCGCATTTCAGATACTATCAGATAATCGAGGCCTCGGGACCCTCCGAACTACCTCCGGACACGCCCTCTAAGCCTTCGGATCAGCTCCTTGGATTCAGAGATAAGGCGGGAAGCCTCAAGGAACGCCTTGCTTTCACCAACGCCCTTGGATGGGGCGCTTAGGAAGCCAGGAAGCGCCTTGGTAGGGGCTTCGGCACCACCGGCATCCGGTACGTCAACCCCACTATCATCAGACGCGTCAAGTTCATCAGGATCTCCTCCCCTCAATTCCTCATCTTCCGCCCGCTTCAACGCATCGCCCATCTTGGCGAGTTTCTGGGCGTGTTTCTCTTCGGCGGATTTTGACTTCCACCTGCTTTCTTCTTCTCCCGCTTCCCATTCTTTTCGTTCTGCGGCATAGTCCTTCTTGGCCAGATCGCGGGCAGCTTGGACGCTCGCGGGATCTCCAGGATCCTTAGCCACGTAGACCATGGTCCAGGCAAACTCTTCCGGAAGGTCAAGACCGCCTTCAACAGACGCCATGTCGCCCTTTGTCTTCTTGCCAACCTCGAGGGCGCGCCTGAGGAGGTGGAGCGCTTCGTTCCTCTCCTCCTCGGACATTTTGGACTTGCCAGCATCCCATCTCGCGCGCAGCCTTTCCGCGGCCTCCTCACCAGCCTGAAGGATCTTCCGTTCGTCGTCCGACAGCCTGTATGGCGCCTGGGCTGCCTTGGTTTCAGTCTTACCGCTTCTAGCAGAGTGCCGGATGCCGATCCGGATGACGTTGGGCTCTGGCTCTCGTGGCGTTTTTGTTGGACCCTGCCAGACCTTTCCAGGCAGTCCCTTATCTAGGATGATCTCGCCATCGTCGATACCAAGCGTATGGGAGACTTGCAAGGCAACGAGCTGGACGATCTTCTTCGGATTGTCCTTATGTGTGGTGAAGATCTTCTCCGGGATTGGCACCGCATTCGCTTGGACCGCCTTTCTTGATTTCGATCCCGATAGCTTGGGATCCGACTCTTCGCCGGCATCCCAGACGACTTCCTGGACGTGGCCGCCCACCTTCTGCTGCCAGTACCAGGCGTTGGTCATCCCCTGCGCTTGCACGTATGTCGACGTAGAGACGCCGGGGATGTCCTTCTTGCCTGCGTCGCGGTCAATGAGTTTCCGAGCTTCCTGATCAGAAAGCTTGCCGAAGTTGATGTAGAGCTGGACCGTTTCCGTCTTTCTGGCCGCAGCCAGCCCGCTGTCTTCGCCCGGCAGCTCGTCAGTCGGCGTCTTCTTGGAGACGGCATGCCTTCCGACTGTCTCAGCGCGACCTTTGGGCTGCAAGGCCTGTGGGGCAGTCCTCTTTCTGCCACTGGATTCTGGCCTCTTCATGGCCAGGACGTTAGGATCGTCGAAGTCAATCCACGAATAAGGGACGTCCACGCGCCAGATGCCATATCCACCCTTACCCGGGGCACCGCTTTCGTCCTTCGCGCTTATCTCCCGTGCTTGCTTCTTGATCTCTTCCTTGGAGATGTCCGGCGTAA
>Ga0315294_10006254_pt1 | contig 13050 bp, 24 predicted proteins | sample YL17G13_40_MG_FD_203626 | JGI IMG/M metagenome (GOLD analysis project Ga0315294, IMG submission 203626) | Sediment microbial communities from Yellowstone Lake, YNP, Wyoming, USA - YL17G13_40 | ecosystem: Environmental > Aquatic > Freshwater > Lake > Sediment | place: USA: Wyoming | collected... | reverse complement strand
TGATCTTTATCCAGAGGCAGAATTCAATTTTTATAAGGATGAACATGATATTAGTAGTCTCTTAGGAGTTTATATTTCTGTATTAAGACCTTATACAGCTTGGAGATATTGGCTAGATCATCCTGAAATGAAAGATAGGGCAATTTTTTATTGTGATTCAGATATTCTCTTTACAGAGAAATTTGATATTCAACAATTCCTAGATGATGATGTAAACTATTTATCAGATACAAATAGCTATATCAATGTTGATTATTTTGACAGTAAATTAGCAGATGTTCTTCCTAATAAATTAGAAGAATATAAGAAAAGAGATATACTGGATGAAACAGCAAAACTAGTAGGAGTAAACAGAGAAATATGTTCTATAAATAATTTACATTCAGGAGGAGCACAATATTTATTAAAAAACTTAGATGCTGCTTATTGGCATAAAGTGATGAGTGATTGTATTACAATTAGACAATATTTATTACAAGTAAATAAAGATTTCTTTGAAAGTGAGAATAAGGGATATCAAAGTTGGTGTGCTGATATGTGGGCTGTTCTTTGGAATCTATGGCTCAGAGAACAAGAAACAAAGGTGGTTCCTGAATTAGCCTTTGCATGGGCAACAGATCCTATTCAAAGACTGGAAACATATACAATATTTCATAATGCAGGAATATCAGCAGATATGCAGGATGGACATCCTTGTTTTTATAAAGGAAAATATCATCAGGGAAAAGATCCCTTTATGGACAGACAAATTGATATTGTCTTAAATAATGAAGAAAGTAAAAAGTTTTGTACATGGTATTATGCAAAAGCATTAAAAGATTTATATAATAAGTATCAATTACAATATTAAAGAAGGAGAATAGAAATTTTGTAATGTCTTCTGACATGTTATGATTTGCTTTCAAATTGTATTTTTAGCATATTGATAATTATCAATGACATTAAAAGATTTTATTTTGTCTTATTTATAATAAGGAAAATTTTTATTCACATTTAAAATTAAAAAAATGACAACAATTAATCAAAGACCCTTAAAAGCATTTGTACGATTTGATGGAAGTGGAAGAGTGGTAGCAGGTAGTCTCGTTCTAAGAAAGATTATGCCTAAAGTGGGAAAATGGCAAGAAATTACAGCCTATGAGTGTTGTAATCCTACAACAACCACTACTACTACAGAACCCACAACTACTACTACCACTACCACTGTAGCTCCTACAACTACTACTACTACCACTACAGAGACTCCTATTACAACAACTACCACTACAACAGGTCCTGTTTAATAAATAATTATGGCACTTAAATCTTTTTTTCCAGACATGATGATAAGTAATTCAGGTGGAGAATTATCTTTAGATGTAATTAAAGCTAAATTGAATTATTTTGAATTACAATTACATGAATTACATTGGCAAACTACTTCTTTGGCTGAACATCTGGCACTTGGTGATGCTTATGATCTTGTTTTTGATTTAAAAGATGAGATTGTAGAGAAGATAATGGGATATACAGGAACTAGAACAAAAGCTATGACTGTAGATACTATTAAAAACTATTCTCCAGGAATGCCTAATGTAATAGTGGCTGAAATTCTCTCTTTTGCAAAGCAATTAGAGAACTATGGTGAGAGTAATGGAATGCCTGATATTGAAAATATCGCTCAATCTCTTTCAGGAGATTTTGCTAAAATCAAATATCGCTTAACACTTTCATAATGGAGGTGTACAAAAGATTCTTTCCAGAGATACTTCTTGATAATGAAGAAGTCTATTTTGAAAGTCTCTTTGGTGTAATAGAAAGTGTAGATGAATATGCTAGTCTTGAAGTGGTAAAAACCCCAGAGGCTTATCACTTCAGACTAATATCTTCACTACCTAAATATAATGAAATGCTCTTACAAGAGATTTTAAAACTACATAATGTCTTTCAAATAAGGCTTTCTCTCTCAAAGAGTATAAAATCTTCAGGAACAATAACATTTGATATAACAATTTAGAAATAATAAAATTATGAAAATAGTAAAAAATGATGAGCAGGTAAGTCCTAAGTACAATCCAATGTCTAAATACACATGGACACCCCAGGATGTTTTTGAATTATCAGGAGAACAGTTTGGTATGGTGTTAAATGCATTTAGAGCTGTTTTAAGCACTCCTGAAGCTCAAAGAATACTTCTTATTGAAAAAGCAAATGAAGCTATAGAATCTGCTATGGTTACAGCTGTAGAGAAAGGCATTGTTGTAGAAGTGAATGAACCTTAAAAATAATAATGATATGAAAAAAGAATTAGCTGCTGGAGTGGCTCACAAAAAAGTGATAGCTCCTATGGTAGATCCTAAAGGTGCTTTTACTAAAGTTCAGGAAAGAACAATAGGTAATATGAAAAAAGGTGGTAAAATAGCAAAAAAGGGTTGTATGAAATGTGGTGGAAAAGTTAAAAAATAAAATTATGAACCCTACACCTGTTCCCAATGGTCCATTAATTAAGAAGAAAGGACCATTTAAAGGAAGTACATTGAAAGATGGTGGTAAAATGAAAAAGAATTGGATTCAAGGTGCTGTAAATCCCAAACATAAAGGATTTTGCACACCACTTTCTAAAAAAACCTGCACCCCAAAACGTAAAGCATTGGCTCTCACCTTCAAAGCAATGGGTAGAGCAAGAAAAAATAAATAAACAATTTAATAATTTAAACAAAATGGCTACAATTAAAAAGGCTAAAGCTGGAATTAGAATGAAAAAAGCTGAAAATGGCACATCTCAAGCAGGTGTAGGACCATCATCTGATTATAAAGAAAGACAATTTGGTGCATCTCCTAAAGGAAAAACTCCTTCTAATTCTTTCTATGATGAAGAAGCAGAAAAAGGTGCATTAAAAAGAGAATTAGATGCTAAAGATGCAGCAAAATCTTCTGCTCCTGAAAAGAAACAATCATTTGGAGAAGCATTTAAAGCTGCTAGAGCAGATCCAAAGAATAAAGGTACATTTAGTTGGAATGGAAAAAGTTACACTACAGAGACTAAAGATGAAGCTGCTAAAAAAGCTACTACAAGTAAACCTTCTACTGCAAGTAAACCTTCTACTCCAGCTTCTAAACCAAGAATAGAAGCTATTCCAGAAAAAGGAAATGAAAGCAAACGTAAGATGATTGGAGAAGTTGAGATGACTGCTAAGAAGAAAACAAATCTTTTACCTGAAGTTGAAGTGACTACTAAAAGACTTACTCCAAAACCTTCTTCTTCAGCAGCAAAATTAAAGAAAGGTGGAAAAGTTAAAGCTTATAAATTTGGTGGTAAAATGAAAAAGAAATGCTAAATCATGGCAACAACATTTGGTAAAGCAAAGAAGAGTGGTAAGCCTAGGCTTGCTCCAAGGGTGAAGATTCTTCCTAAGGATGAGCCAATGTATATGAAAGAGGCTGATGATAAAAGAGGAGGTAAAAGTCCTCAAGCTCCTCTTACACGTAAAAGATTGTCAAAATGAGTTTACATTCTCTTGGAATAAAATATAAAACTGATAAAGCAACACATGGTTATTTAAATAGCTATGATGTTGCCTTATCTGCTTTAAAAGATCTTCTTATTAAATTTTATTCCATATTTCTAAATAGTTTCCCCAATAATCATTATCAGAAGTAGTTTGTTTAGAATAACAATTATAATGACTTGTGAAATTCCTTCCATGATTAATGTGTACAGCAGGATGTATAGTTGTATATTTTGACTTAACTCTTGGTTCAACTTCCACTCCATGTGTCTTAGATGGTTTAAGAAGTGCATTAAAATGATTTAATGCAAATTCTAAAGTCATTGTCATCTGATGTAATGGTAATTGACAAGCAACTCTTTCCTGAAATCCTTCTCTACATAATCCTTTATAGTTTTCATTATAAATAACATTAGTAAAATCAGGATAATCAAAATACCCCTCAGGATAGAGAACATCATGTTCTAAAAAACTAACATATTTATAATCTCCTACAGTTTTACTATAATTAAGAATAGTAAGAATCTTTTCTATTATATTATAATGATTTCTAACTGGATTATTAACAATTAGCTCTTCAAAAGGATTGTTTTCTATAGGTAAATTAGAACATGTAATCACTTTTATATCCTTAGCTGCTTTTTTAATAGTCCCAAGAGATAAATTAAGTATCTCTGGAAAAGCATTATCAGTATATAAAATTGCTAACTTATTCATTCTTCAAAGGTGGTTAGTTTAATAAATCTCTCAGCATCTTTTTCTTCTAAATGAATAACACTTTGATGTGTATAGTGTTTATTCTTATATCCTGTAATCTTACCTTTTGCATTTTCAATAGCAACCTCTTCCACTCTTTCGTGATAATCATCTAACACTATAGCCAATCCTTCACCTTCTCTCACTGTCATTACCACTTTATTAATATTGAAACTTCTCTGAGTCTCTGAAAATAATACAGCAGTATCTCCTTCTTTCGGTTGAATAGGTTCTCTGTGAATAAAATAAAATTGATTCTTCATATTTAATTATTAATTGGTTTAATTTATATTAACAAATATAATCTTTTTAATTAATTTATATAATTTTAATTTCCTTGACCTTCTTGAGCTTCATAGTTAGTTTCCTAAGCCTGTTACAGCTTTCAGAACTATAAAGCAGGGCTTGACCCCCTTTTCACTTCATAATGCAGATAGAATGACTCTGCACATTTGGAAACAACTTACAAACTCTCATTCAGTCTGTCATACCACCTTTTTCCCTTGTTCTGGTGTTCTACTATGTATGATCCCCTGGTAGTAGAAGGCTGATTATATGCCAGTGTTATACTCATCCACCCATATAAAAAAAACCCCATCATCAGTGTAAGCGACTGATAACAGGGTTTATTATAGGGATTCTCTCCCAAAAATATCTTATTATTTTAATCAACCGCTTACATTGACACTGCAAATATAAATAATCTCTCAATCAAATTTATAAAATATTGTATTTATTTTTTAAATATTTTCTTCTTTCATTGATTTCTTCATATTTATATATATTACTCTCAACATTTGAATGCTCATCAAGAGATAATAAAGCAATATTTTCTTCATCAAACATAGCTTTTGGGTATTTATTCTTTTCCAAAATATGATGAAAGAAGGTATGCAAGGGTGTATTTCCTAAATATTCACCACTCACTTCTGAATAATGTCTTCTTTTCTTCCATATATTTAGAAAGAAGTTTCTCATTTCTACAATTTCACCCTTATCAGCCTCCTTAACAGAGACTGACAAAGGTTTCTTTGATTTATGTAAAAAGCAATAATCACTTTTTGCATTTTTCCCACAAATAATACATTTCACTTATTTGATCTCTTCTTGAGAATCTTCTTCTGTGGTGGGTTCTGTTGGCAAGTCTGAGGTGTTGGTAATACATTTGATGATTTCTCTTTTGAGTTCATCAAAAAATTCTTCATTATCTTGAAGAAGGACTTTAAATTCTGCAGCATCATATTTGTTATTGTTATAAGTGATTATTTTTCCCCATTTCTTTAGAAGACCAAATTCATCTCCCAGTTTCATTATTTCTTGTAATTTGTCAATTCCTTTTCCAAATACTACATCAAAATTAGCAAGTCTGTAAGGAGGACACATTTTATTCTTTGTAGCTTTCACTTTAGTAAGATTACCAAAGGTAACATCACCATCTTTAGCAAGACTTTTACTAATTTCAATCCTACAGTCACTATAGAATTTTAAAGCATGTCCTCCTTGAGTGGTGGTAGGATTGCCAAACATCATTCCTATTTTCTCCCTGTATTGTGAACATACAATGACACATACATTATTAGAAGACAGAGCACTCTTAAGTTTTGGGTAGGCATTACTATTTAAAACAGCTTTTTTACCAATAGCAAATTCTCCAATTTCTCCATCTAACACCTTTTTAGGAATCAATGATGAATCAGAATCTATTATGATAAGATCTATTCCTCCAGAGTTAATCATTTCAAGAGCAATATTGAATCCTTCTTCGCCACTTGAAGGCTGGCTTATTAACATCTTAGTAGTATCCACACCTAATTGCTGAAAATAGTGTTTATCAACAGCATGTTCTCCATCAATATAAAGCACTGTTCCTCCTTTCTTCTGACATTCAGCAGTGGCATGTCCACATATAGTGCTTTTCCCCACTCCTTCCCAGCCCATTAGTTCATACATCTTACCTTTTACAAACCCACCTACACCAAGAGTGATATAATCAAAGCCAATACTTCCTGTACTAATAACATCATAATCTCCACCAGTTTTACTGTCTAACGCTAATACAGTGCCCACACCATAAGTCTTATTTAATCTGTCAAGAGTCTCTTGCATCTTACTCTTTTCACCACTTTCCTGAACTTTTTTAGCCATAAATATATTGTTTTAGCTTTAAATTTAATCATTTTTTCCTCATTCTCCTAATTATTTATGTAAGAAAAGCCCCCCCATTACAGGAGAGCCTTTCAACACAAACACAAACACAAAGCTTCTTTATTTCAAGCAATTAATAAGCTCAAATGCACTTGTTACAGCAGCAAGATCAGCTTCTTTTCTTGTAGAAAATTTATCTTTTACATTTTGAATATGGTTTACACTATATATAAATTGAACAGGAGGTGTTGTAATTCCTATTTCAATGTGTATTTGATTTGCATCAAACAAATCAAACAGCATACAAGGACTGGCATCTAAAATCATAATGATGGTATCATCAGATATCATTTTATTATCTAACATCTTAGTTTTAAACTCTTCAGGAATCATTTCATCATCAAGAGCCTCTATCATCTTATGTCTATACCATTGTTTAACTATACTTGTAGCTAAAGGATAGTTTATTAATAATTCTGCATTTGTCATTTCTTTGGACTTATTAGTTCATCATATTTATTCATCCACCAATCTCTCTCAAAATCATAGTCTACTAAATTAGACTTTTTTTCATCAGAATGTTTTAATAAAATATCATACATATCACTCACCATAACAGCAAATAAAATCATTTCTGCTGTAGTGTAATTAACATTCATTTCTTTATACAGATTTTTATTGTACATATTCCCTGATTTTATCCATATTTAATATTTCATTTTTATCCATATATCCCTCCCAAATCTCCTGATCTTTGTCAAATACCACTCCTAGTTTCTTCTCCCAGAATTCTACAAGATCAGGTGTTTTGTTAAAGATTCTAAATTGCAGAGATAATTCATCTCTATGAAGACCATTTTGTATGATTTTTACCACTCTTGGAAATATTTCCTGAAACTCTTTAGAAGTTTTAGAATATTTTCCTTTCTTGATTAATTCAAAATCTTTCTTGAATTTAGGATTTAATTGATAAACCACCACTACATATCCATCTTCATAGTCATAATCATCAATTATATCTCTAGTTCTTTCATATTCACTATCAAGAAATTCTCTGAATTTATCAATATTTGTAGGGAGAAACAAAATATGTACAGCATTTTCATACTGTACATCTCTCATTTCATCTTTGGAATAACCATTAATAAATCCATTATCTCTTAAAGAGTCTTTAGGGATTTTTAATGTTGGCACAAAAAATATACTGGTTATGTTTTTCTTTATTTCCATATTATCCTTTAATATTTACAATTCCTTTATTAAAATAGTTCTAATATAAGAAGATAAACTAAGTCCCAAGGACTTAGCTTTTTCTTTTAATTTTTCTTTTAACTCTACTGTTACTCTAATAAGTATATCTTTTTCTTTTATCATTTATGTATAATTTATATAACAAATATACTACAAATTTATTAAATTTCCAAATGATTTTACCAAAGGAACTCTTCCATTAAGAAGATAATTTTCTTTACTTATATTCCAGATATTATTAGTTAAAGCAAACTTTAAATTTTCTATAGTTTCTTTTGTTCCTGAATAATGTTTTCCATTATAACTAAATCCATTATAGGCATCATCAAGATCTTTCATAGTTAAAACATATAATAATGGACTATAGTAATTAATACTATCACAAACCATAAATATTGGAGGAAATACTTCATAACCATACCATTCATCATTTACATTAAGAGTTAGTGATTCTATTGCTTTATAATAAAGATATGCTTGAAAATAACTACGTCTGTATAAATAATAGTCCACATAAAATCCATCAATAGAATAAGTACATTTCAAATCATAAATAGAAATAGTCTTTTCCTGATGGTTGACAATAATTTTATCAATCATACTTTTAAACAAATGACCATCTACAGTGTATCCTTCAATTTGAAACTGATTAAATACATCAAATTTATGACTTCTTGTAAGATTTACAATATTAGCTGTAATTGAATTAGTTTTTAATTCCTCTACAATCTTTTCAGCATTGGTAACATCTTGCATAGTTACCACTGTCAGATTCTTTGCTCTCACTTGTCTGATTTCATTATAGAAAATCTCTGCATCACTTCCTACAAATTTACTAATAACAGCTTCATATTTGATTTTGAATCCTGAGGCTATATAAGCCTCTTTAGACATCTCTTCAAAGGACTTAGTAATATTACCATTTTCATCTGTTGCTTCTTTATTTGCCCTGTAAAGTGCCTCTACAAAGTCTCCCATGAGTCCTGTAGGACCACTGGCACATGCAGACATATAAAACTTCTCATCAAACAAATGTGGTTCCAATAAAAAGACTTCTACCACCTTTCCCATAGTGATAGCAAGATTTTCTTTTTCCTCTACAGATTCATTTAACAGATATTTTTTATAATATTTACGTCTATCCATTGAGAAATCCTTCAAGCTACTTGAACTATCCATTTGTATAGCACGATATTTCTGTTCATTTGTATGTTTACTTACTCCCTGTATCATAATGATTTTTTGAGTTTTATTAACATTTCCTCAATAGACTCCACTTGAGCTGAAAATCCCTCTTCAATTCCTTCTCTTGTTGTACAATCCCAAGTTCCAGCCAATGCCATATCAGCATCTTGTTTTAGGCATTCTAATAAAAAAATTGTTTCTTTTAATATTTCGTAATTCATTCTATTGGTTTTAGTATTTGTTTAAATGCATCAATTATTTGTGGAACCATAGCTCTCACCTCTCTTGGTACTCTTTGAAAGAACCATCTCACATCACAGTCATATTCATTTCCATTTGGATCTACACCTTCTGGATGTATGAGCCAAAACTTATGAACTTCTGAGCCTGATTCAACAGCTCCCTCATACCAAATTTCAGTGAATGAGGGAGCTTTGTTTATTGATATTGTATTCACCTGATCAGTCATTTTCAAGATCATTAAAATAGTCTTCAAACAAATTAAGATCAATAGCTGTATTGAGTAATACCTGTATTCCCTCAAAATCATCTAAATGCACTCCCTTTATTCTTATTAAGGTGGCAAATTCTTCAGGATTAGGTATAGAATGATCATTCACCCAAGGATTAATCACTCCAGCAAGAAATGTTTTAAGAATATATCCTTCAACATCCCAACTATCAATACATTTTTCATTATTACTACTATAATCTGAATAAAAACAAAATGAAGGCATAAAATATTTCATACCTCTTTTTAAATCTATTCCTGCACTAATTACATATGTTATTTCTTTTCCTTCAAATAACAATTCTATATTTCCATTTATTTCTATACTCATATTTTTAATAATTTACATATATAACGAAATTCATTTATTGATTTAATTTCCCCTTTAAAAGAATTTGCTAAGTATTTTTCACCTAAAATTGTTGTAGCTGGATGCATGATCCATAAATAATGATCATTACCGTAATAAATAGTAATGTTAGAATTTATTTTTTCATACCTAAATTTAGATACTTCTCTCCATCCTTCAGCTTCTATTTGTTCTTTAGTAAGATAGGGAACTCTTAAATGTTTACTATTAAGATATGAGATACATGTCTCTAAGAAGGAGTCTTCTTTATATCCTGAACTAAATATATCTTCTTTTTTTAGAGTATGTTTAGTCCAACTACATTCAGATTTATTCAATCCATAATTATTTGAAGAATACTTTATAAGCTCAAATTCATATCCCACTCTTATATCCTCTATATCAGGAACAAAATATTTATCATCCATTTTTTTCATTTTGTGTTTTTATTATATTTAATTTTTCTTGATAGATATTGTGAGCATCTATCTCATTAATATCAATTATGCATTTCTGTATGACAACTTTCACATAGAAGAATTAGTGCAGAACTATCACAAAATAATCGTTGTGTAAATCCAGGCAAATCATCAAACGAGTTTAACATTCCACATTCAATCTTATGATGAACATTTACTTCACGTACATCAAATAGCCTATTACACTTTTCACATTTATATGACCACTTTCTACGTTTATTTGTTCCTATATAAGGAGTTCTACTTCTTTCTTTACATACTTTTATTGGATGATACCATCTACTTTTATTTCTAAGAGCAGCTCGTATCATTCCAAAAAATGCAGCATTAGTTAGTGTACCATCTGCAAATGGCTTTTCTTTTAATATTCGTTTCTTAGCCATAAATAATTAAATTAGTGATGCCTAAGATACAAAGATCCTAGGACATCACCATTTTTTAATTTATTTAATTAGAGAAACTCTCTTAGAAATAATCTCTTGCATTTCTTCCAAAGTATGAACAATTGAAGACAATGCTCCTGCAGAAAGTTGAGGAATACCAAACGTATGTCTCTGTACCTCTTCAGCAAAACTGGTCTGAACATGATTTGTAAGATCTCTCATACAAATCTCTTCAAATTCATCTCCAAGGTCTGTAACATCAAACTCATCATCATCCAAAATATATTTCTCATCCTCAGGAAGCGTTGTTGCAAAGAACCATCTACAAACTCTCAACTTACCAACTTCATTCAAAGGAACAGCTAACACATCCATAGGATTAATAATCATAAGAATTGGCGTATCACCAAATCCACTATAATCATATGCCTTACTAGCACTGTGAAACCCTTTGCTACAAGACACCTGATTGTTGTCATCTCCCTCGTGCCTTGGCATACTGGCTACCTGGCCCACTCTATAATCAAATGAATGTGTATGAGCATCTGTATAGCTGTTCTCTTCCATGTTAGGAAGATCTTTATAAAGATCATCAAGATTACCAATATATTCACTTTCATCAATAAGACTACCTGTAATTTTATATCCAGGATCATTTATTCCTTCATCTTTATATACAGCGAAGTTTTTTGGAGATTTTTTCCATACAGCTTTTACCTTATTATAAGCATTACTAATAAAATTAACAAGAGTGCCATTTGCAGCATTGTTTTTGTTTACCACTCTTCTGTATGCATAGAAATTACCATGCTTGTCAATCTTGAATTGATGATTGGAAAGAAATGTATAAAGATCTTCAGCACTTTGGGCACTTGGATTCAAACAACATTTCAGCCAGAATTTCTTCAGAGATTGATAAGCAGTTGTTACTAATACACTATCGTATTGATTATAATTGAATATGTTAGAGAATTCTTCCACTAATAGTTCAGGAATACTCCTGTCAACACCTGTCATATATAGGGCATCATTACGAAATTCAAACTCTCCACTCTCTACGAGTAGATCGATATTACTACGTATCTTCTCAACTTTAGCTGTTTCCTCAATCATTCTGTCTAATTCCATACGACCTTCAGGACTACTGATAACATTTAAAACCTCGTTCTCAGATATTGCATTACGCACCTTCATAAAATCATCATAAGTACTGTTACATTTGCTTATGACAGATCCATCGTTCAGGATGATAGTCAACACATCGTTGACCAGTTTAACCTTCTTGTAAGGTTTGTAAGGATCTACTCCTGGAACATATAAAAGTTTAGGTTCCATTGGTGGTAAACAATCCATTCTAATAAGATCTAACTTCTTCTCAAGTTTCTTAATCTTTACATCAATTTGTGCATCTCTATTGGACTTGAACCAATTCATACTACTAAATAAACTCATAATTTTTGGTTTTTAAATTGTTTATGCTACTTCTAATTCTAATGATTCTTCTTCAATTAATACTTCTTCCTCTTCGTCATCATTTTCAATGATATCCAAACGCTCAATTGGTTTTGGTTCTACCTTATCATAATTATCAACATCTATTCTATGTTTATAATATTTAAACATGTCAGTGAGCAGTTGATAAGTTTCATTAGTCTTAAATCCATGAGATTTATATGAATATGATGAACTATTTTCTTCACTTTGCTTTAGAATTATATTAATCCATTTTAGCTTTTCCAGAAGTTGTTTGATTTCTAAATACATTGTGTAAATAGAATAGTCAAATAACTTATGTGTTTCAGCAACTTCTAACATAGTCTTGTATATTACAGCATTGGCACTGTTGAAGTTGCTGTCTTTATAGCGATTTAAGTCTACAAGTTTAGTGTGAAGATCTGCAGATATAGGTTTGAGATGATGTTTCTTACCAAATACCTGGTCTTGCTCAAGTATCAATGTATTGATTAGATAAGCTGTTACAAGACGCTTAAATGGCATATTTTTACCTTCCATAAATTTGTCATAAGATATAAAATTGTGAATATTCAAGTCTTTGATCACCTTCATTTCTCTATCAGAGAAAGCAACAAATCTTGTTTTACTTTTTCTTGATATAGAATATAGAGGATCTAGTTTATCAGCATCATCATAAGATGTATAAACTGTGATTCCTTTATATTTATGAAGATTTTCAAGATCTAATGTAACTGGTACAAGTTTAGAGCTCTTACCAGAAACATACCTTTCAAGATCAACACATATTTTACCAAAGATCTGTCCTGTAAGTTTGACTCTTCTACCACTTTTAGCATTACCACTAGTCCTTTTCATCTTTCTGTTATCTAACCAGGCTTTAGGAATATCAATAGCATCAAAGTCTTTAAACTTACTGGTATATACAGTTTGAATCTGTTGAAACTCTTGAATAACTTTTCTCCAGAGATGTTTAGGATAAAAGCCTAAGTTTAAAATCTTATAATATGTATCGAAATTTGTAAGAGTA
>Ga0315294_10006252_pt1 | contig 13051 bp, 9 predicted proteins | sample YL17G13_40_MG_FD_203626 | JGI IMG/M metagenome (GOLD analysis project Ga0315294, IMG submission 203626) | Sediment microbial communities from Yellowstone Lake, YNP, Wyoming, USA - YL17G13_40 | ecosystem: Environmental > Aquatic > Freshwater > Lake > Sediment | place: USA: Wyoming | collected... | reverse complement strand
GCATGGCAGTAACCAGTACGGGGCGGTGGATGCCGGCGTAGTTGAAGAAGTCGTGGAAGTAGTCCTGCTCGGTCATGTCGGGGGCGTGCATGTCTTCGCCGAGTTGCGACTGGTTGGATTTTGTGCCGCCTTTGATTATCTCGCCCGGTGGCAGGGTGGACCAGTCCAGGACGTTGTTTACAACGAGGGTGACGCGGTTTTCTTTGCCGAAGTTTACTATTTCGGTAACATCCGCTTCGAAGGGCATGTAGCCGCCTTTGTGCGAGGCCACTTCGGTGCCGTTTACCCACATCACCGCGTGGTGGGTGGCGCTTCCGACGCGGACGACGATTCGTTGGTCGGCCCAGGATGCGGGTACGAAAAAGGTTTTTTCGTACCAGACGTCTCCGATGTGGTCCCGGATGGCAATGTCCTGGGTGATGTCGTTATAACTTGCGGGGACGGGCATCATAATGGTGTCGTTCAAGGGGTCGGCGTGCCAGTTTTTGCCGCGTCCCTCGTTTTTCTTGTCAACCTTGAACTCCCAGATTCCGGATAAATCCTTTACCTGGCGGGTTTGGCTTTCCTTCGGATAAAGCACGTGTTACCTCCAATCAATCATTCTAAATTTACGTTAACAGTTTTTGTTTAAGTGAAAAATCGCTTTATATAGCGCTGTTTTTTTATTTCCTGTCAAATCATATTTATTTACTATTCTGCCTCATAAAACTCAAGCCTCAAGCAACTAATTTACTGTACCATAATATACGGTTATCTACCGGCAGCAAGTTTACTATAGCCACACTGTGGACATTGGTCAGGAAATGCGGCCGGGCCTGATGCACCTCGCAGGAAGACATGTTGGCACTTTGCACATTGCTCTGCCGCAAAACCGCTGGATTTACTACACTTCGGACAGGTATAGCCTTTATGCGCAGGCATTCCCAAAGGATTTTCATTTTCGGTCACAAAATCAGAATACTCCTGAGCAGTTATTTGGAATTGCTCACTGCACTGGCTATTGTTGCAGATCATCCATATTTTTTGATGAGGATCAAAACCGCCTCTGCCGCCAAGCAACCGATAGCCCGCAATAGTCAAAAGCAGACTGATACAAACCAGCGCGGCAATTACCATTTTCATGTTTTTACTTTTCGACATCAGCTTGACTCCTGTAAAATATATACTCTAAGTAGTTCGGCATTAGCCAGCAATTCCTAATAAACGGCTTTTTCCATAGCCGTTTTTACATACGCTTCGATGTTCTCTATAGATGTAGCATATAATCCATATAGGCCATATCGACGATAACCACTATTCCGGGGGCAAATGCGAGTTTCTGAGCTACTTTCACCTCATAAGTTTTGCCGTTGATTAATACCATGCCCGGCACTGTTATATCGAAAATGTCCACACCCGTTCGTAAATCTGCCTGTCCACCACAACTGGTCATCATGCCCATCTGACCTCCGGCGCCAAAATCAATCGGCACCCTGTCAGCGGCCTGATGGTTTAAAGCCAGTAAAAGCATTTCTCTGGAAGCCATTCTTTCAGCCTCCACATAACAAATCGGCACTTTATTGTACAAACTTGCCGTTATCAATAATATGTAATACGCGTTTTTTTTTATGAAATATATGAACATCGTGGCGTTTTCGCTTGTAAGAATAGTAATGAAATGATATATATCATTTTCAAGCAAATTACCCATTTAGCATGGTTTTCTGGCTATGGATATCAAAGAAGCGATCAGAATCAGCATCGATAGCATACCGGCAAGGCAGGCTTTTAATATTGAAACAAGAGGCGGGTACTGCCCAAATGTAAACTTGCAATCGAATATCGCTCTGGTCGTGGCCTGTTACCGAAAGGACAGAGTGGGCGTTTTGGACAGAATTGAAGATTATCCTTTCTACAGACTTGCCTATAATATCGCGGGCAAAATAATAATGAATGACGGTAAAAACAATTATAATATTGGTCCTGGAACTGTGTATTGTTTTAAGCCAGGCGAGTCAAGCACCGCAAAATGCATCGAAGGGCCGTGGGTGCATTATATTGTAAATTTTATCGGCAAAGAATCTCGAAAATTGGTTGAACAAACTCCTTTTGCGACGCATCGATATATCACGACCACAAGCGTGGTCGATGTTGAATCTATCTTGAAAGCGATTGTGGAAGAATCTTTGACACGGGAACCATATCTTCAGGAAATCTGTGAAAATTACCTCAGAATCCTGCTTCTTAAGTTAGCGCATGCTGCTAACCACACCAACGTATCACAGGAGTATGAGTCATTTCTCAAATGCAAACTTTATGTTGACGAAAACTATCTCACGTTGTACTCCCCATGCCAAATCGCAGAAGGGGTCTATATTAGCCAGCAACATCTACAACGACTTTTTAAGAAATATCTAAGAGTCACTCCATATCAATACATGAATAACCTCAAGATGAATAAAGCCGCTGTCGCTTTACTTGAAACTAACCGTAGCATAGCCGAGATATCCAAAGAGAGTGGCTTTCCGGACCCCCTCTACTTTTCTACGCGATTCAAAATGATTTATGGAAGCAGCCCCAGAAAGTTCAGGAAATCACACATATCTTAAGCAGGAAACCTTTTCATAACCTGATCAAAACCATGATCATATACGCAGTATGAAACAAGTCATCACAGGGCAATCGCATGAAATTTTCCCTTACTCATTTTCCGCTTTTTTGGCTCTAAATCCCAGCAATGTCAACCGCTTGAAAAAAATAGTTATTTGGTTGCTTGAACTGCGACCTTGGGAGTGTTATAATGTAAACTGAAAAATTAAGAAGGGGGTATCGGTAAGACCGATTGTCAGCAATGAATTATGGAAGAGAGATATTATAGTTTCGTCTGCATCAGGGGCAAACGCAATTGCTGTTGCCCAATACACAGTATCGCTTATTTTTTTAGGGCTAAAGCGTTTCTGGCATTATACCTCATTGGTCAAGAAAACCAGGACTTTCCCTGACCGACAAACTTACGAGATTCCGGGCGGTTTTGACTCAACGATAGGCATCGTTTCCTTCGGGGCAATAGGCAAAAAAGTATGCAAGTATCTAAGCTGTATGTGTGAATCTGACATACTGGTTTGCGACTTGCTCTTAACAGCTGAAGATGCATCAAGATTCGGACTTCATAAAAGCTCTCTTGAGGAGGTATTTCAGCAGTCAGACGTTATCAGTCTGCATACACCCATGCTGGATACTACAATTGGAATGATAGATAAAAGAATCCTGAACTTGATGAAAACGAATTCAGTGCTGATTAACGCGGCCAGGGGAGCTATTATCAGTGAAAATGATCTGATAAATTTCCTGCGTTACCAGCAGGACGTCTATGCTATTTTGGACGTAACTGAACCTGAACCTCCGATGGCTGATTCTGTGCTATACGATATGGAAAATGTATTATTGTCTCCCCATATAGCAGGTTTTATGGGACGCGAATGCAAAAGGCTCGGCCGGTATATGGTGGAAGAACTCCAAAGATATGTTCTTGGCATGGAACTACATTGGCAGGTGAATCGGGAGCACCTTGCCTTCTCCACATAATAGCGGACTCAAGCCGGGCTTAGCCATAGCTATAAGGATTTTTAAGTGCTTATAGAAAAAGGGCTTAATCGTGTTTTTCGGCCAAAAATACTGGAAGTTCATATATTCTATGAAAATGCGAAGATATCCTATTTTTTCAGGTTGTGGAAATTGTTATAGTTGCCATAGTAAAGTTGCGTGAACAAAACACCTTATTTTAAGGTGAATTGATGAATTGAAAATTTAAGAGATGGGTATTTGATGTTGGGTGTGTTGCTCAATAAAGAGAATACCTGCGAATGTTAAACAATTCATTGTGATGGTTACAAGTGCGTTAAGTAAGTTTTGTGTTAATGTAATTTGGAAGAAGTGAGAAAATTTTTGGAAAGGAAGAGAGAAGATGAAGAAAATGTTAAAAATTGTGTGTATAGGAGCCGCTATGGCAGTCCTGGCAATTGGTGTTGGTGCGAACGGTGATGTGCTTGAGCGGCATGACTTTGGTGCAGCTGCTCCAGACGGTTGGGCCAACACCGGTACGTCGACATGGGCTGCATTGCCCCAAGGATCCGCTGTTTTAGCAGAAGATGTGCTCCTGCCGTCGAGAGGCTTAGTCGCGAAGTTAGGTAGTACATCATGGCTGCAGGTTGGAGCCGATCCGGTCCTTAATACTGGCATTACAACACAACTGATGATAGATGTCTGGGTTTACAACCCGTCAACAAGCACGGCTATGCAAAGGATAGTAGGCAGGGCTTATGACTGGTATATTGATCAAGCGAGCGCTAGTAGATTTGCGTCCTTTACTTTTCGAGATGCGCGCGCCTCGGCTACACCAATCACATTATTAGGCAATGCTGCGCTTAATGACAGCCTGTGGCATCATATTGTGGCACAATATAATGCGGCAGCAGGAACAGCTAGTCTGGATGTAGATGGAACGATTGTGACGGGTACCTACACCAGTGGTGGCACCGTCTCACAAACCTCTACCGCTCGTTATGCTATCGGAGCACGGGCCACAGCGGACACCATCGGCACCAACATGTACAGGGGCTCGGTTGATGATGTCAGGATTTATAATATTCCTGAGCCGACCACTATCGCTCTGCTTAGCCTCGGTTCAATGCTGGTTTTCCGTCGAAGAAGAACCTAAAAGGAAATTAGGGATATATAGTTGACTCAACTTGAGCCAACTTATAGTACTATGACTATTACCCAACCCACCCCTCAGGGGGTGGGTTGAGTAAGGTATGTATCCCTAAAAGGAAAAGCAAATAGGAAACACAGGAGAAGTAAAATGAAAATGACGATGTTAGTTTTTTTGGTAGTCCTGTTGCTTGCGGCATCTCTGCCCGCAGAAATCCTTACCACGAATCCTGATTCAGTCCCTGAACTTAACCCGTATATTGACGTTAACGAAGCCTCGAGGATGGTTTTCACATACGAAGGCGTGATTCCGGGATTTATTTGCGACAACAATACATATGCGCATGCGTACTGGAAGGTGGGCGGCAACTCGGAAGCGAACTCGGTGACTCCTAACGACAACAACACGCTAAGGGGAGACGCAAGTTTAGTACTGGTTTTTAAGTTGCCGGTTAAGCCAGAAGGGCAGGTGCTGATAGATGCGCAGCTGGTGTCTTATGTCGGCTGGATTACTGCGATAGAGTCCGTTGACCTTTACGGCATCCGTACAGTTGCGGCGGGAACCGAACCGAATAAAATTGTTAAACAGTCTGACCATTTTGTCGGGTCGTTCGGCTGTGACCCATGCGCAACACCTATCCAGACGGAGTATGTTGAGATGCCCTATTCTGCATCACGAAATAAGTGGCATATTACCGGATATTATCCCCAAGATATGAACGGTCCAGATAGATTAAGATGCTGGTTGCAGAAGCAATATACCGATGGCGCCGTGGGCGGTGATTATGTTTTGTTGCGATTAAATGTAGGTGGTTACCGTCCCATTAGTTCGTATCACCAGGTTCAAGTCTCATCGATGTGGGATAATCCGACTTATGACGTGAACGATGTTAACCATTTGACTATACCGATACCAGAAGCCAACCTCGTAAAAACTTTTTCTCATTCGCCAAGGCTGGTCCTTCACTTCGGAAGCCCACCAGCGCCGGCGTGCCCGGGACCAGGGGTGTACTGCTGCGCAGCTTTGCCGGGCGATGTGACTGGAAACTGCCATGTGGACATGAATGATCTCAAAATAATAGTAGGCTCCTGGCTGGAGACGATTGCTGTTAGTGAGGCGAATTTAATCTCACGCCATTCATTTGATGGAAGTGGAACTGCAGGCTGGGACAACAGCATTGCGGGCGGTTATCCTGCCATCCCCTTTGATGCATGCGAGCCCAATAAAGGCGGTGCCATAGTAACAGATGCCAGAAGAGGCAAAGTCGCGGATATACATAGTTCTACCACATGGCTGTATGTTGGTCCCGATCCGCACCTTGATACTAATAATATTACAACACAACTAACGGTAGCGGCCTGGGTTTTCTCAACAAACACTGCTTCGCATAGGATAGCAGGCAAGGGTTATTCCTGGTATTTAAATGTCGACCAAGGCCTGCACTTTATTGTAAGGGACGCGAATGACCCGGACGCGAATCACCCAACAATCACACTAGATGGCAACAAAATAGTTTCTGACAGCAATTGGCATCATGTTGCGGCAACCTATGATACGAATACAGGAGCACTTAAGCTGTATGTGGATGGAGTGCTGGATAATAGTCTTATCCACTATCACGTTCCAACATCCACCATCTACCAGTTCGGTGCGACTGGTTCTCCTTATGCTATCGGAGCACGGATAAAGACAGATGATGGCAACGATGCCAACATTCCCAGCAGAATCACCGCTCTCGCGGGCGAACTCCATGGATACGTTGATGAGGTTCGGGTGTATGGCAGGGCGCTGTCTGCGGCTGAAATCGCAGCACTGGCCAGTTGGGGTCTACCTGCCGACGTGACCGGCGACAACAATGTGAATTTGAGTGACTTTGCAGCGCTTGCAGAGGATTGGCTTGAATGTGCTTTGTTCCCTGACCCTGAAACAGAATGTTGGTAATAGTTTAGCGATATAAATCGGTGCGGAGCATATAATAAGCTCCGCACCGATAATTCTTCACTTCAGGGAGAATGCGGCAGGGCGTATGAGCCGTTGCCAGTGTAAGATGCAGAAAAGCGTATATTCTGTTAGGAAAGGCCATAAAGACATTACAGTGGAGCAGAAGCGATGAAAACTGAAATCAGAATAAAGCGAAACTCTGTCCGAAACATTGCAGGCGGATTTACTTTAGTTGAGCTTCTTGTAGTCATTTCCATAATAGCGCTTCTGCTGTCGGTTATGATACCGGCTTTACAAAAAGCTCGCACTGTGGCCCAGGCGTCGGTATGCAGCAGCAATATGAGCCAGCTGTATGTCGTCCAATTCACTCATGCCTCAGGTAATGACGGAAAATTCCCGCACCACGGGGGAAACTTTGCAAACTTTCACCATATACAATCTGCAACACAAGCTAATCCTCCTTTTAATCCCGATTATAGGGTTGATATATACAACTCATATAAATCCTATATAGGAAACAGCAGGATTTTTGTGTGTCCGATTACCGCCAAATTTGCTTCGACCGGTAAAACTCTCGGCTACTACAAGGATGCAAGTTGGCGGGAGCCTACGCCGGCATATGACTGGTGGTACGGAGGATGGAGTGCCAACTTCTATTACCGCGACGGTGATTTAGGCAAGGTAGTTCGATGTTCCACCTATAACTTTTTTGCTGCTTGGGAGCCGAAGGGGCAGGAGGTCAAAATTTTTGACCTGCGACAGCCAGAGCTGGAGCCCGATAAAGTTGCGTTCGTCGTAACCAAAGCGGATAAATGGGCCACTTCCCAATTTGACCTCACGGCGTCAGGTGTTTTTGTAAGCCACGAGATATTCGCAGATAAAGGAGATATCATTGACCGCGGTCACGGGGGCATGGTGGGTGGGCCGAACGTTAGAGATCTTTCCCTTGTAAGCCGAGCGGGGGCTAGCCCCAACCCCGTAGCTTTTGGCGATGGGTCTGTTTCGAGAGTCCCGACATCTAAAGTCAAATTGCGAGGATGGTATAACGAGAAGGCGGGTAGAAAAATAGAGCTTTATTGGTAATCAGATCCTATTACATGGCAGCCAAAGCATGTTCGCAGCCTTATTACCTTTTTAGACATAATATTAGATATAATCGTACTCACCGCGAAAGGTTTTTTTAGCCGTTTTGGTGGATAGAGTTGCGGAATTCCTACATAGCAGAATTTGGACACAATGGCTCCATAGTAAAAGTGATGGATTTGCCGCTTATTGATGAATGCAGGAGGCATAAAATGAAATACAAGCTAAGTATGGTCGTAGGAACGTTGTTATCCTTTATTGCAGCCGGTACAGCCCTGGCGTCCGATTATCAGGACCTGAAAGAGCTGATTAATAATCGCAAAGAACAGACTGCCTCTTTTTTTAAGCGTCTGAATTATGCGGATAAGGGCCTGACGGTGGTGGCCGTTGCGGTTGAAGAGGGTAATTATGTTCAAGCTGCCGAGCAGTTATTGGATTATTTTGATGGTAGAAAAATAACCCCGGGTTTTCAATTGGGAAAGAGTTCTGATTCGGTAAAGGTAGCCGATGGGCTTCTGAAAGACAAACTGACTTTATCAGGCATGCAAGGCGTATTAGAGAGAAATCAGGACGGAAATATTATATGGAACTCACGAGGTGGAACAGATAACGTCGAATGGCCGAATCTGCTAAGCCGGCACCAAGGCCTTATGGATGTAATGAATGCCTATCGACAGACGGGTAAAACACAATACTTGACGTTCATTCAGGGGTATTTATGGGATTGGCTTGTCCATAATGATTTGCCGATTAAAGAAATTGAGCGATTTGGTAAAGGCCAATGGGCAAATAGTATTGTCCCACCGTGGCGTACTCTTGATTCCGCAATTCGTGCGCGAACATGGCTAAAGTTATGGGAAAACTGGAAAGGTGAGCCGGTAAATAAAAAGACCAGATTTTTGATGCTTATGTCGCTGCTGGACCATGCTGATTATCTGCGCTGGCACCACCGGCCCGATGGAAACTGGAAAGTTAATGAAATGGATGGTTTGGTCCAAATCTCTGTCGTATTCCCGGAATTTGCCGATTCGAATTCATGGTATGAATATGGGATAGGACAGCTTGCGAAGGAAATTGATAATCAATTTTATCCAGACGGAGCGCAAAAGGAACTGACTTCCCACTATGACCGGATTGTGGTTGGGCATTTCCGGGATGTCGTGGAGGTGGTTGAATCGAGCCCAAGAACACTGCCGGCTAGTTTTCGCGGAAAATTAGAAAATCTTTACAGATATCTGGCTTATGTATTGAAACCCAATGGATGCGGGCCTATGAATAATGATTCGGATGGCAAAGATTACACACTGCCGGTTATTCAAAGAGCTGCCGAACAATATGGTAGCGACGATCTTAAATACATAGCAAGCTGGGGAACCAAAGGAGCCTGGAAAGCAAACAGCTATAGTACAGTATTGCTCTGGGCCGGTCAGGCGATTTTCAGAAACGGCTTCGCGAAGGATTCGGACTGGTCTTTTTTCGATGTTGGGCCATGGGGAATAGGACATCAGCATAATGATAAGTTACACCTTTCAGTCGTCGTAGGAGGCCGGGATATATTAGTAGATTCCGGCCGGTATACCTATAATGGCTACCATGATACATCGAATATCTGGCGGAATTATATTACAGGGTCTGAATCGCATAATGTTATCCTTGTTGATGGATTGGGTCAGTCCGCCAGTGAAAAAGAAGCCAGCAAGCCGCTTTCAGAAAGCGATTATGTTATTACCGACACATTTGCCTTTGCCCGCGGCACATATGACACAGGCTTCAAAGGAGTCTTGGATAAAGATGCCAATACATATCGCGGCAATGCGGCGCATAGTCGAGCGGTGATGTATGTCGAGCGGCTGGGATGGGTAGTCGTTGACCATATTAGAACGGACTGCCCACGGAAGCTGGATGTCTTATGGCGTTTTCATCCGGATTGCCGGGTAAAAAATACAGGGCAAAAAGTATTTACCGCCGATCCGAACAAGGCGAATCTGCTTATCCAGCCGATATCAGCGAATGACTGGGACATCGAACTGGTGAGTGGCCGAATCAAGCCGTCTGTGCAGGGATGGTATAGTGAGACATACAATGTAAAAGTGCCGAATACAGTGGCGGTTTATTCAAAGCAGGTTCAGGGGGATACGATGTTTGCGTGGCTGCTGAAGCCTGTTAGAAATGATCTTCCAGCCATCGAGGTAAAGAATTTCCAAATGGATGTAGCCAAAGGGCTTTGTCATATTGAATTTTCACAAGAAAGCGGATATGTGCTTAAGATGGACATTCCTGTACTTGGGGGAGTGCCGTGTATGGGAAAAACAGTTGAATAAATTGAATACGCTAAGGAAGTCTGACCACGGTAAATCAAATGTCTCTATCAGTCTATGATTACATAGTTATTGTCTTCTATCTCGTGTTTATGTTCGCGTTGGGGCCGGTCTATAAAAGTTTCAGCAGGACAGCCAGCGATTATTTCAGGGGCGGAGGTAGTATGTTATGGTGGGTGGTCGGAAGTTCGGCTTTTGTGAACAATTTTTCCGCGTGGTCATTTACGGGCGGGGCCGCGAAGGCTTATGAAACCGGCACCTTTTTCTTGCTTATTTTCTACGCCAACGTAATCGCGTATACGTTTATGTATTTCTTTACTGCTGCTCGCTATCGGCAAATGCGGGTTATCACTGCCGTAGAAGGGATTCGTAAACGCTTTGGCCTTGCAAATGAGCAGGCATTCACATGGCTTTATATTCCTACATATATCGTATTCGGAAGTATCTGGCTTTATGCTATCGCAGTTTTTATGTCTGGTGCGCTCGGGATTAACATGTCTGCTTTGATAATAATCCTTGGAGTTGTGGCTATAGGGATGACAATGTTGGGCGGTTCCTGGGCAGCGACCTCCAGCGACTTTGTTCAAGCCCTGGTGATTTTAACGATTACGGTAATGATGGGAATACTGGTGCTGATTCGCCCTGAAGTTGGTGGGATAGGCAGCCTGATTGAAAAAATTCCAACCCATCATTACAGGTGGACGGAGTTTTCCAGACTTGGCATTATTATCTTTTTCGCGGTAACTTTGCTGTTTAATCATGTGATTCAAAACAATAGCATTTCTTATGGTGCTGCAAGATTCATATTTGTCAAAAATGGCAGAGAGGCCAAAAAAGCTGTTTTAATTCCGCTTTTCGGCTTTCTTTTATTAACCCCAATCTGGATGGTGCCGGCCATGGCAGCTACTTTTTTCTATCCGGATATGTCCGCGGTATTCCCAAACTTAATCCATCCCAACGAGGGGGCTTATGTTGCTGTGGCGCTGACCGTGTTGCCCAAGGGACTGGTTGGCTTGCTCATATGCGCCGTATTTGCTGCCAGCATGACCAGTATGAACGGCCAATTGAATACGGTATCCGGAACATTCGTGCGGAATTTCTATATTCGTGTAGTTAATAAGACAGCCTCCGAAGCCAGGCAGATTTTGATTGGAAGGATATTTATTCTTATTTATGGTGCAATCTGGATTGTGGTCGCTTTATCATTGCAGTCCCTGAAGGGTTGGGGGCTTTTTAATTTGGTGCTAATGGCCTCGGCATGTGTAGGAATTCCCACAGCTATACCGCTATTTTACGGTATTTTTATAAAGCGAACACCGTCATGGGCCGGATGGAGCACGGTGCTGGTCGGATTAATTTTTTCCGTTATGATGCGATTCATGCTTACTGCCGATTTTATTAAACAGATTGGCCAGAGGTTTTCCGCAGTGGAATTGAATGTTCTGGAAATAGGCGACCTGAATATCGCCATCACGACTGGCGTTAATATTGCTGTTTGTACAATATGGTTTCTCGCAACAATGCTTTTTTATAAACCAGAAAAGAGCGAGTATAATCAGCAGGTTGATAAGTTTTTTCAGGAAATGAACACGCCGATAAATACGGATGAAGGGCAGGCCCCTGCCTATCAAAGTGATTATCGGCAGTTGAATATAATGGGCAATCTTTGTCTTATTTACGGTGCTTCCATCTTATTTATGTTGTTTTTTCCAAATTCGATGACATCACGCATCTATATAGGAATTTGCGGTGGTTTTGTTTCTGGACTGGGAGCGATTATGAGGTTTTCTGCGTACAGACGAGGAGTAAAATAGCTCCTGTTCTGCGGCTCATATAGCACAACAAAATACTTAAATGGACGAGGCCGAAAAAATACTTACGCGACGATAGCGAGCAATGAAAGAGCTATAAGTGTTTCAGAAATGGGAAATCTCAGAGAGATGTCTCTGGCAGCAGTTTGCCTTGTTGAAAACATCGCTATTGTCATTGCGAGGCAATCTTGATTTTTTGAGCTTTGAGACCGCTTGGCCCGGCCCGAGCAGTTATCTTTCTAACAGGGCAGCAGCGGTTTTAGGTTCAGAGGTGAGTGATGAATAAAAGGTTTTTTAACATTTTAAGCCTGATTGCATTGGTTCTGCCGGTAGCCTGCATGGCAGATGTCCCTGTGCCCGGCGTACCGCCGGGACATCCGCGCGTTTATCTAAGGTCCGCCGATGTCAATGACATAAGGGCCAAGATATTACTTCCCGAATTTCAGTCTGACTGGAACGCCATAAAGTCCAAGGCCAACAGCGAAGCCGTCTCCGCTGCCCTGGTCTATCTTGTCGAAGGCGATACGACAAAAGGGCGATGGGCGATCGGCCAGGCGATGACGGCCATCCAGGCCTGCACCGACGGACGAACATTCGACTCGGCGATGCACTGGGCTGCATGCGTTTACGACTGGTGTTACGACCTCCTGACGCCGTCAGAAAAAGCCGGCTTCGTGACAGAGTTTCAGCGAGTGGCCAATCTGAATGCTCCCTATTACCCGGCACAGCTCACCGCCAATCCGGTAGTCGGCCATACCGCGGAGGGCTGGCTGCTGACAGGCCAGCTCCCGGCAGGGATTGCTATCTACGATGAGAACGGCGTAATGTACGATGCGGCTGCTCAGCTTTTCTTCCAGAAGTATATCTCTCCCCGCAATTTTCATTATCCTTCTCATGCATACCACCAGGGCGATTCGTACCTGAGCAGGTTTGCGCACGATATCGCATCAGCATGGCTGTTCAGGCGAATAGGGGCAGGCGATGTGTACAGCTCCGAGCAGCAATATATGCCGTACTGTGCAATTTATAACCAGCGTCCCGACGGACAGCAGATGCGGCGGGGCGATACATACGACTCAACAGGCATCGCAGGCTCCAAATATCCCATCTTCATGATGACAGGCACCTACTACGAGGAGCCATACGTAATGGCAATGGCAGATGACCCGCGGTTTACAAAGTACACTTCCTGGCAAATCCTGCGTCCT
>Ga0315294_10006251_pt1 | contig 13054 bp, 14 predicted proteins | sample YL17G13_40_MG_FD_203626 | JGI IMG/M metagenome (GOLD analysis project Ga0315294, IMG submission 203626) | Sediment microbial communities from Yellowstone Lake, YNP, Wyoming, USA - YL17G13_40 | ecosystem: Environmental > Aquatic > Freshwater > Lake > Sediment | place: USA: Wyoming | collected... | reverse complement strand
CCGCCGCAGATGCCCATGAGGTTCTTCATGGAAAGAGTGAGTTTGGAGATGCTATGGTGCTTCAATATGGGCACGTTGATGAACGTATCGCACTCGAGCGCGTCGCGAAGGATGGGCCAACCCTGAAGAGGGCTGTCATACGGAAGCCTTGCCTCGAATGTGTTCCAGTCATCGGGGAAGAAGACGTTCGCGCCTTTTGCCACTGCCGCTTGCATAATGCCGCTATTGTCGTAGCATCTGCGCGCGTCATTACAGGTGACATCGAATACGTTGACGCGCCTTGCCCCGGCGTTGAAACAGAGTTCGACGATCGCGGCGACGACTTTAGGGTTGGTGGTGGCCGCCTGTTCCGGGGAGCGGTCCCATCCGATATTCGGCTTCACCAGCACCGTATCGCCTTTCTTGACGAATCTATCAATGCCGCCCATCGCCTCGATCGCTTTCACGGTCACGCGGTATGGGTCATCGCCCTTAGCTTCGACGATATCATAGGCGCCGCGCGTATTCTTCTTTGGCCTTCCGTCAGACGTTTTGTTATCTGCAAGACCTTGTTGTGGCCTACGCATCCCGTATACGAGATACGCGATGAGCGCAAGGCACGTCTTAAAGAATTGGCCGCGCGACAGCTTCTTCCGCATGCTATCTCCCCTTTTTCAATTCAAGCGCTTTGTTATGGTTCACAATAGCCTCGTGCATCATGCCAAGATTCCTGTATGCGATCGCGATATTGTTGTAGAGGTATGGATCGCCGGGATCGAGCACAATCCCGCGCGAAAGGATCCTGACCGCCTCTTCGTTCTGCCCTGTCAATATATACGTTATGCCGAGGTTATTATAGATGTTGATGAAATGGCTGTCAATCTCAAGGGCCTTCTTGTACGCGCCGATCGCGTCGCTGGATCTGCCCATGGCCCTGAAGGCGTCGCCGAGGTTGTAAGAGACCTCGCCGTAACCCGGGTCGATCCGCAGCGCTTTCTCGTAAAGACCGATAGCCTCTTCGTAGCGGCCTGCCTTATAATACTCAATGCCAAGATTATTGTACGCGCGTGCGCTCTCCGGCGAATACCGCAAGAGCCGTGAGTAAAACGCGATCGGCTCATTCCAGTAGACGTTCTGACGGATCGTGAGGAGTGTCGAGGCAGAGACCATCACGACGCACGCACAAGCCGCTATTACCCTTACTGCGCCGCCGACAGAATACGCAGTGCGGAATACATACGCGGCCATGAGGAAGACGCCTATTGACGGCATGTAGAGCCAATGCTCTGCCATGTACGCGTTGATGGGATAGGCCATGTTGGACATCGGCAGGATCATTATAAAGAACCACCCGACGGGAAACAGGAAGAAATCCTTTCGCCTGCGCGCGAGAGCGGATACGCAATAGACTATCGCCATCCCTGCCAGCGCTGCACCGCTTAACGCGGATATGCCAAAGAGCGCGGGAGGCCTCATGCCGTACTCCATATGCAAGCCTGTCGGTAGGATAAGAAGGCGCGCATAAGAAGAGAGGGCGCTCAAGAATCCCAATACCCTCTCATGGAGCGGCAGGACCGTGATATCCTGCGCGAATAGAGCCCGGAATACCGTGCATCGTATAAGGATATATATGCAGGCAAGGCCCGCGAGCGGGACGATCGACCGTGCGGCAACCCTCTTATTGAACGCGTAGTGGTAGAAAAGGATTGCGACGGGGACCATGATGCTGCTTTCCCGCGAAAGGAGCGAGAAGGCGTAGCAGATGATCATGGCGAAAAAATTATAGGCGCCCCGCGCGTCGATCGACCGTATATAGAATATCATGGCCAGGAGGACTAAGGTAAGGGCTAACGGGTCAGCCCTTCCTGAAATGTATGAGACAGCTTCGGTATGGACCGGGTGAGTGACAAACAGCGCGCTGGTAATAAAAGCAAGGATCCCGTCTTTGTACATGAGTGTGATAAGCCAGAAGATGCAGAGTCCCGCAGATATGTGGAGGATGACGTTGGTCAGGTGATATCCGAAGCTGTTCGATCCCCATAGAGCATGGTCGATCATATAGGTGAGGAGTTGGAAAGGGCGGTACGCGGCGTACGTCTTCCCTGCGCCGCTGCCTATGCTCTCGGTAAAGAGGTGAGCCGCCATCGACCAGTGCTGTATGGATAGGTTATTTACGATGAGGTCATGGTCATCCCAGAGGAACTTTCCGGCAATCGAGTTCGCGTACGCGATTGCCCCAAGAAGCGAGATGACTATGACAAAAATGAGGGTATAATTTCGTGACATGCCGTTATCGGTCTTCATCTCTCGAGGGACCGGGCTTTTTCATGGTATTCGTTCGCCTTCTTTTCGTCCCCTCGCGCGCGATACGCGACACCGAGATTATAATACGCGTTGGGGTGATGAGGATTGATCGAGATCGCTTTCTTGAACGCATCGATCGCCTCATCTTTCTTTCCGATCGTCCAATATACGCTCCCGAGATTCGTATAGGTCCGCTCATCGAAGGGACGAGCGCGCGCCGCATCCTGATACGCGGATATCGCCGCATCATATTGACGAAGGTCCGCATAGGCGGTGCCGAGGTTGTAGGATGCGTTTGCATATGCCGGTCGTAAGGTAAGGGCCTTCCGGTAACATGCCATGGCTTTCGTATAGTCGCTCAATTTTGCATATGCGATACCGAGGTTATTATATATCTCGGGATTCTTCGGATCTATCGCGAGCGCCTTTTTAAATATCGAGATGGCATCGGCGAGGCGACCGCTCTCTTCAAGGAATATGCCGTAGTTTATGTGCGCGCGCGCGCTCTGCGGGGCGTATTGAAGCGTCCGCGCATAAAATGTGGCCGGGTCGGTCCAGTATGGATTGTGACGGATGGTGAGTGCAGAATATGACAATATAAGAGCAGTGGCAAGGTATAAAGCGGCGAGCGTACCTCGCTCTTTTGTGCAATAGAGCGTTCTCAGGCCCTGCGACACCGCGAGAAAGAACCCGATCGAAGGAAGGTAGAGCCAGTGTTCGGCCATATACGCGTTGACCGGATATGCGATATTTGATGTCGGTATAAGCGAGATGAAGAACCATCCTATGCCGAAATAGATGACCCCTCTGCGTCTCCTTGCCAATGCCGCGCAGGATAAAAAAATAGCAAAAAGAGATGCGCCCATGAGCACATGCGGGTGTATGGAGGAGGAAGGCGCCAGGCCATATTCCGCGTGCAGCCGCATCGGTACGAATAGCTTTGAGAGATGCTGGAATAGTGCGGCAAAGAAACCGGGGATCCTTTGCCAGAGATCGAGAGGGTATATGATATTCTCAAGGAGGGCCTTCAGCAGCGTGGTGCGCGCGGCAACGTATACTATGGCGAACACGAAGAGGGCGCCTATCCTGAATAACGGCACTTTCTTCCTGAACGTATAATGGTGCAGGAGTATCAGGAATGGCAGGATGAGGGCATTTTCTCTCGCGAGGAGCGCGCACGCAAAAAAGATCGACGAGAGGAAGGGTCTCGACTTGATATAATAGATGAAAGTGAGGAGCATAAAAGTCAGAGAGAGCGGGTCAGCCCTTCCCGAAATGTAAGAGACGGCTTCCGTATGGACGGGATGGACGACGAAGAAGAACGCCGTCATGAGGCTCAAGACGTTATCTTTGAAGAGCAGGAGCATGAGGTACCAGATGCAGAATGCCGCGGCGATGTGCCATACGATATTTTGAAGATGGTAACCGAACGGATTGAGCCTCCAGAAGGAATAGTCGAGGGCATAGGTCAGGCCTTGGAGGGGGCGGTAGAATCTGTACTTGACGCCGGCACCCGCGCCGATATTCCCCGAAAAGAGATGCGGGATCCCCGACGCTTGTCTGATATGGGCGTTCTTTTCGATCAGCTCGCTATCATCCCAAATAAAGGGCCCGTGAAGCGTATTCGCATAGCATATAAGCGCGAGGACGGTGATGCAGAACGCCGAAATCAGGGCCTGTTGCCGCATATGCGAGCCATCTTTCTCTTTGACGGATTAAAATATCCCATGGCAAGACGGGGAAAGCGTCTCTTGAGCGTTCTGATCATCCGGCCAAGGCCTATTATATCCTGAAGGGCGGGTTTCGGCAGTTTCATGTCGCGGATGAAAGCGATAGGATCGTAGTTGAGGTTGCGCCATTGAATCATATCGACGCCGGATCGCGCAAGAAAACCTGTGAGCGCAGCGAGCTCGTCAGCCGTATCGGTGAAGCCCGGCATGGTCAGATAGTTGAGTGAGACGAATATGCGTCGTGATCGGCATATCCTGATAGACTTCATCACGTCTCTAAACGCATATCCTCGGGGCTTGTAATACCTGTTGTAGTACGCCGGTCGCGCGCTGTTAAGGCTTATGCGTATCGAATCGAGGCCGGCGTCTATGAGTTCCTGAAGCGCGTCCGGTCGACTCGCGTTCGTATTGACATGTATGACGCCTCGCGTCGTCGCTTTTCGTATCATGGCGATCGCGCGCTCAATCGTATGTGTCCGGAGGAGCGGTTCCCCTTCGCATCCCTGGCCGAAGCTTACGATCGGGTCTTGCGCGCGACGCAGATGAAAGAGCGCGATCTCGGCGATCTCTTGCGGGGTCGGGACAAAACGTATCCGGGGTTGCGAAGGCTGACAATTCTTTCGCGCCTGATATGAAATGCATCCGGCGCATTGTGCATTGCAGTATGGCGAAACAGGCAATGGCGCTTCGTATCGGGAGAGAAAGAAGTTCTGGGCGTTCGGGCAACCATAACGAAGAGCGCATCGTTCCAAGTGGGTGATCAGCCTGTTCATAGGTAATAGTTTTCTTGTCGCCGCGATGCCTTTTTTTACCGATGGGATGTCTATATATCGCGCATCGTGCCTGCGATCACGATCTACGGTTATGCCTGCAGTGTAGTAGTTTCCTTTGTAAAACGCGAGCGCCGTGTACGAGAAGAGCGGGAGCCGTTGCGGAGTGCCGCGCTCTCTATACGCGGGGCTCAAAGTAACCGTATTCCCGGGTGCCATATGCGCTCCGACCGCGCTATATCTTTCATGGCTCATGCAGACGAAACGGCCGGAACGTGCGTCGTACCCGATAGGATTCCGCATAGGGAGCGTGAAGAGTTGGCTGGTGGGAGGCAACCGGATGAGATGTCCAGGTTCCAGCGCCGAGAAAGAGCCTCGTTCCATTCCCGCGGCTTGTATGTGCGGTGAATGGAAGACCTTGCCTGACGCGTCGGCATAGACGGCGTGCGGAATCTCGCGCTTCATTTTCTATTCTATGGAAGGACGTATTTGTTCGTGATGGGCATGCGCCTGTCTTTGCCGAATGCCTTGGGCGTGATCTTGATGCCGGGCGGCGCCTGTCTGCGCTTGTATTCGCTTTTATCGACCATCGCAATGACCTTCATTGCCGTAGCTCTGTCGCATCCGTTTTTCTCAATATCTACGAGGCCCTTATCTTCTTCGACATAGAGCTTCAATATGGGATCGAGAAGGTTATACGGCGGAAGCGTATCGCGGTCTTTTTGGTTTGCCTTCAATTCCGCGGTCGGCTCTTTCCTGGATACCGATTCCGGTATCACGGCTGATATGCCATTCCTGTATTTGGCAAGCTTGTAGACGAGCATCTTGGGCACATCCTTGATGAGGGCGAACCCGCCTGCCATATCGCCGTAGAGCGTGGCGTAGCCGGTCGCCATCTCCGACTTATTTCCTGTGGTGAGGACAAGCCATCCGAACTTATTCGAGAGCGCCATGAGGAGCGTGCCTCTGATACGCGCCTGCAAGTTCTCTTCGGCAATATTCCTCTGCGTGCCGGTAAAATGGGGTTCGAGCGTCAAGAGGAATATCTTATAGATATGATCTATGGAGATAGTGTGGAAGGTGATCCCAAGGCGGCGCGCGACCTCTTTCGCATCGGCCTCGGATGTTTCAGACGAATACCTCGTCGGCATGAATACGCCGATCACGTTATCCTTGCCGAGCGCGTCAGTCGCGATTGCCGCGACGAGGGACGAGTCTATGCCTCCCGATAACCCGATCACGACCTTCTTGAACGAATTCTTCGCGATATAATCTCTCGTCCCGGTAGTGAGTGCCATATATGCTTCGGCGAGGGTGTCGAGCCGGGGGATGTCTCGTGCGTTAACCAGCTCCTTCTTCTGCGCTGAAGGAAGGCCGCATATCTTATGAGGACGCGTGCGTAGGGATTTTCGAGCGGCAGGTACTTTGATATCCGCCACTTTGAGCTCCTCCGTAAAGGCGGCCGCCCGCGCAACCGTTTTTCCTGTCGCATCGACGATCATGGATTGGCCGTCGAAGACGAGCTCATCCTGTCCTCCGATGAGGTTTACGTACGCGATCACCGCGTGCCCTGCGCGCGCACGACCCTTAATGAGCTCCTCTCTCTTTTTTATCTTGCCCATATAGTACGGAGACGCGTTGATGTTGATGATCAATCCCGCCCCTGCGCCCAGCTGCGTCTTCATGGGTCCGGCATCGTGCCATATGTCTTCGCAGATATTGACTCCACAGGCGACATCGCCGATCGACCAGACCTGGGCGGATGCACCGGCGGTAAAATAACGCATCTCATCAAATACGGCGTAGTTGGGCAGCTTCATCTTATGGTAAAGCCCTTTTACCGTACCTCTATGTATGAGCGCGGCGGCATTATATATATGGGGACCTCTCTTGTCGACAAAACCGACTATTGCCACAATGTCGCCGATCGACGCGGCTATTCTCTTAAGCGTCGCGATATTGTCGGCCACAAACTTTGACTTTAAGAGCAGGTCTTCGGGTGGATATCCGGTGACTGACAACTCGGGGAATGCGACTATGTCAGCGCCAAAGGTTTTTGCCTTTGCGGCATATTCGATGATCTTGCGGGCGTTTCCCGCGAGGTCTCCGACGGTACAATTGATCTGCGCGAGCGCCAACCGTATCTTTTTCATATTCGGATCACTTTTTCATCTTATCGATGAGGATGATCGCCTCCGCGATCTCCCGCATCGATTTACGCATGTCCATGCTCTGTTTCTGGATCTTGCGGAATGCATCCTGCTCGGAGAGAGGCCCCTCGCGCATCAGGATGCCTTTCGCCTTCTCCACGAGCTTTCGGGTCTCGAGCTCTTCCTGGATGACCTTTGTCTTGACCATCAACTCGGCGTTCTCGATCACGATCGCGGCCTGGCTTGCAACGGTGGTGAGGATGCTCACCTCTTCTTTGGTGAATCTATGGCTCGAGGAGGTGTAATTGTTGAGTACGCCGATCACCCTCCCCTTCGCCGCGAGGGGAACGGAAAGGAGCGAGCGAAGGCCCTCATGCCTTGCGATATCCTTGAACTTATATTCCGGCTCTTTCTGTATGTCATATACGGCAATGGGCTTATTCTCCTTGGCGACCTTTCCCGCGATACCCTGTCCCAGCCCCAGCGGCGGCTTCTTGTTGTAAGCCTCGCTCATTGATTGCGTTGCCTTGAGGACGAGCTCGTTCGTCTTCTCATCGAGGAGCATGAGCGAACATATCTTTGAATTCATCGTCTCGGCGGTGACGGTGACGATAAGCTTCAGGATATCTTCAAGATAGAGATTCGAGGTGATCGTCTTGCCCACCTTTGACAGGACCTCAAGGTGTTTGAGATACGTATCCTTCTTCCTTGCGCGCACTTTTTTCATTATCGTATTATCTCGTTGTCGGGCGTTATGTTCGTCCCGAAGAATGACGTGTCGTCCGGATCGGGCATCTCCTGTATCCAGCCATTATTTAACCCCAAGTGCTGCGCCTCGTCAAGGACATTCTGGTATTCATGAAGAGCCACGCGACGGGAAAGCTCGCCAAAGGCGTACGCCTTGTACGTCGGGTAGTATTGGCTCATTATGCTTAGGAAGGCGTTCTTTGATATTTCGTTGCGTATGAAGCGCAGCGTATCGACAGTGCCGGAAGCGTCTTCGGGCAGCACGAGAAGCCGTATGATCAAACCTCGAAGGGCAACGCCATCAGTGATAACTGCATCACCCACCTGGCGGTGCATCTCGCCTATGGCAGCCCTATTGATGCGGACATAATCGCCGGCATCGGAATACTTCTTAGCGATCTCATCGCGCGCATATCGCATGTCGGGCAGATATATATCGACGATACCCGCAAGGAGCCTTAGGGTATCGATCGAATCATAGCCGCTCGTATTATAGACCAGGGGCACGGAAAGTCCCTTGGCGTATGCCTCGTCAAGGGCGGAGAGGATCTGCGGCACGAAATGGGTCGGGTTGACAAAATTGATATTGTGGCAGCCCAGGGCCTGGAGCTCGAGCATCATGCCGGCGAGCCTGCCTGTTGACACCTCCTCCCCCTCGTCAAGCTGGCTGAAGAGGTAGTTCTGGCAGTAGGCGCATTTCATGTTGCAGGATGAGAAGAAGATCGTCCCCGAGCCGCGTGAACCGGATATCGTAGGCTCTTCGCCGTGATGCGGCGCATAGCTATAGATGCGGGGAAGTGAGCCTGCGCGGCAATAGCCTTTCTTACTCGCGGCGCGGTTAACGCCGCATCGGCGGGGGCATATCGTGCAGCGCTCAAGGGAGCCTTCGAGCGCCTTGCGCGCATTCCTGATCAGGCAAGATTTTGCGGAGGGCTCATGCGCTGCATTCATCGCGCGGAATATTTTCTTGCGAGGGTGAAGATAAAGAGGCCCGTGAGGAATACGCCGCAGAATGCTTCGCATGCGGCGAGCAGCCGGAAGAGAGTGACCGGTTTCGGGATAAAGTCACCGAAGCCGACCGTAGTGAATGTGATGGTGCTGAAATATATATAATCGCTCAGCTTTACCTGATAGAAAGGATCAACAGAGCTGACGATCGCAGACAGGCCCGCATAGGTGAAGGCAAAACCGAAGATCGCGATGAATGCGGAAAGGACTATGCGGTGAGGTTTTTCGCCGTAGCCGCACAGGGTACTCATAAGGAGGCTTGGAAAATAGTGGAAGTCTCTCCTCTGCTTTAAGAGAAGGCGCTCGACCATCTTCTCCTTATATGACGCCCAGCTCGCGTCCTTATACATGCCATGCGCGAGAAAGTAGCTTTTGAGGTTTCTGTATGACTCTTCGGCAGAGATGAAACCGGCTTCGTTTACGCGTGCTGTCTGAAGGGATTTTCCTTTCGCCACAAAACTCTGCACGCCCAGAGACTTGCATGTCGCGAAATCGGTATGCCAGAGCCGCACATTATGCAGACACGCGTTCCACGCATCCGCGTCCGCCATGTCGCATTCGGTAAGGTTCGCGCCGGTGAGATCCGCATTCCATAGCCTCGCATGGGTTATATGCGCCTTGGTGAGGTCGGTATCCATGAGGGTGCAGTGGCTCAGGTCGGCATCTGAAAAGTCCGCCCCCACGAGGTCCGCGCCATTGAACGAGACATCGAAGAGATGGCTCGACGAGAGATCTGCCTGCGAGAGGTTTGCATGGTCAAATTTGATCTTCTCGAGCGTGAGGCCGCGCAACGAGATCTTGCGCAGGTTGAGCGGCCCATTACCTTGACGGTGACGAAGCGCTTCCGGCAATGCCGCACGATACGCGCTTCTATCTTTTAAATGCTCCCAACAGCTCGTATCGAACGAGAGAGCATCTTCCTGACACTCATTGCGATCGCACTTCATACGGGTTCCGCTCTATGGGATATATTCTTTTCAACAAAATCGGCGACCGTCCTTTCCTGGCCCGGCGTGAGATGCGTAAATGAGACCCCCATGCCCGGATACGAATGGAACTGCATCTCTTTATCGGCATGCCATACGACGCGTCCTTCCGTGTCTATCGCAGAGAACGGTTTTGGCAGTTTGACTGAAAGGTCGAGCCTCGTCTGTACCGGAAAGAGGTGTGTCGAATAGATATAAAGGCCTGCTGCGCTCATGTTCAGCACTGAACCCTCGAAGGTCCTCCGGGTCTCATCAGCATCGCTCATCCAATACGATACGGTAAAATGTACGTCGAGCCGGGCGAATTTGCGGCGCAAAGGATGGCAGGAGCCCACCGTGAAGAAACTCTGGAGCGCGTCCTCCTCATCGGTAAATATTTCAAAGACGACATCAAGCCTCATGACCTTCATGAGCTCGATAATAGGCAGGCCCACATGGACGAATTTAAGCATGCCGCAATGATTCACCGCGTTCTTATACGCTATGGTGAGCACATTGATGCCGCTGTAATCCGCGAGGTTGACGTTTTTCAGGTCGAGGATGATATTGATCTTGCCGTTATTGACGAGCCACCCCACCGTTTCAATGATGTCGGAGGAGTTGATGTCGATATTGCCGTCTATCTCGACAAGAGAGACGCCGCGGATCTCTCGAAAACGTATGCCCATGATAGGTGAGCTATCCGGGTTGCCTGAAGAAGAACGTATTGATGCCCTTACCCATCCTGCCCGCGTCCTTTCCGATAGCGGAAACAGTCTCTCCGCATCCGGACAGCATACACGAGACACACGCGATGAGGAGCATATACCACACTTTTTTCATACCACCACCTCGTTATTGTATCAACTGTTTTGGATCGAGAAACGAATCGCCCTTCCTGATCTCGTAGTGGAGGTGCGGCTCTATCGTCTTTGCTTGCGCGTTTCCCGTCTTTCCGACATACCCGATGAGCTGCCCCTGCCTTACCGCCTGCGTAGTCGATACCGTCTGGGCGGATAAATGGCCGTAGAACGTCTGGTACCCGTCGGGGTGATAGATCATCACGTACTTACCGTAGCCCGTCGTGACGTTACCGCAAAAAGCGATACCGCTTCTTGACGCGAATACCGGACTACCCAAGGGGGCCTTGATATCGATGCCGGCATGAGACCGGCCATTCTTTCGCTTCGCGCCAAAATCGCCGTCACCCCCTACGTCGTTCCTGATAACGATCGTGGTGCCGGCGCGTAATGGGCGTTGAAAGACCGGTTCCCTCATTCGGTAGAACATGAGAGATACGGGCGCATACGCTATAGCGGTCACTGTCGCGGTCGCGACGATGATCGCGGCATACCGAAAAAGTCGCATGAGATACCTGTATACGATATGTATAAAAAGCCATATCCTTGGCGAGGCAAGTCGCAAAATACGAGATATGGCTTTTCTGATAGATTACTGAGTCTGCCCAGCCGTGTCCGTACCGGCCTCTTCAGCAGCCTTGACCGGTATCTTCACCGTATCCTCGACCGCGGTAACGGCTGTTTGGGCGCTTCCCACGATAGGTTCGGTCACCGCTTCTTTGGTCTTGGCGACGTCTCCCGAGGCGATTTCGGCAACCCTCCTTGCCTCGTTCGTGACTACGTCCGCGCTATTCTTGCCTGTGGCCGTGACCGCGCGCGCGGATTCCTCCGTCACCTTCGCGGGGTAATGCATAAGCTTACGCCAGAAGTTCTGAAATTTATTGCCGGAGCACGACTGTCCGTCGGCCGCGTATACACACGATACGCATACAAAACTCAATAACACCACGCACCAAACAAATGCGACATACGATCTTTTCATACATCATCTCCTCTTTCAATCTACTATATACCAGCGATACGCGAATATCAAGGAAAAAAAAGATGGCGGCGAGTTCAGGAAAAGAATATCATGCGCATCGCCGCAACGAATAACACGGCGCCGAAGATCTTCTTGAGCAGCGTGTCAGATATATAATCAACGAGGTGAGCGCCGCAGAGGCCTCCTATCATAAAACCGAGTGCGATAAAGAGCGCCATGGCAAGTTTCACGTTTCCGCTATGGTGGTAGCGGAGCGCGGCCAAGAGCGTTATCGGCAGCACCATGATCGCCAGGGACGTGCCCTGCGCCTGATGTTGTGTCAGGCCGAAGAGATAGATGAGTGCAGGCACGATGATGATGCCGCCGCCCAAGCCGAGGAAACCGCTGAATATCCCCGCCAACAGCCCCACGATAATATAAGATACGCTCTGCATTGTGCTTTTGTGAATACGCGTTCCTACGGTAACAAAACAGCAACGTGCTGTTGCACCGCCTTACCGTCTATCGCACCTTTCGCCCTCTCTACGACCGTCTTAATCACTTTGCCGGCATCCGCCTTTGACTTCGCCCCGAGTTCTTCGATGACCATCTTGATCAGCGCGACAGTCTCTCCGTCGCTCATCTGTCGCGGCAGATATGATTCGAGGATCGAAAGCTCAGCCCGTTCCTTATCGACGAGATCCTGGCGGTTTCCCAGCAGAAACTGCTCAATGGAGTCTCGATGCTGCTTGACGTGTCTTCTGATGATCGAGATGACATCGCCGTCTTTTATCTCGGCAATACCTTTTTCGATTTCAAAATTCTTCATTGAGGCGAGGACCATGCGGAGCACAGACAGCCTCAACGCTTCGCGTTGCTTCATGGCGGACTTCATATCATCTTGGATCGTGTGATAAAGAGACATAGGGGGGGGTCCTCGAAAGAAAATAGATAACCACTTCACCGGTTATCTACACTACGTCGATATTAGTGACTTCGTGGGATCTCTCGCTATGCACGGAGCTGTATAAGAAGCGCGTGTGAGGAAAAGCGGGCTATGCCATCTTTACCACTTTCGTTGCCTGGTCCCCCTTCGGTCCCTTTACGATCTCAAACTGGACCTTCTCGCCCTCTTTTAAGGTCTTATAGCCTTCGCCTTCTATGGCAGAATGATGCACAAACACATCCTTGCCGTCATCGGACACGATAAAGCCATATCCCTTCTTATCGTTAAACCATTTTACTGTACCCTGTGACATTGGCTGAATCACCTCCTTTCGTGAAGCCCCACAAGTTCACGCCAGTGGGGGCGGAATCCCGCCCGTCCCGCCGAAAGGCAAGGCTGGGTGCGGGGTAAAAAAAACGACCATCCCACGCATCATACTGCAATGGAACGGTCAATTAATATGTGCAATATTCTTCCCACTAACGGCTCACTTCACAAATATGAAAATACTATACCACACATCCTGTCATTTGTCAATAGGGTCCATTGATAGATAACGGGAATGGGAAGAGACATCGTACCCCCTCTCCCGTAGGTTTGAAAAAGATTAAAAGAGTTAGCTTTGAAGTCTTTT
>Ga0315294_10006249_pt1 | contig 13054 bp, 9 predicted proteins | sample YL17G13_40_MG_FD_203626 | JGI IMG/M metagenome (GOLD analysis project Ga0315294, IMG submission 203626) | Sediment microbial communities from Yellowstone Lake, YNP, Wyoming, USA - YL17G13_40 | ecosystem: Environmental > Aquatic > Freshwater > Lake > Sediment | place: USA: Wyoming | collected... | reverse complement strand
GAACGGGGCAAGACGCCTCGTTGCTTGTCGTTTGTTGAGGATAATCTTCCCAGTTCGGGAAATAGTGGTCCGCGTAGACGGCGAAACGTCAGGGGCGCAGTTGACGCCTGCGGTGACCGTACGTTACCATGCTGACATGCCGGAGATCGCCAGGTTCCTTGGGATCGTGATCGGCATCTTCCCGAGGGAGCACCCACCGGCGCATTTCCATGCGGTGTATGGCGAATACGGGATTACGGTTGAGATCGGGGGCGGGATTGTTCACGGGGATTTCCCCAAACGGGCGCTGCGTCTCGTCCTCGAATGGCTTGACCTGCACAGGGATGAGCTGCTTGCAGACTGGGAATTGGTGCAGTCGGGCCGCCCTGCCAGGAAGATAGCGCCACTGGAGTAGTCGAGATGATCCCAAGGGTGATGTACGCAGAATATCTGGGCGAGTACAAGATCCGTCTCCGCTTCGTCGACGGTGCGGAAGGAGACGTCGATCTGAGCTCTGAACTCTACGGTGAGGTCTTCGAACCGCTGAAGGATAAGGATCTCTTTCGGCGATTCTCCATTCATCCGGAATTCGGGACCCTCGTATGGGCCAATGGCGCCGACATCGCCCCCGAGTTCCTCTACGAGAAACTGCGACTGCCTGTCTGAGCCCCGAAGCTGCCTGTAGCAACGGGTCCTTGAACTATTCGCCTGTGTTCATCTGTCGGGCAGCCACGCCACGCACGGCGAGGCGTTCAGCACCCCCACGAACCGCCGGGACATCTTCTATTCCTACGGCGGGAGGCTGCATTGCTTGTGGGCATCCAGAGCGATGGAGTTCATTGTCCGCGCCTCCTCTCACATCGGCTCCATCATATCCGGCGAGGCCGCGAGGCGCAGCGTTTTCATAGCATCACAGATAATGTCAGGGTTGGAAAAGCCGGCCCGCGAAGGAATTCGATCCCGGAGGCAATTCTCAAAAAAACAAGGCTTTACGATGCTGCGGACTGGACTTGAACCAGCACACCCTTTCGGGCACTAGCCCCTCAAACTGGCACTAGCCAGCTTTTGCGCTTGCAAGGGCTTGCAGCAGAATGCATCTATTTGCAGCAACTATCGCAGAAGTATAGAGATCGGTCAAGTTGACGTGCAAGGACTTGCATCGATTTGCAGGGACTGCCAAAAGAATAATGTCACAAATAGTGTCACAGCTGTGGTGGAACGGAAACGCCCGAAAGGAAAGTGCCGCCGTTGATACGCCCCAGGATTTGCGGACACCGGGCGCTCTTACAGTCTTCTTGACGCTCATCGATCTCCCTGAGCTGCTATTGCGTTGGGCTGTACTTCGATTGCTCTCAAGGCGACACAGCCTCTCTGGCTTGCCTTCAGGGCGAATGTGGATCGAGATATAACCGAATGTTGTGAATAGGAAAAAGGAAAGAGCGTATCCTTCGATGCTCATCGACCAAGACGAAACATCGGAAGGAGTGCGCTTATGGAGAAGCCAAAGAATAGGACAACGACCTCGGAGATGCACGTGCAGGCATGACCGAGCTGCCTGGAAAGACGATCGTCCTCAAGTTCAAGCTCGGGAGACCATCCGCGGCAGCCGGGCGCGACAGGGACGAGCCTCGATTATCGGCAATTTCCAGCGGCCGAGTACCTGATCCGCCAAACCACCGGATCCTTCGTGCTCGCGGATACGCCGCAGTTCCGCGAGGGTGTGGGCTTCGTCCAGTAGCCGCGGCGCCTCTCCTAGCAGCCTCTCGAGGTTCTTCGTGTAGATCATCTCGAGCTCGGGCGGGCCCAGCCTGATCCCCTTGATCGGTGCGCGGTCGTCGGGCCAGCTATATGGGTCGTCGTGAGGCGGGTCGAACGACTCATCGGTTTCCAGGAACTTCCTGATCATCCCGAGCACTCCGGCAGGCGGCCGCGAAAGACTGGCGTAAGAGCCGACAACGATCCGGTCGGCGTGCTCGGAAAAGAATCGCCGGGCCGCCTCCCGCTTCGATGTAAACCCGAAATACATCTCGATGCCGGGCGTGAGGTCCAGATACACGTTCGGATGAGCGGCGAGCATCCGTGAAAGCTCATCCAGCTCGTACCCCATGAAGTAGAAGTGCGCGAAGATCACCGGCAGCCGCGGGTGCCGATGGAGAACGCGCATCGCTTCCGCGCGCAGGCGGTCCAGCGACGGATGCGCGTCCGTGTAGCACCATTCCTTCAGCGCCCAGCGGGGGATGGCATCAGGATTCCAGAACTCGACCGGGTCTCCCACGTGCCAGAAGAGGGGGAGGCCGGTCTCCTCCAAGGCCGCAAAAAGCGGTTCCAGGACTGGTGAGTCGAGGTGCGAGAAATAATGATCCGGTTTTCCGTTGACGAGCTTCCAGCCGTCCGCTCCGATTGCGCTGTATGTCCGCACCTGGTCGGCAAGGGACACGGCGAAGGCGGGCGCCTCAGGCTCGGCCCAGTGGTGCGGGCTCGATGTGCGCGCGTTTGCAGCACCCGGCGTGTCAACGTCCTTCGGTCCGGGCACAAAGAAATCCGCGGCAGCGTAGAAGTAGGACTGACAGGGGAAGCGCTTCTTCAACCACATGCCGAGCGGGTTCTGCGTACGCACCCCGAGGGATTCGACGAAGATGCTCTCGGAGAAGACCCATTTGCGCGTCCCCGCTTCCGCGAGCTGTCCGATAAGCTCTTCCACCGGCTCGTCGGGTCGGTCGATGTGCATATAGCCTTCAATCATAAATGATCTCTACCTTCATCGCCTTTTCCGGCTGGTCCAGCTTTGCAGAGAATCCTTCATTTATCTTTTCGAGCGGGAAGCGGTGCGTGATCAATTCCTTTGCCGGAAATTGCCCCGACATGATCATCTCTAAAGCCAGAGAGAGCTCCGGCACGAGCTTCCACATGCCGAAGGCGTGCGAGGCTCGGATAGTCGCCTCTTTGGCCAGCAGAGTGCCGAAATCCAATACCTGGTCTTCCTCGAAGACCCCCGTAAAGACGATCTGCCCGCCCTTACGAATGAGCTTGAGTGCAAGAGGGATGGTCTTGGACTTGTAGCCGATGCTCTCAAGGACGCAGTCTACCCCCAAGCCTCCAGTGCGGTTCTTGACGATGCTTTCTACGTCGTCCGACGCCGCATCGAGAATGGAGTCGACCCCGATGGCGAGGGCCATCCTCTTCTGGGCGTCATATTTGGCGGTGATGAAGATATGGCGGGCGCCTGCGCGGCGCGCGACAGACGCCATTGCCAGACCGATCGGCCCAGCTCCCAGGATTACGACCCGGTCCGCCATTGAGAGACCGGCAATCTGCACGGCATGCACGCCCACGACAAGGACATCGAGCAAGGCTGCTTCTTCGAAGGAAACCGATTCGGGGATCGGGAGGGCGTTTGCCGCAGGAACAAGGGTGTACTCGGCAAACCCGCCGGGGTAGTGAAACCCGTAGTGCTCGAGATTGGCGCAGATCTGGTAGAGTCCCACGAGGCAGAACTGGCAATGCATGCATGGAACGATAGCGTTTAGTGCAACCCTGTCCCCGACTTTCACCCCGCTCACGCCGGGCCCGAGGGAATCGACAACTCCGGCAACTTCGTGGCCGTACACGTTTCCCAGCACGTACTTGGCCATAGGGCTGTTGGGTCTCAACCACGGGTGGTTTCCCGTGTAGATGTGCATATCGCTGCCGCATATCCCGCACGCGCGGTTCCTCAGTCTGACCCAGCCGGGTCCAGGCTCTGGCAGGGGTAGCTCCTCGATGACCATCTTGTTCGGCTTTTGAAGCACCGCGGCCTTCATCGTCCTGCTCATTTCTTCCCTCCCCCGGCGGCGACGGATATGCCGCTGGCCGCCAGGACTCGCTCCAATTCATGGGCGAGCTTTGGATCGATCGCCTCTGTTTCTTTTCTCGCCAAGAGGTCCCGTAGCCGTTCCTGCGCTCGCTGAACGATCGTTGTCTTCCCTTTCTTCTCCCAAGGGGCCCAGGAATACCTATCCATGAGACGCGGGAACCAGAACTCTTTTCGATAGTTTTCTGCCGTCATTTCGCTTGAGAGAAAGTTCCCGCCGATTCCCTCCCGTGTGATCTCTTGAAGGGAGATCGTCTCCGTAGAAACCGAGAACCCTGAGAAGGCCCTCACAAAGTATGCTGCCGCCTCGTCATCGATGACGAGCTGCACCAAGTCCCCGGCGCAGTCGGCTCCGCAAATGCCGAGATGACCGAAGATGTCGGCGTGGGCGAGCCCTGCGAATGCCAGGGTGGCGGCGCTCTCGATACCGTACTGCGCATCCAGGGCTTTGGAGTCGGTGAGGCCGGCGTTGGCATAGACGGGAAAGCCATAGTGCCGGCCGAGTTGGGTCGCCGCAGCAGCAAGGAGGCCCTGCTCGGGAGAGCCGAAGGAGATTCCCCCGACTTTCATGTCGAAGATGTGGGGAATCCCGCCATAGGTCACCGGATGGCCAGGGGCCATGAGCTGGACGATCGTTATCCCGGCAAGCACCTCGGCATTTTCTTGAGCCAGGGTTCCGGCAATGGAGCACGGCCCCGTTGCCCCTGCCTGGACCATGGGGCTAATGCCGATCGGCAAGCCTGCCTCGGCGAAGCGCTCCAGGATCTCCAGGCTGTCGCGGCGAAACGCCAGTGGGCTCACCGGCTCGATGAACGCCTCGAAAAAGGGGAATTGCTTCAGCTCGGCAGAGCCGCCCGCAGCGATCCGCATCAGCTCGATGATGATTGAAGCGGTGTTCCCGTCGAAGACCCAGGAGGTAAAGGGCTTTGTCGTGCCTGTTAAAAGCTCGAAGAAACTGATCACATCTGCGGTACCGTCGGGGACGTCCGACGGGACGACGAGCGACCCCGTTATATTGATTGTGTCCAGAGCATCCCCAACGGCGACGGCCTCTCGCAGGTCCCTTACCGTCGGCCGCCGGCGCTTTCGATCGACCCGATCGAGAACCTGGTGCTGTCCGGATGAGCCGTTGAAGTTGAACCGGTCCTCGCCGAACTCCGCTGTCTTCGCGCGATCCCGCCCGTAGAGAAGGTGCTGCTTTCCCGCCTGCGAAACGGCGCGCACGATGACCTCCGGCGGGAACCTGACAACCTCCGTTTTTCGATCCACCCTGGCGCCGCTCTCGGAGGCAAGGTCGAGGATTCTCTCGTTGGGAACCCGAACGCCGACGGTTGCCAGAATATCGAGGCTCGCTTGATGAAGAAGGGCGATGTCCTTCGAGGAGAGGACGGCATACGGGGGGACTCTGTAGGCATACCCCATCTCATGCTCTTTGAAGAGGCGACGCGCTCACGGCTGCCCTCGCGACGGCACTTATGGCCGCGGCCTTGCTCACGGCAGCACCCGCTGCGTCGTCCCGCGCGGCCAGCTCTGGCTTGCGATGAAGCCTTCGGCATACTGGGTGTTGCACTGGTACCCCCGGTAGCGCCCCGTCGTGTCGATCATGTCAATAAAATCCACCTTGTGGTGTTTCCGCACAAAATCGAGCTGGCTCGCGTGGGCGGCCATCATGCGCTTCTTCTTGTCGATCACGGAGGAAATATCTACGTACTCCTCGGGAAGGAAACCGATCCCGGAAACTGTATCGAAGAAGTACAGGAGCGGCACAGAGGTGAGGGCGGGATGCTCCGTGATGAGGTGCGGGATTGCCACATGGTAGATTGCATCCATGGCCAGGGAGCTGACCGCCTTGTGGTCGGGGTGGTAGTCGTGAGGATGATGGGCAAGGACCACGTCGGGTGCGCAGTGGCGGATGAGGTCGATCATCCATCTCCGCGAATCGAGCCCCGTTTCCAGCTCGCCGTCGCGAAATGGGCCGGCTAGGGAAACCGCGCCGATCACGGCTGCCGCGGCATCGGCTTCTACCCGCCGCTGCTCCCGAATATTCTCCGGGTCCCCATCAAGGCCACCCTTTGCACCATCCGTCGCATGGCACAGGTAGACGGTCGCTCCCAGCTCCGCGTAGCGGGCAAGGGTCCCGGCGCACAGCAGCTCGAGGTCGTCAGGATGGGCGCCGATCGCCAGAACAGTCTTGATTTTCACCATATAACCCCTTCCGATCGGAGCGCGCTATTTTCTCAGCTTCCCGATGTTGCTGAACACCACGGCGGCCACGACAATGATTCCCAGCACGATGTTCTGGGCATACGACGTGATGCCGAGGATATTCATCGCATTGTAGACGATTCCCAGCAGGACGACGCCAAGGATGGCCCCTCCGACGCTGCCGCGCCCACCTTCGAAGGAGACCCCCCCAATGACCGCGGCCGAAAGCGCTCGAAGAGCGTAGTCGGCGCCGACGTTCGAGATCACCGAACCCAGGCGCGAGACAAGGACCAGCGCTGCGATGCCGGAGATGAAGCCGTTGATGGTGTAGGCTATGATCTTGTAGCTGCCTGTCTTGATCCCCGAGAGAAAGGCGGCCTCTTCGTTTCCTCCCAAAGAGAAAAGTCTCCGGCCGAACACGGTGAACTTCAGCAGGACGAAGAGGCAGATTGCCACGGCAAGCCACTGAAGCACCGGATAGGGGATGGAGAGGAACCGCGCTGCGCCCAGGGCCTCGAACTTCCCCATGAGGTTGAGGAACCTCCCCTGGGCGATGTTCAGCGCGATGCCGTAATAGATATAGAGCATGCCCAAGGTGATGATGATTGGTGGGCAGCGTGACTTGGCCACGATGAACCCGTTCAGCAGACCGCAGAGTGTCGCGACCCCGAGCCCCACGACGATCGTCAATCCGACTCCGTACTTCAGCTCGATCAGCTTTGCCATGACCACGCACGAGAGGCTGATGATCGATCCGATGGAAAAGTCGAGGCCTCCCGATATCATCAGGAGGACCATGCACATGGTGGCGATCCCCGTCACCGAGCTCTGCTGCAGGACGATGCTCAGGTTCGCCACTGAGAGGAAGACGGGGTTGAACAGCGAGATGGCGACCGCCAGGACGACGATCACCAGGAGGATGATGAAGGGCTGGCTCCGGAACAGGCGCGAAACCCGGAAATCGGCGGTCATCACCGAGGGCCTCCTATGGAGTTGATGAGGATGTTTTCTTCCGTGATCTGGTCCCCTGTAAGAACCGCCGACAATTCCCCCTTCTTGATCACGAGGACCCGGTCACAGAGGGAGATGAGCTCTGGCATTTCGGAGGAGACCATGATGATCGACTTCCCTCGAGCCACCAGCTCGGACATGAGGCGATAAATCTCGGTCTTGGTGTTCACGTCGATCCCGATGGTCGGTTCGTCGAAAAGCAGGATATCGACGTCCTTGAAGAGCCACTTTGCAAGGACCACCTTCTGCTGATTGCCGCCGCTCAGAAACCGCACCTCCTGGGCCAGGGACGGAGTCTTGACCGCCAGCCGATCAGCGAGAGCCTTCACGAGCGTCGATTCCTTGCGCAGGTTCATGAAGAACCTGCCGAACCTTCGGATGCCGACGAGAGAGACATTCTCCCGGATGCTCCGGTTGAGGCAGAGGCCACTCTTCTTGCGATCCTCAGTCAGGAGCCCGATGCCGTTGCGGATAGCCGTGGACGGCGAGTTGGCCGGGATCTTCCTGCCGCGAACCAGGACGCTCCCGCCGGCGCGGGGCTCGGCACCGAAAATCCCCCGAACGATTCTTGATCGGCCAGATCCTCCCATGCCAGCGATGCCAAGGATCTCTCCCGCGCGAAGCGTGAAGCTCAAAGGCTTCTGCCCTTTTCTCAACAGGAGATCCGTCACAGTCATTGCCGTTTCCCCGATGGGGCTCTTCTCCTTGACGAAGAATTTGTTGAGCGGTCGGCCGATCATTTCCTTGGTGAGGAGGTCAACCGTGATCGCCTCGGTCCGGCAATCGTGACACTGCACCACCTCCCCGTCCTTCAGAACGGTAATGCGGTCGGCGATGTCGAGGGTCTCCTCCATGTGGTGGGAAATGTAGATGATGCCGAGCCCTTCCTTCTTTACCTTCGCAATGAGCGCGAGCAGCCCGCGGATTCTTTCGATGTCCAGGACCGCGGTCGGCTCGTCCATGATGAGGATGGCAGGCGTGGACTGCAGGGCGGCAAGGATCTTCACGAACTGCTGCTCGGAGGGCTGCAATTCTTCCACCAGGGCGCCCACGGGGATGCGGAGGCCGTAGGCGTCCACGATCTCCTCGGCCCTTCGGAGCGTCTCCCGAGGGGCAAAGAGCTTGAACCGATTTCTCTTCTCACGCCCCAGGAAGATGTTCTCCGCCGCTGAAAGCTGCGGAACGAGGACGTTCTCCTGGTAGATGGTGGCGATGCCGAGCCTTCGCGCGATGGCGGGTGTCAGGGAATCGTAGTGATGACCGCGGACAACGATTTCACCCCGATCGGGGGGAAAGGCGCCGGAGATGATCTTGATGAGCGTGGACTTGCCGGCACCATTTTCTCCCACAACACAGTGCAGCTCGCCCTTCATGAGATCCAGTGAGACATCCGAGAGCGCCAGGACGCCGGGGAAGCTCTTGGTCAAACGACGGGCGCATATCAATTCCTCGGTCGGGATCATGGGGTGAAACCTTTACGGATGCCCGGCGGCCGCGGGTGCGCGCCGCCGGGCCGCGTTTCAATCGAGCCCCCCGATGAAGTCGATCAGCTTCTGATCGGCCTCCCAGGGTACTGACTTGTCGATGTTGTCCTTGGTGATGACAGTAATGGGGAGCAGGATCTGCTTGGGAGGGGTCTTCCCATGCGCCGCCTGCCACAGAGACTTGAACGCCAGCGCGCCCTGGAGGGACGGCGCCGTGTTGGTGGTCGCGATGAGATCCCCGCTGCGAACGAGGTCCAGACCGTCGGGAAGCCCGCCGCCGCCGCCGCCCATGACGAGGACCTTGCCGAACTTGCCGGCCTCTTTGACCGCCTTCAGCACCCCCTTCGCCATGTCCTCGTTGTTGGCGACCATGATGTCGAACTGCAACCCACTCTGCAGCACGTTTTGCGCCACGCTCAGAGCCTGGTCTTGGGTCCAGTTGGTCGGTTGGGTTCCGACGAGCTCGATCCCGCCGAACTCCTTGAGTGCCTTATTGAAGCCTTCCATATAGAGTTCAGTGATGCCCATGCCGGGCTGACCCAGAACGAAGAATACCTTCTTTCCCTTGTAGCTCTGGCACAGGAACTTGGCCACCATGTACCCCATGTTGTCGTATCCGTTGTAGACGGCGGACACGTAGACTCCGGGGCCTGCCGCCGGGGGCATGTTCTCGATGACCACCGGGATCTTTGCTTTGTTCAGCTTCTGGATGACGCTCTGGGCGAGCTCAGGGGTAATGGGGTAGTAGTCGATAGCCGCCACTTTCTTCGTGATCAAGTCTTCCACGGCAGAAAGCGACTTCTCGTTGTTTCCTTCCGGATCGAGAACGATCACTTCGACGCCCTTCTGCTGGGCGGCGAACTTGAACCCCTTCATCGTGTACGCGTTCCACACATCGATTGCCTGATACATCACGTACCCGTAGGTTGTCTTCTGGGGTTCGCTCTTGCCCGTTGCGAATCCGGAGAAGGCAACGACCACTACCAGTACGCAGATAAGAAATTTCCTCATTCTTGTTCTCCTCTCCTATTTCATTAGATCACGCGGCCATACTGATGTCAAGCAAGTAGTGATAGCAGCAATTATCGGTGCTGGCCGGGCTTCGCAGGAGTCCAGGCTGGAGTTCGGCCCGGAGAGAAGCTGGGAAAGCGCAACTGACTCTGCGGGATGGGCTGAGGAGATGCGTCGTGCTGGCGCAGAGGAGTGGAGAAAGCAATCGCGCAGTCCACATGAGGGTTGCACGGCTCGTAGGAGGGCAAGAATCTCGCGCGTGTAGGGTGTAGGAACGGGGGGAGGAGAGTCAGCCTAGAGAAGCGGCGTCAAGTCCCGGGGGGCCACGCTGGTCTTGATGAGGTGGCGGAAGATCCTGAGGACCTTCTGGGGATCGGAAATAACGGCGAGGACCCGCATCTTGGAACCGCAGCGGTTACAGCGCAAGGGGTCAACTTGGAGTTATCCCGTTGATATGACTTTCGTCTGTCAAGCCCTGTTCCGTTCTTTCTATCTTGATCCCCTCCTTTTCTTTTCCAGGGATCAGGGAGAGGCGAGGCCGATAAATGCGACGGTTGATCCTGCTGATATCCGTCGGTTGGCTACCACTATATTTGTTTCCGTCAGGCGCCTATCCTCTTACTTTTATCGAGGGTCTTTGCGGCCTCCAAACGGGGACGAGGGTTACGCCTCTCACCGTAGCCGCGCCTCCCTCTGATCCTTGGGTTCTCATCGCTACTGTTCGCGCTAAGCTCGCCTGCGCGACCGACTGCGCCTCAGCCAGTGGGAGCTTCTTGGCGATGGCCCACATGAAGGCAATCAGTTCCCGCGCGATGGCAGTGATCACCTGGTTGCGATGCTTGTCTCGCGCCAGCATTCTGCGACAGCGAGCACACAATCGCAGTTGGGGTTTCCAGGCGATATCGCGGATCTCCTCCGGCAGGGCATCTTGGCGCAGCCGGATCTGACGCGAGACGCACGCCGGGTGGCGGTAGGACCAGGCTCCCTCGACAAGTACCCGCCGCGCATGGGCGTTGCCTGTCTTGGCGATAGCTCCCTGACGGCGAGAGCCTCCGTTGGAGCGGGGAACAACCGGGAGTCTATGTGGAAGTACAGATTTTGCTTCGAGCAGTACAGGACGCTGCCGGCGTGCCTCTCGCAAGGCTGCGCCCTGGTGTCGGCAAAGGGCTCCTCGACGAGCGTCTTCCTGAGAAACACAGGCGGACGGGCTTTATACTTCGCGAGTGCCTCGGAAATCGCGGATGAGCAGGATCTACCGCCGGCATGGAATCTGCAGAGACCATCAACGTTGTGAGCTTGCCACTATCCGAAACTCACTAGTCTTCTACGCTAGCGCCGCCCAGTGAGTCTTGCAGGAACGGTCATTTGCTTGCAGGAATTGGTATAGACTCGCAGGGGGTAGGGGGTTGCGCTGAGAATAATGTCACAGATAGTGTCACAGATGGAAATACAACGTACCGTCGTTCTGGCTGGCTCCGCAATTCTTTATGAATCAAGATATTAGATGCTGCGGACTGGACTTGAACCAGCACACCCTTTCGGGCACTAGCCCCTCAAGCTAGCGTGTCTACCAAATTCCACCACCGCAGCAGGCAGGGTAGACTATAGCGACAGCGGCCAGAAGTGTCAAGAATGGGGCTCCGGCGAGCGGTCCGCGAGCGCTCGGCCACCGGGGCTACTCGCTTTTCCCGGCCACTCTCGATCGCTATATTGAACTTGTGGCTACGTCTCCCCACTCTGATGCCTTCCTCATTGAAGGAGGCGACATCGTTCTCCCCGATCGGGTAATCAGGTCCGGTGCGCTCCTCGCCGCCGAAGGCCGCATCCTCGCCTCCGGATCCGCGGACCAGGTCCGCGCCGCCGCCCCTGCAGGCTGCCGCACGATCTCGGCCGACGGGATGCTGATCTGCCCGGCCCTCTGGGAGACGCACATCCACGGCTGCGCGGGGGAGGGGACGGACGCCGCGTCGCCCGAGGCGATCCAAAGGATGGCTAGTTTCCTCGCGAGCCAGGGAGTGGGGGTATTCCTCCCGACCGTGGTTGCGGATGACGGAATGCTCGCTTCTCTGGGCGCTGCCGTCGAGAAAGTGAGGAAAGCCCCGGGCATGAGCGACCGGATTCCCGGCATCTACGTGGAAGGCCCCTTTGTCGCGCCTGCGCGCCGGGGGGGAATACCCGAGAGGTGCACCAGTCCCGCTTCTATAGAAGCTTTCGATCGCGTGGTCGGGCTTGCCCGGAAGCATATCAGGCTCATGACCATCGCTCCGGAGCTGCCGGGGGCGTACGAGCTGCTCGGCCGGATGGGCGCCGCGGGAATCCTCCCTTCCCTCGGGCACAGCGAGGCGCCGTGGGACGTTCTCCCCCGCTACGAGGGGACGGTGCCGCTCGGAGTGACGCACCTGTTCAACTGCATGAGCGGGGTCTCTCACAAGGAGCCGGGGCTCGCCCAGTGGGCGCTGTTGAACAGGGAGGTCTTCACGGAGCTGAACTGCGACAGCATCCACGTGCACCAGGCCGCGATCTCTCTCGCCCTTCGGATGCGCCCCTGGGAGAAGATCGTGCTGATCTCGGATGCCATCGCGCCTGCCGGGCTCGCTCCTGGCGATCCTGCTGCGGAAAAGCTCTCCTTGTATGGAGTGCCCATCCACGCCCGGGCGGACGGCGTGTACTATCGCGACTCAGGCACTCTTGTCGGCTCCCGACGCCTGGTGCGCGACGGCGTCGCCCGGCTTGTTTTCGATGCAAAGGTTCCCCTGGCTTGGGCAGTCGCCATGGCGAGCCTGAACCCGGCCCGCTTCCTCGGCTACCCGCGCAAGGGCGCGCTGCTGCCGGGGTACGACGCGGACATCGCCGTTTTCAGCAGGGACTTCTCGACATGCAGGCTGCTGGCATGGGAAGGTGGAATCCTGTTCGAGGGCGCACGACCATGAGAGAAGTCCCCCCCGCCCCAACCTCCCAGCGCGACAGGATCGTGCGGAACTGGCTGCCCCGCTACACCGGCATGCCCCTCGAGGGCTTTGGCAGGCTGATCCTCCTCACCAATTTCTTCACGTACGTCGAGAGGTTCAGCCGGCGCTTCGGCTGCCCGATCACGGGCACCGGCGGCCCGATGCAGGCATGCACGAACGCCGACGGCATCACGATCGTGAACTTCGGGATCGGATCGCCCAACGCGGCTACCATCATGGACCTTCTGAGTGCCGTGCACCCCGATGCCGTGCTGTTCCTCGGCAAGTGCGGGGGCCTGAAGAGGAGCGTCGACCTCGGCCACTTCGTTCTCCCGATCGCCGCGATTCGAGGCGAGGGAACTGGGCTGGACTACTATCCCATCGAGATCCCCGCGCTGCCCTCGTTCCGGCTGCACGCCCTGCTCGCCGAAGAGATCGTCAAGAAGGAGCAGGACTACCGCACCGGCGTGGTCTACACGACCAACCGCAGGGTTTGGGAGCATGACGAGGAGTTCATGGAATACCTCTTGAAAATGCGTGCGATCGGCATCGACATGGAGACGGCG
>Ga0315294_10006248_pt1 | contig 13056 bp, 8 predicted proteins | sample YL17G13_40_MG_FD_203626 | JGI IMG/M metagenome (GOLD analysis project Ga0315294, IMG submission 203626) | Sediment microbial communities from Yellowstone Lake, YNP, Wyoming, USA - YL17G13_40 | ecosystem: Environmental > Aquatic > Freshwater > Lake > Sediment | place: USA: Wyoming | collected... | reverse complement strand
CCTGATCCCCGGCAACGGGCTATTGATCCTCAGGCATTCAAACCATATGTCTCTGGACTCCGGGTGGCAGCGTCAAGGCCGCAGGCCTTGGCGATGGTTCCTTCGCGTGGCCGTCAGACCATCGCCAACCCCTGCCTGCGCAGGGGTGACGTCATTCCTGCGCAGGCAGGAATTCGCTTGACGATGCCACCCGGTGATTCGGATCAACGATCTGAGGATCGATCATCATACTTACCGCTCTGGAAAACCGAGGTCGTAGCCGGCGTGGGTGGCGAGGCCGATCTGCTCGACGTTCCCTTTGCGGCCGTTGTACCAGAGAAGCCAGCGGTCGCTGGCGCTGCCGAAAATGGCAAAAGGCTTGTAGCAGGCATCGGCGTCCCACGCGCCGGTGATGGGGAAGAGAATCGGGTTGGCGGGATGTCGCTGCCAGCCGGTGACGCCGTCGCGGGAGCGGGCCAAGCCGATCTGGGCGCGGTTCTCATCGCGAAAGCCGAGGTAGAACATGATGTGCCAGCCGCCGGCGGGGATGACTTGGCAAGCGGTCACCTTGTGCTGCTCCCACGGGTTTCGGCGGTCGGCGGCAAAGATCGGGTTGTCCTTGTACCTGGTCCAGTTGATCCCATCCGTGCTGGTGGCATATCCGATGGCGTTGGGCTCATACTGCTCTCCCGCCGAGTACCACATCCGGTACAGCTTGGTGCTTTCATCCCAAAGCACGTGCGGACACATGACGGCGATGCCTTCCCACGGGCGCGCGGGAGACAGCACCGGCTTGGCGGAGACTCGCGTCCAGGTGCGGCCGTCCGGGCTGGTGGCGTATCCGATCCAGGAGCGCGTGGCGCTCTGGCCTGTGTACCACAGGTGATAAGTGCCGTCGCGTACGACCACGGCCGGTCGGTTGATGCGGCCTTCCCAGCCGGAACTCGGGTTGGGCGCCAGGACGATTTGCGGCTCGCTCCAATGAATGCCGTCGCGGCTCTCCGCCAGGGCGACGGACTCCTTCGGCCGCCACGAAAACCACATGCGGTACGTGTCGCTCTCGGTGAGCAACGTCACATCGAAGCACGTGCCGAGGCTGCCTCCCAGAACAGGGTTTCCCTCGTACTTGCGCCAGCCCGCCGATGTCCCCTCGGAACTGACAGGAGACAGGAGCGTTCCAGTGATTCGCTCCAGGGACTCTGACTTGGCGATCTCCCGTCCGTCGGCGAACACGCGAAGCCCGGTGCCTCGTCCATATTTGTCGCCGGTCTTGTCCCAGACGATGGTGAGCACGCGGCCATGATAAAGGATGTGGTCGAGGCAGAACCAATCCCAGGTATCTGAAGGGACCAGCGGATGGACCTCGACCGTGTTGTCGGATCGTGGGCGAAGGCCGACCAGGCCGCTGATGACGAGATCGCAGTAGGTCGAATGGTTGTAGTCTTTGCCTCGTTCCTTACCGCCCTTGCCGGCGTCCCAGGTGCCGTTCTTCCAGGTCTTCAATCGCGTGCGGGCGATCCAGTCACCGGTCTGCGGATTCAGGTTCTCGTCGATCCAGGGGACGGCTCGGCCGTCTTCACGCGTGAGGCTGTGGCTCCTGGTATAGATCTTCAGCATCTCGAAGTAGTTAGCCTTCGTGACGGCGTCCTGCTTGTAGTTGTGAAGCACGTTGGCCAACGCGGTGAGTGTGATCGACGTGGCGTAGGGCCAGCTTGGCCCGTTCCACTGGCACTCGTGTCCCTCGTAGGAGACCGCGAATCGCGGATGCCTTTGCTCGGCCGTGGTCGGGCCGAACGGGGCGTAGAAGCCCTGCGGGTCCATGAGCTGCTTCCAGGCCTGCTCGCAGCCGTGGTCGGGCAGGTTGAAGTACCAGGGCGTGTAGCCGTGCAGCTCCCGCACGTCCACGAGACTCTGCTTGTCGCGGGGGAGAGTCTTGAAGAACTGGGCGTCACGATCCCACAGCCTGGTCTGGACGAGCCTCTTGATCCGCTCCGCCTTCTTTGGGAACTGCTCGGCGATGTCTTGCCGACCGGCGAGCGAGGCGATCTTGGCGATAGCCACCGCGTCGCCGTACAGGTAGGAGTTGATCGTCGCCCGCTTGCCGGTGCCGCCGATGGAGGCTTCCATGCCGTCGCGATCGTCGATCTGCCAGAAGAGGCCGTCAGGCTCCAGCCTGCTCTTCTCCCATTCTTCGTAGTTGCGGACCAAGTCCGGCAGAAGCCTGGTCAGGAAATCCTTGTCCTCCGTCACCAGGAACCGCGACCACAGGGCATCCGCCGCCCAGAAACTATAGCTGCGCACGGCGCCGCCTTTGCGAAACCAGAACGCGGCGTAATCGTTGAGATACTGCGGGTCATGGAGCCAGCGGCCCTCGTAGAAATGATGGCCCGCCGCACAGTTGATCGTATTGTGCTTGCCCGACCATCCGACCGGCGGGAGAAACTCCGTGATCACAAAGCCATCCGGCGTACTCTTGATGTGCTTACGGTACGTCCACCAGCGAAAGTAATACGTCTGCTCGACGTCCTTATCGGGGCACTCGAACAGCGGGATATTCGTCTTGAGGAACAGCCATGCTTGCTCATTGGGGATGTGCTGGGTGTACAGCTCCTCCTCGTCGCTTCTGAACTGGTCAGCGTAGTGCTTGAATGCCTCGGGCTTGAGCACGAGCCCGGGGTACTGTGCTTGTGCCGGGCCCGATGCGGAAAGTGCGCCGAGCCCGAGGAGGAGAACGAGTGGCCACGACACGGTCCTGATTCGGGAGGTCGTTGGATTCATATTCTCTTGACCTGAAGTCCAGTCCAGCATCAAAATCGTTGACATCCTGACACCTATAGGAAGCATCGCCACAGAATAAGCCGAAAAGACCTCGATGAAAAGCCCAAACTCCCCGCGCGGGAAGGCAGACCATAGCCGTCCTGCGGGCATTTCTCACTACCGGCGTGCACCCAAGGCGCACGCCTTTCTGCGCCGAAAACGCACTTGCCTGTGAACGAAAGAGCTCAGGGCCAGGCTTGCCCCCGCGCAGGCGGGGGGCGGAAAGGTCCGTGTGACCGCCGAAAGCGACGGCCTCGCTTCGACTGAAATCGCCGTCTCAGTCTTGAGTCCGTAGGATGGGCTTTAGCCCATGCGGATTCCGATTGTCTCAACCGCAGGGGACGCCGAGGGTCACAATGAATCGGATCATCCGCAGACACACTTGCCCCTGCGAAGGCAGGGGTCTTGCCCAGATTTCACAGATTCAAAAAAGAATTTATCTGCGTAAATCGGCGAAATCTGCGGATCCATTACTCTTGGCTGCGGCCGAAGGCCGCGCTGCGCACCCCCGCGTCCTCTGCGGTTACGTATTCTCTCCTCACAAGACCTGAGTTTACCGCTTTCGAGCCTCCGCGGGTCGGGGGTGCCGGGCACACCATTTACTTTTTCACGCTCCTGTGTAGTCTACCTGCCTCCAAGAACCCGTCGAAATTAGTATGGCGCCGCCGGAATTCCCGGCAGATATCCCCCTGCTTGTTAATTGCCGAATGGGTCAAAAGCCTCAGCGTTTGGTATCGGTATCTCTAACACCCTTGTGATTCCTATCATAGCCTGTGGTGGGCGGCCCCTTGTGGGCATATAGAATCCCACGCAGCCTCGGCGCGGTTGATGAGATGCATCACCCAATTCTTTCCAATCATAGATGTTGAGGGCGAAAAAACATGCCCATGTTCCGCCGTCCGTTCGTTCCCAAACACACTCATAGACGCACTTGTCGTTAAAGCATGATATCCTATCGACCCTTCCTGCTTTTCGGTTCTTCTTGATCGTCCTGACGAATAACAGAAAGTGCGGACGTGTTTCCTCGAACACGATTTGGTTCCCCTTCTTCGAACCGACAGCAGTAGGCGGATCAAACCAATGTGGAGTAGTCTTGGGTAGATACTCCCCGTAAAGAGCGGCGTGGAATCCCTTGATGCAACGAGCAATGACTCCAGTGAGACTTATCCCTTCGAGGGCTAATACAGGCGTTTTGTTCACGGCGTTCTCATACGCACCGATCTTTACCCTCCGCCTCTCCATTCTGGGATAAACGCCATGCAATGCACCTATGAGTTGCCCAACGACTTCATCTCCTCTGGATTCCCTTTGATTGCAGTTGTCGTGGGTGGGTAGTATTAGGGGTTTCGTGCGGTCACAAGGCAGAAAGACCGTCTTGGGAGGGACATGATCCCGCGTGACGTACTCCTTGACTTCGAATCCCCTGCCGCAAAGGTAACAGAATGCGAGCTTCTGCGCTCGGCGTAATTGTATGTCGCTCGTTATCTCCATGATGCTGCGCCACCTATCCAGCACTCTTTGGTGGGCCGAGGCTCACCCTGCATTAGGAATTCCGGAAATCCCCCTCTTCCGCCTTTCATGTTAGCTAACCCTGGCCTCCCCCCTTTTCTTCTTGCCGCGAACGACTTTGTCCGGCAATTAAGGCGACGGGGAAGCCATAATACGAATCCTGTTTAAGTTCATCCTCCCAGAACTTGCCTATTTCGGCGTTTTCGGCGAAGTAGTGCATCCCGTTGTGCCAAGCACGCCACACCTTGGGGTCAATGTAACCGGCTTCGTCATATATCCACTCCTCCGCGCAGAGGTTGAAGTAGTCGCAAAGTACGTTCTTGTCGGTGTCATTGAGCGGTTGGCGTTGGTCTTTCGGGCGGTTGCGAATGTCATTGAGGCGGCCATTGAGGTCGTCGTAACGAGCGTTGAACTCGCGGAAAAGTTCGTGGAAGAACTGTGTGTCCCGTGAGTGCTGGGTGTAAAGGAAGCCAGAGAAGCCGCCGACAGCGGCAAGAAGTGAGATGGTGACCGTCAGATGTTGTGTGTTGCAGAGAAAGAGAACCACGATGACGCAGCTGATGCCGAAGAAAACGCAGGGATAGTACGTTCTGTGGCGTAGGTTAAACTTGGCAACCTTTCCAAACTTGGGTAAATGACGTTGTTTTTGAAATGCTGCGAAAAAAGCTTCGGCAACCATAGTCTACTCCTCTTCTTGGCAACGAATTCCGGGGACATCTGAATTCCCGGGATATCTTACTTATTACGGTCTTGCATTGAGTATACTGTCCCCAGATATCCCCTCGTCTCTTTTCTCAGTGTCTGGTTCGTCTGCTCGTTGCAGCGGCTCCAAGTAGTCCAAGCCCACTTGCCGGAGGCGGAAACACGAATACATCAGACCGGCCATGACAAGCAGACAAGAAAGATAAACCATATCCCCTGCATCAGAGAGAACGGGAGCGAGCGCCACCGCAAGTAGCGTCAGCACGAACTCGATAAGATAGCGCCGACGTATGCCGCAGAAGATGCCGGATAGCGTAGGAATATAAGCGTGCAAGGGTCCAGCAACTGTGACTCTCCCATGTTTCCAGCGATCAAGAACCATTGGAAAGAAAGAGACTGATAGCCAGATAAGAGCGGCCACTGCTAAACCAGCAGACGTATACTCGGGTTTTGGGTATCGTCCGTCGTAACCACGCACGATGGCGTGACGTTCGATCTCGTGCGTGGTCAAGCATGCGATGCCTGCTGTAACCCAGAACAACCAGAACCCCCAAACGAATACAACAGCCAACGTCCTACGAGACATTTCCTTGTGATTCATAACAACCTCCAGCGATTACAGCGGTGCCCGCTCCTCGCCATTTCACTTCTCGCTTCACTCTCTATCTATAGTCGTTACACGTCAGGCTGAAGTCAAACGAATCATCATCATCATCTCCGCTGAAATCAAGACGGCAGGTTGGCGTCTCGCCGTTCTCGTTTTTCCAGACGCTGATAGAACCCCAGTGCTGGCTTTCAATCCGTTCTTTGACGGAATCAAGGGAGCCCAAGGGGCGTGACAACAATCTCGGGTTTGTCAGGGTCACGGTTGTCAGGGTCACGGTTGCATTGGGCCCAGAAGATGACACGGAGCATTCAATGGAATCTGGATGCACAGGCTTCGGGCACGTCACGTCGGCATTGCGGAACTCGCGTATTCGTTTGTACCCGTACTTTGTGAACTTGCGTGTGCTGTTCATTTTGATGTCTCCACATTTTGCTCCCTTGTTCCTCTTTTGAACGTTTCTATGCCCTAATTCCGGAAGTCCGCGGACATCGTACTTATTTCGGTCTTGAAGCGAGCATACTGTCCCCAGATATCTGATTAAACAATTCTGGGATGGTTTTCCTCACATGTGTTTCCAGATAGGTCCATAGTCTGGCCACTTGATCGAAGTGCAGTTGTCCCTGAAAGGAAGAATTCATCATCTTGTTCATCCCATCCGGTGTCTTCGACACCGGATATCGGCCAAAGACGACAACGCAATTCTCGAGGCGATCCAACAAAGAATCACGCTGTCGAGACCCCGGTCTGCCTAAGCCAGCGAGATTCCAGAGTTTTACCAGATGATGGTTGGTGAGACTCTTCGAGATTCTTTCCGCGCTGACGAGATCGGTTTGTTTTGCCACGAGGGTGGCTTTCAAGGCAGCTTCCACAGCCATGCCCACGAGAAGCATGTAAACAGGACCAAGGCGGAAATCGGCTCCTGCAGCGTCCAAGTCATTGTGTTTTCGCTCCTTGGGCCAGCAGGCGTTGCGTAGCGTATCGGCGCCCTCCTTGAGCCTGAGCGCGGACAACCACCAAGTTCCAGGGTTCTTCCCAAGGTCCAGGAAGAAGCGATCACACGTCTTCTGCATCGATTCCGAATCTGTGTACATGTCTGTGTACATGTGTTGGTCCCTTCCATGTGTGACCATCGCCGACCGATCATCAATAATCGATAATCAATGCTCTGGTGGCCCCATCAGAGATGCAAGAATCCTCTGCTACGCGTCGTATCGGTCGGAAAGAGAAGGGAGATAAGAAGAAAAGAAGGTAAAGCGGGGTCGGGGATCAGGGTCCAGGGATCAGGGGGCGGGGAGAGACCGCGAAATGTCATTGCGAGGAGCGCAGCGACGAAGCCATCTCAACCCTCGGGATGGTAGATTGCTTCGCTTCGCTCGCAATGACATGATCTGTGGACCGTCCACTCGTAGTTGCGGCGGAAGGGCGTGCTGCGGTTTCATAGAGTCTTGGTCTGAAAGGGTTGACTTGGGCCGGCTTGGGGGTTACGCTGCTGGCTTCGTGATTTGAAGATCCTGATCCAACGTAGCACGGGCATCTTGCCCGTGATCCTGAGTCCATGGGCGGGACGCCCATGCTAATGGAGACGCTTTGCATAGCGGGAGGTTCGACATGGAAAGGCGAAGAAATGCCGCTTTTGTCCTCGTATTCGTTGCGTGCCTGAGCACGACGGTAGGGTGGGCTGTGCCCACCATCTCTTCATTCACGACGGTCATGGTGGGCACAGCCCACCCTACGGACTCCCAAATCCAAGAGCAAGGGCAGGATGCCCTCGCCACGCTTCTGGACCGCGAGCAGGTCATCAAGTCCGCGGCCGGGATAACGAGCCAGGCGTATCCCAACGCCGATCTCGTCCAGGTCGATGATTTCACGATGTGCGAATACCGGGCGGACGGCACGGGGACCATGTGGTCCGACAACTACACGAAGGTGCTCACGGAGAAAGGCCGGCGGGACCAGCAGGGGCTCTCCTTTGGTTTCTTGTTGCCTTACAACAAGGTGGCGGTGAGCGTGCTGGAGCTGATCAAGCCGGATGGGTCGGTTGTGCCTGTGAATATCGAGAAGCAGAGCAAGGTGATGATCGACCGCAGCCAAATGTCCGCCAACATCTACGATCCGAACAGCAAGATTCTGCAGGTGGGCGTGCCCGGCGTCGAGATCGGCGACGTGGTTCACGTCGTCATGCAGCAGCAGATCATGAGGCGCTACATGCCGGATACCTGGGACGACTACCAGGTGTTCGAATCGACCGCACCCATCAAGCACGCGATCTACGAGGTGCGCGCGCCGAAGGACCGGCCGCTGTACCACACGATGCTCAAAGACGCGGTCGAAGGCACGGTGAAGTATGAGAAACAAGAGAGCGAGGGGCGGACTGTCCATCGGTGGGAGGTCCGCGATGTGCCCCGTTTCTACGCGGAGCCGGGGATGCCGCCGGCCTACACGGTGGTGCAGCGTCTGCTGGTCAGCACGCTGCCCGATTGGAAAGGCGTCTCCAGTTGGTACTGGCAGTTGTGCAAGCCGCATCTGGAGGCGACGACGCCCGAGATGAAGGCCTTGGTCGGCAAGCTGACCGAAGGTGTAACCGACCGCCAGAAGAAGATCGAAGCGATCTTCCAGTGGGCGTCGCAGCAGGTCCGCTACATGGGGATTACCACCGAAGACTCCTCTCCCGGCTGGGAGCCGCACGACGTCAAGATGACCTTTGAGAATCGTCATGGCGTTTGCCGCGATAAGGCTGCTCTCTTGGCGGCGATGCTCCGCCTGGCCGGCTTCGAGGCGTATCCCGTCCTCATTCAGGCAGGCCCCAAGAAGGATGGAGAGGTCCCCAACGTCCAGTTCAATCATGCCATCACCTGCGTCCGCAACGACGACGGCTCGTACCAGTTGATGGACAGCACCGACGAGAGCACGAAGGACCTGCTGCCCAGCTACCTGTGTGATTGCAGCTATCTCGTCGCGCACCCTCAGGGCGAGACCCTGCAAACGTCTCCCATCGTCCCGGCCCAAGAGAACATGGTGCTGGTCGAGACCACCGGCCGAATCGACGCCCAGGGCAACCTGACCGCCGAGAGTGACGTGAAGTTCAACGGGATCAACGACAATGCGTACCGGGGCTATTTCGCACGGATCAAGCCCGAGGAGCGCCGGCGCTACTTCGAGGGCGTCTTGAAGGCGTCCGTGGCGACCGCCACGCTGACGGATTTCGAGCTTCGGCCCACGGACATGCAGGATACGTCGGCGAACCTGTCCGTTCACATGAAGTACACCGCCAAGGACATCCTCGTCGGCCACGGTGACACGGTGATGATGCCCGTGCCCCACGTGGGGACCAAGGTGGGCCTGGTCAACTTCATCATCGGCCAGACCGGCCTCAAGAAGCGGCGGTTCCCGCTCAAGACCGAATTCGCCTGCGGCGTCCGGGAGAAGCTGAACCTGCAGATCGATCCCGCCGTCGGCTCGTTTGTCTCATTGCCCCAGTGCACGCCCATCGAGGACCGGACGATTTCGTGGAAACAGTCGCTCGATGTAGGGTGGGTTCTTAACCCACATGGTGAGGATGCATCGACCGGGGGAACGCGTGGGGTAAGACCCCACCCTACGGCCGGTGTTGCTTCCGATGGGGCGGACCGTGGCGAGGGCGTCCCGCCCTTGGAAGACAAGGCCAAGATGGCCTCGCCACGCGGGGGTGCCACAGTGCAAGGGCAAAGCGAGTTCCTGATCAACGTGGTGGAATTCAGCCCGCAGCAGTACCTGCAGCTCAAGGAATGCCTCAAGCAGATCGAATACAACGAGCGGAAGATGCCGGTTCTGGCTCGCAAGACGGCCACGGACTCGCCAGCGGGCGATGCAGCCGTGCTGGACTATCAGGTCGAATACAACCTGAACGATGCGCACAACTGGATCGAGAGGCATCACGTCACAAAGAAGGTCCTCACGTACAAAGGCAAGAAGGACAACGCCGAGCTGAAGCTGGACTACAATCCGGTCTGGGAGGAAGTGAATCTGCTCAAGGCGACCGTCACCAACAACGGCCAGGTCAAAGCGGTCAGCAAGCAGGAGATCAACCTGATGGACGCCGGATGGGCGGCCTCGGCCCCGCGCTATCCCGCCGCCAAGACGCTGGTGGCCAGTCTGCCGGCGGTGGAGGTGGGCAGCGTGATCGAATATGAGTTCGAGCGGCTCAAGCGCGACCGCCCGTTCTTCGCCGTAACGCACGTCTTTCGCGGCTTCGATCCGATCGATCAGGAAGCCGTGAAGCTGACGGCGCCGGCGTCGCTCGCCCTGCAGGTCTTGAAAGACGACAACGGCGTGGCTGTGCCCGACGAGACGACGGCCGGAGCGGTGATTGCGGAGACTACGCAACGTCAGAATGGCAAGGCCACGTGGCAATGGAAGGTGCAGGAGCAGACGCCGCTCAAGCCGGAAGACTCGCTGCCTCCCATGCAGAGTTTCAATCCCGTCTTGCGGATCACGGCCGGCAACTGGCAGACGTATGCGGAGCAGGTGCTCGCGGCCCTGAACGACGCATCCCGCGGGCAGACCGCCGCCGAGCAGCGCGCCAAGGAGATCGTCAAGCAGGCGAAGAACCCCGACCAGAAGATCACCGCGATTCGCGACTTCATCGTCAAGAATATCCGTGGCGCTGGGCCGGGTCTCGCCGACCTACCCCTGACGGCCGTCACGAAGGCCGATCAGACTTTGGCCGATGGCTACGGCAATACGACGGACCGGGCCGTCCTGCTGTATGCCATGCTCAAGGCCATTGGATTGAGTCCCGAGTTTGTCCTGGTCGATTACGGCTCAACGGTGGAGCCGCTCAAGCGTTTCGAAACCCAGTATCCGGCCGTCCACACGTTCGACAGCGTGCTGGTCCGCCTGCACGATGGGTCGACGGAAGTCTACCTCAACGACACGAATCAGTACGCGGAGCTGGGAACCACGCCGGCGGACGGTCACTTGGCTCTGTCGCTTGCCCAAAGCAAGGTGGAGACGGTCTCCGTCACGCCTCAGAAGAAGAATCTCCGGGAGTACGAGTATCGGATCACCTTGACGCCGGAGGGCAACGCCCGAATCGCCGTGATGCGGAAGAACTACGGCGACTGGTTCGCGGCCCGGCATAAGATGTTCGACGAGCTGCCGCCGGAGGAACGCAATCGCTTCTACCAGGAGATGGTCGCGGAGATCTCGCAGGCGGCGGTCGCGGACTGCAACCTGACCACCAACTTCGATTCCTATCCGGGCGTCGAATCCTATGGCGTCCAGGTGGAGCGCTACGCCGTCCGCGATGGCGATTACCTATACTTCGAGCTGCCCAGGTCGCTCAGCCATCTATTCGGTCTGCGATCCGACACGCACGAAAACCCCTATTATCAAGGCGGGGACCAGAGCCTGCACATCACGACCATGGTTGAGCTGCCGAAGGGATTCTCCAACGTGGTGCTCGCGCCCGGCCAGAAAGACTGGCGGCTGCCCGCCGGCGGCGGAACCGCGCAAGTCTGCGTCACGAAGCAGGACCCGCAAGGCGACGGTCCCACGGTCCTGACCTTCACCCACGAGCTCGATCTGAACCCGTTCATCCTGGAGGCCGCGAACTACGCCGACCTCTTGGACATCGAAAAGCAATTGACCCACGCCGAAGCCCGAACCGTTCTGGTGGCACAGAAGAAATGAGGACAGCTGGCACCGGGGGGCAGCGTCAAGGCCGCAGGTCTTGTTTGTAGTGACGCCGTGAGGCGTTTCTTTCAATGCCCTTACGGGTACACTACGAACAGTCTTGGCCAATCAGGGCGTCCACGGTGGGCCTGCGAGGCCCCAGACATCCGGATCGTGGACGAGAACTGAATCGTGGTCGTTCCCAGGCTGCGCCATGCGTGGCAAAGGCACGCAACCTATGGGTGAGCCACGTTGCACGTCCAAAGATGTGAGGTAGATGTTGTCGCTCTCAACGCCGCAATAGGATCGCTTCTCGAATGTAACGCGTCCGTCCAGGAACAGGACGTTCTGGCCATCCCTGCCATGGGTAATAGCATTTCCGGCACTTGCCTGCTCGGGCGTGCCCCTGAACATATCGAGATCCGGCTTGAAGCCTCCTACGAGGGCTGCGTCCGCCATCGGGCTGCTGAGAAATGGGTTACGGTCCGCGGCCACGGCTAAGTTCAGGCCGCGCGACGTGGTCAAGGCAAATGGGCCGTAGGGGATGTGGTACGAGTAGCTACAGTGCTTGAAGGCTTCGCTCATCGGGCCGAAGTCCCATGCGTCCGCCAGCTCGAAATTCGTGATGACGTCCGTGAAGATGTCGGACAGCTTGAATTCGGTGGTTCCCTTGTTGCCTCGGCAGATGAAGAGCCTTGTGGGTGCTTCGTAGTACTTGACCAGCAGATAAAAGCTCGAGCTGATAGTTGCCGAGCCGCCGCCGTGACTGAAATGGATGTCGAAAGCCGTGTAGCGGCCAACGGCGGTCCAATTGGGCGTCGGACCCCAGATCGTGGTCGGGCCGCCGGCCCGGGGCAGGGCGCCTTCGTGATCGTTCGCGTAGATAAGCATGGTCTTGCCGATCTGCGAGAGATTTGCCGCACAGAGCCGGCGGATGGACTGCTCGCGTGACTTGGCCAGCAGCATCGGCACGAGGGCAACCAGGAGCAGACAGACGGCCCCGGCAACCAGAACGTCCACTCGCGTCAGTCGCTTCAAATTCCATCGCTCCGCCATTTTCGTTGTCCCTCCGGAAAGGACCCTGTCTATTGTCCGAGAGCACTTTTACTCTCCAGGATGATCTTCGCATCTCGCATTATACCCAGTTGTAAAGCCATCGCCAAGCTTTGCTTGACGATGCCACTCGGCAAGTTGGGACCGAGTCCGGCGAGACGTGTGGGTCAGGATTGTTTCCCGTGGATGGTGTGTCATCCTGAACGGAGCAGAGCGGAGTGAAGGATCTGGGACGAGACTTGAAGCAACCTCTCATTCGTAGGCCAGATCCTTCGCCTTCGGCTCAGGATGACAGAGTGCTGTCGGCCGGGTGCCATGTCTACGCTTGCGTAGATATGCTTGCTCCTATGCGCGGAACATGCCCACGCAAGCGTGGGCATGGCACCCCGTATCGAGAGGTCGCAAGGTTGCACCCGTCGTTGAGTCGCCATCGGCGCCGACGATCACATCTGCTTCTCGAACTCGCTGACGCGGACTGGTTTGCCGGTTTCGGCGGAGAGGTCGGCGGCGAAACAAACCGCCTGGGTCAGGGCCGCGTCTTCGAGATCGGGGAACGGCTGCTGGTCCTTGAGGATGCAGTCGAGGAAGTGGGAGACTTCGCCCTGGAACGGATGGTGGCTGACGTCGCCGCTGTCCGGCAGGATACAAGGGACCTTCGCGAAGTCGCTCTGGCCTGGCAGGAGCTTCGGGGCGAACAGATCATTGTTGCGCAGCGTGCCTTCGGTGCCATAGACCCC